>ENA-ORBV01004970-ORBV01004970.1-microbial-mat-metagenome-genome-assembly--contig:-NODE-4970-length-24920-cov-11.595379_pt1 | contig 24920 bp, 21 predicted proteins | sample MGYA00237777_ERZ505514 | MGnify/ENA primary metagenome ERZ505514 (study PRJEB26160, sample SAMN06269048) | microbial mat metagenome | isolation source: Oligotrophic lake microbial mat | place... | reverse complement strand
CTGTGCTGCCCCGCACGATCGCCCTTTAGCGCCTCCAGCCTGTTACCTGGCGGAACCCTCAGATCTTCCAGCGGCCCGGCGACCTCCAACTGGCGCAGCTTGCGGCGGGCCACCGCTTCGATGTTCACGAAACGCGGAACCCGCTGGCCGTCGGCAAGCGTTTTGGTGTCTGCCCATTTGAAGGACTTAATCACGTAACGCAACAATAACGCATCACGTGATGAACCTGCAAACAGGGCCCATTACGATCTCAGGTTGCCGCAGGCTCGCCCAGTTTCGCCTTGAGCTTGGCTATGTACTTTGGGGGCCTTGCCTTTTGCCCTATGGCCTCGTTCTGATCCTGATGGAGGGCAGGCTTTCCCTGTACGATACCCATCAGGCAGTATGCGAACGCCGTCGCGTCGAAGCGCGCGAGCGCGTGCCCCAGCACCTCCAGCCAGGCCTCCCGGTCGGCGTCAGCCTCGAAGATCGGCTCGCGGCGGTCACCGCTGAGGTGACGTGGTAGAGCGCGCCTTCGCATTCCAGTCGCACGGGACGACTCCAAACTCAGAAGGGGGTAAAGACCAGACCTTATTAGACCTTATTCGTTTGTCGACGCAGCGGATCTAACGTATGGCTGCCATTTTTTCAGTCTTCGGCACCGCTTCGCCTGCGTCGTTGATGGCGAAAAAGGTTTTCGCTGATTGTGTTTCCGGCAGTATGACTACGCTGGATTCCCCGCTGAAGTGGGGAATCAACACCTTGTTCATGAAATCGGGATGGGCATTGATACAGCCGAGGGTAATGCGGGTGTTGCTTGCGTTCAGCGATTGCAACTGCTTCAGGCGTCTGGCGCCGGGCGCGCGATGTACCAGCAGATTGGAATTCTCGTAGCCGGCAAAACGCACCGATTTGCCGTAACTTAGGCTTAGATACGCTTCGCTCACAAAAAGCCCGGCCGGCGTGATCATGTCGGCCGGCACCATCGCTTCAATCGTCTTGTTGGCCTGCTCGTCCGTCAATACGTCGCCGCGTGCCGCGCCAAACAGCGCCGGCGCCTTTGCCAGCAGGACGCCGTTTGCGTCGAACGCAAAAATAACACTGTTTACCTTGTCGGCGACGATGAACGGATGGCCGCGGTGTTTGTTTTCACGCAGCATCCAGTCGGCGACCATTTGCACGTCTGCCGCTGCGGTGCTGCCTTTCAGATCGACGCGCGCGGGCGATGGCACATCGTTCGTCATCGGCGTGGCGTGGACCACGCCCACGCCCAGAATAAAAACGACGGCAGCGGCGAAAAGTTTTTTCATGGGCATTACGCCGCCAGCGCTTCGCGCGCCGGCGTAGCGGCCAGGCACGCGGCGACGACTGCGCCGCTTACCGTTTCATGTTCGAGCAGCGCGGCGGTCAGGCGCTGAAGTGCGGCGCGGTTCGCCAGAAGAATTGCTGTGCATTCGCGTTCGATGTCCTTGATGATTTCACGTGCCTCGGTGATGGCATCGGCATTGCCGCCGCTCTGCCGCTCGAACTCCGGCAGTCCGGCGTAGCTGAAGGGCCCGATATTTTTGCTGAAGCCGAACTCGGTGACCATGCGGTAGGCCATGCGCGAGACGTGTTCGAGATCATTGGCGGCGCCGGTCGATGCGCTTTTCAGCAGCAGCGCTTCCGCAGCCCGGCCGCCGAGCAGCATGGTCATGCGGCTGCGCACTTCGGGTTCGCTCTGCAGCGTCAGATCCTGTTCGTTGGTGACCAGCGTGACGCCGAGCGCTCTGCCGCGCCTGAGTATGCTGACTTTTTCCACCACGCCGACATTGAGGAGCTTCGCTATCAGCGCGTGGCCGGCTTCGTGTACTGCGATGCGCTCCCTTTCCGCCGGGTTCAGCGCGGCTTGTCCGGCGACGGTCGGGCCGCCCATCAGGTGCTGTTCGAGTACGCGGCGGAAGTGCTCCTGCGTCACGGCGACGGCGCCTTCCTTGGCGGCGAGCAACGCCGCCGCATTGACGACGTTGGCGATAGATGCCGGGGAAAGCCCGGTCGAGAGCCGCGCGAGTTGACGGAAATCGTTGGCGCCACCAGTGCGCAACTGTGCTGCATAGAGCGAATACAGCGCCTCACGGTCGTCGACATTCGGCAGCCCGAGATGGCAGGTTCGGTCGAAACGACCAGCCCGGATCAGGGCGGGATCTAGATTGTCGACATTGTTGGTCGCACCCAGTACGACGATTCCCGTTTGCGCAGAGAAACCGTCCAATTCAACCAGCAGCGCATTGATGATGCGATTGTTTTCGGTCTCGCCCGATGAACTGCCGCCGGAACGTTTACCGAGACCATCGATCTCATCGATAAAAATTACGCACGGCGCCTGTTTGCGCGCGAGCGCAAACAGTTTTTTGACGCGGCGCACACCGACCCCCAGGAACATATCGCTGAAATCGCTGCCCGACAGGCTGATGAAAGGCACGCCCGCTTCGCCGGCGACGGCGCGCGCGAGCAGGGTTTTACCCGAGCCGAAATGACCTTCGAGCACGATGCCTTTGGGGGGTTTTGCGCCCAGCTCCGAAAATTTCTGCGGATTCTTCAGGTACGCAACGATGTCCTGCAGCGCTTCCTTCGCCTCGCCAACGCCGACGACGTCGCTAAAGCGCGCGTTCGGTTTGTCGGCGTTCTTGAATAGCCCGCCACTGCGTACCGGATTCATCTGCAGGATCAGATAGAGAATCAAAATCGGGCCGAGCAGCGACAGCAGTTCGGGGCTGAGCGATCGCACAAATGCCGTCAGCGGCGGCGCCGGCGGCTGAATGTCCGCCAGCGAGAATACGGCGGGTGCGGTCGGCGTCAGTTCGGCTTTCAGTAGTTCCGCAATCAGGCTGCGCTGGGTGTCGATGCGGACGTAGTAGTGTCCACCGTCGCCGAGGCTGACCAGCGCGTATTTTGTCGACAGCCCGATGCTGGTTGCCGCGCCGCTTCTGGCATCCTGTGCCAGCGCGTTGATGTCGCGTTCGGTTGCAAAAAAAAGCGCGGAATCGCGTTCCATCGCCTTGACCAGCGGGTTTTTTCCCTGTTCCGGCGCGTTCATGGTGAACCACCCTAGGGCGATAGATGCCGCGAGGGCGATAACAATGCCGCCGAACTTCAGCTGACTTTTGTGCTTGAGTAATGAGTTGAGCAAGGCGATTCCCTTAGGTCCAACAATGCTGGTTCAGTGATGCGGTGCTACGGCCAACCGTCCAACAGGGCTGCTTTGGGCGGTTATTTCCAACCGGTGAATTCTTAAAACGGCTGATAACCCGCCCAACCCGGTTGTCGCGTGTGCCCCGATAATTGTTCAGCTGAAGTGCCGACGGGGCCGGTTCTGCTTGCGGCTTCACTCAGGCTGCTCTCGCAGCGGCTCTCGGCAGCATCGATCAAGCCGCAGACAGGCGCCTGCGCTTTGCGCTGCAGATATTCGACCATTGTGAGCTTGAGGCGCCTCGCTGCCGCGGCATCGGCCCTGTCTTCGGACGATGGGCTGATGCCGTCGAGGTAATATTTTTTCAATTCCACCGTCGACAGTATCTGCATGGATTCCGGCGGAACCAGCATCACCGCCTCATACAGCGAATCGGGAAAATCCATTTCTGCGACGAAATACTTTATTGTCCGTTGCAGATGGCGAAAGCGCGCCTGGCGATCTGGCGTGTCCTCGGTGAAGGGAAAGTAAGGACGATGAATGCCGAGTTGCCCTGCGACACTGCGCCGCTCGCCGCCCATGAAAGCGAATACGCAGGCACTCAAACACTGCTCGTCGCGGCCGACCAGGGCGAAAATGCCCAGCCTGCGCAACAACCGCCCGAGTTCCATTCCGGCATCGATATCACCGCCGCCGCTACCAAACCATACCGCGTTGTCGGCGAGCTTCTGCCCGCCGCTCTTGATCAGGCGCTCCATCACGGCTGCGCTTTCTACGTCCGCACGCGTGATCTCGCCGGACAGAAAAACACGTACTTCTACCGGCGGCACCCCGTTGGCAGTGGCCTCGGCGTAAGCAGTGTCTGCCGGATTGGCGTAGTTTTTTAAGGCCGACCAGCGCAGCTGGCCGTTGACCTGCTCAAGCTTGCGAAAGAGCAAGGCTGCGTGCAGATCGAATGATTGAAGAATGAGCGCGAGCAATACGGCAATAGTCGATGCAACCCGTTGTTTGCGCGACATATGTCCGTTGAACACCTGCCCGAAAACCGCTTTGCCGATCATCTCGCGCGCGCAATGCCCTTGGGTTGTAGGCGCCGGGCGGTTAGGCCATCAATTGCCGGCTGCAGGGCATGCTGCGCGCAATCGAGTATTACAGCAAGCGTTGCGACTGCTCTGTACGGTGCCACACTTACAGCCCAGTTGTTTCGCTTCGTCACGACCGGCCATCCCGGCGCGTACGCGTGCAGGGCTTAGCGCATGGCGGCAACGACTAGGCGCGGATGCCGATCTCCCTGATCAGTTTTCCGGTGGTGGCCATTTCGTATTTCATCGCGGCCGCTAACTCTGACTCTGCAGGTGATCGGTTCCATCCGGAAGTCGCGCACACCCGCAAGGCAAGCAGATACTGCAGCGCTTCGTGCACGACATCTGCGGCCTGCACGGCGACTGGAACATGCCCGATCAGGTCACCGGGGCGGTGGCGCGGAGCCAATAGCCGTTGGAAAGATCGAAGTACCGGCACAGCCGCAAATCGGTATCGGCGGTGATGGTCCGCCTTCCGGCCACGATCTCGTCAATGCGCTACGCCGGTACGCCAATCTCCTTGGCGAGTCGCTATGGTGTGATTTCCAGCAGCAGCAAAAACGCTTCCAGCAAAAGCTCGCCAGGGGATACCGGTTCAGGTTTCCGGATGGCCGAATCTCAGTTTGCCGCGGGTTCGCCCAGCTTTGCCTTGAGCTTGGCCATGTACTTGTCGAGGTCCACGACGAAGCGGTCGTGCGTCGCGGCGCCGATCTGCTCCACGTCGTCGAACACGTCGATCTTGAATGTCAGCATGCGCCGGTCGATGCCGGTCAGCTCCACCTCGGCGCGCACTTCCTTGCCGATGGGCGTCGGCGCCATGTGGCGGATATTGACCACCACGCCGACCTGGCCCTGCCCGGGCTGGAGGTGCGGCAGCACCAGGTAGTGCGAGGCCATTTCCACGAAGCGCGTCATGGAGGGAGTGGAAAACACCTGGTAGTCGCCGCGCGAGGTGGTGAGGTCCTCGGTGACGGTCCACTTCAGGGTGTGCTTCATGCCGACTTTCAGGGTATCCATGCGGGGCCTCGTGCGTCCAAAAGGCGGGGATTCTACAAGTTGTCTATCGTGCGTCGCAAAGCGCCCTCACCCTCGATCCCTCTCCCCGAGGGAGAGGGAAGGTCTCCCTTCTCCACCGGGGAGAAGGGTCGGGGATGAGGGCGCTACAGAGAGACACCTGTCAGCCGCGCGCACGCCAACAAAAACGGCCACGGCTTGCGCCGTGGCCGAACAACCCTCTGAGGAACGGCCTGCCGGCCGCTGCTGCTACTGCTACTACTACTACTACTTACTTCGCTTGCTGCCGGTCGTGCTTCTGGCGATGGATACGCTTGGATTCGTTGTTCTGCGCGTGGTGCAGGCGCCGGCGTTCGTCCTTGGTCACCACGCCGTCGGACTTGGCCTTGTCTTCTATGCGGTCGACGCGGGCCTGGCCTTTGTCCATGCGCGCGGCCTCTTTCGAATCGAGCTGGCCGGACTGCACCCCCTGGTCGATGCGCTTTTGCTGATTGTCCTGGCGCTTGTCGATGCCGGGGGTTGCCGCCGGATCTTTCGGGGCGGGAGCCTGTGCAGCGGCAAGGCCGGGGGCGATGAAGGCGGCGAGAATCGCCGCGGCAATGGTGTGCTTGATCATGTCGGGTTCCTTAAGGGGAGTGGTCGGAAAGCATGCGATAAGACCCACGCACACTCTAACGGCCGTGCCCCGGGAAAAACTACCGGCTGGCGGTAACGCTTTGTAAGCAGTTGTTACCAGGCGGCGGCAAGCGCCGCTTCCAGCGCCGGCCGCTCGCGCACGAACTCGCGCTTGGGATCGGCGTTGAAGTTCTTGAGCGAATGCTCCAACACCGTGGCCAGACTTTCGCGCGGAAAGCCCAGCGCCGATAGCCGCGTCGCCATGCCGAGACCGCCGAAGACTTGTTCCAAGCCTGCCGCGACGCGCTCGGGAACGATCTCTCTGGACTCCGTGCCGCTCCACACTCCCATGGCCTCCGCGAGCCGGGTATGACCCTCAAGGTCGCGAGCGCCCAGCGCCCGCATGGCGGCGGGCGTCATCGCCGCATACGCCTGGCCCTGGCCGATCTGCGCGTGCTTGTTGATGAGGGCCGTGCCGAACGCGTAGACCGCCCGCGCCACCCAGGTGTTGCGCACGGCCATGCCGCCGACATCGGACTCGCGGTTGTGCAGCCAGGCGGCCGCGCACAGGTCCGCGCGGGCCTGCCAGTCCGCGGGGTCGTCGATGCGCGGCAGGGCGCGCTGGCACAACCGCCAGGCCTGCAGGCGATCGCCTTCCACCAGCGGCGGCAGGTCGGTCGCCGCGAGATTCATGGCGGCGCGCCAGTACACCGCACCGGCGCTGCCACGCAGCATGGAAACGGGCGCGGTCAGCAGCGCCTCCGCATCCCAGAACACCGCCAGCGGCCGCGTTTTGGGATCGAAGAACTCCATGCGGTGGTCCAGCAGGGGATTGTTGACGCCGGAGCCGGCACGGTTTTGCGCGGTGGTCGGCGCGGTCAGCACATTGACGATCGGCAGCTTGGGCGCGCGCAGCCTCGGACTGATGGCGGCGCCGTGTTCCGGATACTGCGTGATCAACTTTTCGATGGGATCGGTTTCGGCCAGCAGGATCGCCACCACGCGTGTGCCCTGGATCACGCTGCCGGCGCCGACGGCGATCAGCAGATCGGCGTCCGCCGCGCGCGCGGCCGCGGTGGCCGCCTGCACGGCGGCGAGCGAGGTGTCTTTGTCCATTTCGTCGTAGCGGCCGGCGTAGCGTCCGCCGAGCAACCCGGCAATGCGGTCCACCAACGGGGTCTTGCGCGACACGGTGCGGCCGCACACGACGAAGGCGCGCTTCGCACGCGCCCGTTCGACTTCCGCAGGCAACTGCTCGAGCGCGTTCAGCCCGCTGTAGAGGCGGGCGGGAAAAGCGACGGCCCGGAAGTCGTGCGCGCTCACGCCAGTTTGCGCGCCCGCCGGAAACGTTCGACCTGGGCCAGCGCAGCCAGCGCGCGGCCGGCGTTGCTCATTTCGTCGAACACCGGGATGCCCAGCGCGACTGCACGTGCGCGGAAATCGCGTTTACGGGCTTCGATCTCCGGATCGCCGTCCGAACGCAGGACCAGCACGAAGTGGGACTGGTTCGGATATTGGGACTGCACGCGCACCACCGCCTGCATCAGGTTGTCCAGCACCTCGGGCTTGGTGCGGCCAGCGAAGGCCACCATGTTGAGGTGCACGACGAGCGCGTCCGGCGCGCCGTGGGAATAGATGGCGTCCAGAATTTTCTGCGCGACGCGCCCTTCATCCTGCTGCAAGGTCCCCACCGGACAATCCACCGGGTTGGTGATGCTGGAGCCCGGTGGCAGCTTGAGGGCCGCGAGCGCGCCGAGCGTGGGCGCTTCGAAGGGAATCACGTCGAGGCCGACGCGGGCGAAGAAGTCGGTGGCCAGCACACTGGTGCCACCGCCGTTGCCGAACAGCACGACGCGGTGGATCGGGTGGTCCGGCCGCGGCGTGAGGCGCTGGAACGCGCCCAGCATGTCGAGAAAGTCCTCCAGCGTTTCGGCCAGTACGCAGCCGGTCTGCGCGGACAGCGCGAGCCACGCGCGCTCGTCGCCCGCCAGTGAACCCGTATGCGACGCGGCGGCGGCCAGGCCCTGCGCGGTACGGCCGCCCTTGAGGATCACCACCGGCTTCTGCGCCTGCGCCGCCCGCAGGATGTTGAACAGGCGCCGCCCGTCCTTGGCCGTTTCCAGGTACATGCCGATGACCTGGGTCTGCGGATCGGCCAGGTAGTATTCAAGCAGGTCGTTGGGGTTGACGTCGGCGGCATTGCCCACCGACACCAGCCCGGAAAAGCCCAGGCCGCGGTTGATACCGCGCCGGATGATGTCGGTGCCGAGGCCGCCGCTCTGCGAAATGATGCCGATGCTGCCGGGTTCGGGCGGGCAGTTGTCGGTGAAGGTGATCTTGCCGCGCGGGGTGTAGATGCCGAGGCAGTTGGGGCCCAGCACGCGCGTGCCGCTCGCCTTGGCCGCGACGATCAGCGCCTCCTGCAAGAACTTGCCTTCCTCGACCTCGCCGAAGCCGCTGGAGACCACCTGCGCGAAGCGCACGCGGCCTTTGGCGGCCTCGATCAGCGGCGCGACCTGCGCGGCAGCGATGGCAATGAAGGCGTAGTCAACCGGTTCCGGCGTATCCGCCAGCGTCTTGTAGGCGGGCAAGCCGTCGATTTCAGCGGCGGTGGGGTGGATTGGGTAGATCGGCCCCTTGAAGCCGAGCTTCTGGATCCGCTTGATGAAGATGTTCGGCAGCGCGGCGCTTTTGGTCGAAGCGCCAACCACAGCGACGGTCTTCGGCTCGAACAGCGGCGTGAACTCCCTGAGTGCGTCGGTCATGATCAGCCCAGTATGAAGCGTGCATCGGCGGCCACCGCGCCCCGCTCGGACACGATGAGCGGGTTGATGTCGGCTTCCCTGATGGTGGCGGCGTGCTTGAGCAGCAGGCCGTTCTCACCGCCGACCTTGAGCAGTGTGTCCACGATGGCCTCGCGCGAGGCCTTGATGCCGCCGCGAGCGCCATCCAGTATTTTTGCGCCCTTCAGTTCGTCCAGCATTTCCGCTGCGTCCACGCGCGTGATCGGGCAGATGCGGAAGGCGACGTCCTTCAGCACTTCGACGAAGATGCCGCCGAGACCCACCATCACCATCGGACCGAAATCGCCGTCGCGCACGCCGCCTATCACGACTTCCACGCCGCGCGGGGCCATTTCTTCCACCAGGAAGCCGTCGACCCGTGCCTTGGCGATCGCGGGCACCGCCTGCATGGTGCGTATGGCATCCACCACCGCGGCGGCATCGGCCAGCCCGACCTTCACGCCGCCCACATCGCTTTTATGCAGGATGTCGGGCGACATGACCTTGACCACGAACGGGGGCTTCAGCGTAGCCAGCGCGCCGTCCACTGCGTCAGGCGACGTCACCACCACCGACTGCGGGACGGCAACGCCGTAGGCGGTCAGCAGCGCCTTGCCGGCGTGCTCGTCCAGCGAGCCGCGGGCCTTGCCTTGTTCGATCAGTGCGTCCGCGTTCATTTCTTCTGCATGACCTGTTCGATGATGCCGGTATGCACGTCGCCCGAGCGGAACACGTCCGACTGCAGGATGGTGAGTACGGCGGGGATGTTGTTTTTCACGCCCTGGATGTCGAAGGCCTTGAGCGCTTCTGCCAGCCGGTCGATCGCGGCGTCGCGGGTCGCCGCTTTTACGATCACTTTGGCAATCATCGGATCGTAGTGCGGTGTGACGTCGCGGCCTTCCGCGTAGCCGGTTTCGACCCTGATCGTCTTGTCCTCCGGCGGGCGGAAGACCGTGAGCTTGCCGGGCGAGGGAAAGAAGTTCTTCGGGTCTTCCGCGTATACGCGTGCCTGGATGGCATGGCCGGTGACTTCGATATTCGCCGGCAGAATGTCCGCGAGTTTCTCGCCCGCCGATGAACGCACCTGCGCCTTGACCAGATCGACGCCGGTGACTTCCTCGGTCACGCCGTGCTCGACCTGCAGCCGGGTGTTCATTTCGAGGAAGTTGAACGACCCGTCCTCGCCGCGCAGCATTTCCACGGTGCCGATGCCGTCGTAGCCCAACTCGCGCAGGATGGCTGTGATCTTGTCGGCCGTAGCGTGAATCTCCGCGCGCGGAATATTGGGTGCCGGCGCTTCCTCGATCACCTTCTGGTTGCGGCGCTGGGTGGAGCAGTCGCGCTCGAACAGGTGCGCACAGCCGCCGTGATGGTCGCCCAGCACCTGGAATTCGACATGGCGCGGCTTCTCCAGCAACTTCTCCAGATAGACCTCGGCATTGCCGAAGCCGCGCGAGGCCATCGAGCGCGAACGCTCCACGGCAGCCAGCAATTCGGCTTCGCTCTTCACCGGCAGCATGCCGATGCCGCCGCCGCCGCCCGCCGGCTTGACCAGCACCGGATAGCCGATCTTGCGCGCGGCTTCCAGGATCGCTTCGCCTTCCATCGGCAGGACGTCGGAGCCCTGGGTCATCGGCATGCCGTATTCAGCCGCCAACTCGCGGGCCCGGGTCTTGTGGCCCATCGCCTCGATCCACTTTGGTGACGGCCCGATGAAGCGCACGCCCATGGCCTCCACCTTGGCCGCGAAGTCGGCGTTCTCCGACAGGAAGCCGTAGCCCGGGTGCACGCCGTCGGCGCCGGACTGCTTGATCGCCGCCAGCAGCTTGTCCTGGTCTAGGTAGGACTCGCGCGCCGGGGAAGGGCCGATGGCGTAGGTCTCGCCGGCCATTTCCAGATAGGGCGCGCCGTAGTCGGCTTCGGAATACACGGCGGCGGACTTGATGCCCATTTCCCACAGCGCGCGCAGCACGCGGGATGCGATAGCGCCGCGGTTAGCGACAAGGACCTTCTTGAACACGGGCTTTCCTTTGAAACGGCAGGGAGTCAGTAACTGGTCGGCCAGGCCCGCATCAAGTGCTGGCCCACGCCCTTGGTCATGCGGAGCTGGTACACCTCCAGCATGCGGATCAGGTAATCGCGCGTATCGTGCGGGCGGATCACGGCCTGTGCCGCGTACACCGCGGCAAGCCCCCAGACGTCGGAGCCCTGCGCGATTTCCTCGAGTTTCTCCTCGAATCCTGGCTCGCCGGGTTTCACGCCGTGCACGATGGTGGTCGCGAACTCGGGGCTCATGAAGCTGATCTCGGCCGTCGGCCAGGCGGCGACATCGTCCGAGTGGCGGCCGCCGCCCATGCACACATACGCGCGGCCGTAGCTCTTGCGCAGGATCACCGACAGCTTGGGCACGGTGACCAGCGTCGTCGCGTTCATGAAGTTCATGATCTTGCCCGGCGCACCGGCTTTCTCGGCTTCCATACCGATCTGGAACCCCGGGGTATCCACGAGCTGGATCAGCGGCACGTTGAAGGAATCGCACAGCACCATGAAATCGACGATCTTGCGGCAGGCATCGGCATCCAGCGCGCCGCCGCGGTACTGCGGGTTGTTCGCGATGATACCCACGCTTCGGCCGCCCAGCCGTGCCAGCGCCGTGACCGCGCTCTTGCCGAAGCGGGGCTTGATTTCGAACAGCGTGTCCTTGTCAACGATGCAGCGCACGACCTTCTTCATGTCGTAGACCTGCGTGCGGCTTTCCGGGAGGTAAGAAAACACCTTGTCCATGTCCGCGCCGGAGCCGGCGGGCACGGCTGCCACCGGCGGCGCCTCGCGGTGATGGCTCGGCAGGTAGGAGAGGAATTTCTTGATCAGCTCGAACACTTCTTCCTCAGTGTCCGCCACCTGGTCGACGAGGCCCGTCGTTTCCGCGTGTAGCCGCCAGCCGCCCAGCGCTTCGAGGTCGACTTTCTCGTTCAAGGCCATCGACACCAGCCGCGGGCTCGACACCGCGACTGTGGCGCCCTTCTTCATCACCGCGAAATCGGCCTGGCACATGAGCCAGGTGGACGACCCGAACGAGGGGCCGAAGGCGGCGGCGGCCATCGGTGTCTCGCGCATGCGGCGGAACTGGGTGTTGTCGTTGCCGAGCAGCACGCCCATACCACGCGAGCCCATGGCATCGGGCAGTCGCGCGCCGGTGGACTCACCGATGACGACCAGCGGCATGCCGCGCTCGGTGGCCGCGCGTTTCATGTGGCCGACTTTCTTGCCGTTGGTCGCGCTGGTGGAGGCGCCTTTGACCGTGAAATCGTTGACGACGATGGCGACATCGCGGCCATTGATGCGGGCGTAACCGGCGAGCTTGCCGTCGGTCTGCGTTTCTTCCGCTTCTTCGGGGTAAACACCGGAACTGCCGAACAGGCCGGACTCGATGAATGAGCCCGCGTCCGAGAGATAGGCGATGCGCTCGCGCGCGGTCCAGTCGCCGCGCGCCTTGCGCTTGGCGTTCTTCTCCGCGCCACCGCCCGCGAGCGCCTTCGCGAGCCGTGCTTCGTATTCCGCCATCAGTGCTTCGAATGCCATGGAAAGCTTTCCGTTAAGGCCGGACACCGGTGCGGTACTTCGGGCCGACACGCGTTTGCATGCCGGGCCAGGCCGCGTCGATGAACTGACAAAGGTAGGGCCGTGTCTCGCGCGGGTCGATCAGGTCTTCCACCGCGAAGGCCTCGGCCGTGCGGAAAGGCGACACGTAGCCGCGGATCTCCGCCTCGATCTCGGCCTCCTTGGCCTTGGGATCCGGCGCCGCCTCGATCTCGCGACGAAACGCGGCTTTCACACCGCCTTCAATGGGCAGCGAGCCCCACTCGGCAGACGGCCAGGCGATCTTGAAGTTGAGGCCGGCGCGGTCGATGGTGCTGCCGCCCGCCATGCCATAGCACTTGCGCACGACGACGGTAAACACCGGCACGCTGAGCTGCATGTTGAGATAGCGGCCCTGCATGCCGATGCGCAGCATGCCGGCAGCTTCCGACTCCAGGCCGATCTGGAAGCCCGGTACGTCGTCGAGGAAGATCAGCGGAATATTGAAGGTGTCGCACAGTTCGGTGAAGTGCGTCTGCTTGCGCGCCGCCTTGACGTCGATGATGCCGCCGAACATCGGGTTGTTGGCGATGATGCCGACCACCTTGCCGTGCATGCGCGCGAGGCAGGTGACGGCCGCGCGGCCGAAGGTGGGCTGGATCTCGAACATGGAGTCGCGATCGACCAGCATGGCAATCAGCTTGCGCACGTCGTACGGCTGGCGCGGGTTGCGCGGGATGATGGAAGCCAGCGCGTCCTCGCAGCGGTCCACCGGATCGCTCGTCTCCCCCACCGGCGGCAATTCCCATACGTTGGCCGGCATGTAGGAGAGGAAGCGCCGGATCATGGCGAGGCATTCGTCCTCCGTATCCACCGCGTTGTCGATGGTACCGGCGGTATCCACGGCCATCTTCGCGCCGCCCAGTTCGTCCTTGTGCAGCTTGGTGCCGAAAGCCCGCTCGACCACGGGGGGACCGGCGGCGAAGATCTGGCTCGTACCGCGCACCATCACCGACCAGTGCGCGAGGATCGCGCGGCCCGACGGGCCGCCGGCGGCGGTGCCCATCACCGCGCTGACGACGGGCACCAGACCGAGCAGTTCGACAGACCGCTCGAAGCCATCCTGCCCCGAGCCGGGAAACGTCGCATGCCCGCGGCGCTCCAGCGACGCGACGCTGCCGCCGACGCCGTCGATCAGATTGACCAGGGGAATGCGGTATTGCTTGGCGAGGTCTTCGATGAAGCCGCCCTGCCCGCCCTTGCGGCGGCCACCGCCATAGCCAGCGCCGCCCTTGATCGTGTAGTCCTCGCCGCCAACCGCCACCGGGCGGCCGTCGATGGCCCCGATACCACACACATAAGGCGCCGGCACGAAGCTCTTGAGTTGGCCGGCGTCGTCATACGAGGCCTTGCCCGCGAGCTTGCCCACTTCCCGGAAGCTGCCGGCATCGAGCAGCCTGCCGATGCGTTCGCGCACGGTCAGCTTGCCTTCGGCGTGATGACGGGCGACGGCGGTTTCGCCGCCGCACCGGTCCGCCAGCACGCGCCGCCGCGCGATGTCCTCGATTTCCGCCTGCCAGCTCATCAGTCCCGCCCCTCCAGGCCCCGGACCCGCATTCTGGCACTCGCCCATCCATGTCGTCAATAAGATTGTTGACAATAAGACATCAGCAGCGGTAGCGTACGTCATGGAAACCCCTCCGGGCACCCCGGCCGCCGCTGAAGCTTGGCCCGCGGCCACGCCGCCGGCGCTGACCCAGTCGCTGCCCGAACAGATTGCCGCGCAGTTGTCCGCGCGCATCGTCGGCGGTCTCTACGCGCCCGGCCAGCGCATTCTGGAACAGACGATCGCCGCGGAGTTTGCGGTCAGCCGCGGCCCGGTGCGCGAAGCCCTGCGGCTGCTGGAGAAAGACGGGCTGCTGATCATCCTCGCGCGGCGCGGCGCGCAGGTAACCAAGCCGTCGATCGCCGAGGTGCGAGAAATCTTCGATATCCGCGCCGTGCTGAACGGCGTGCGCGACCGCGGCATCGCCGAGGACCCGGAGCGCGCGCGGCTGCTGCCGGCGCTGGAAGCGGAAGTGGCGCTGCTTGAAAAGTGTGCCCGCGACGCGAAGCGCGGCAAGGACTACGTGGACGCGGTATTCCGCATCAACCGCATGCTGACCGCCGCGTCGCGCAACCACCGCCTGCAGAGCGTCCTCGACTCATTGGCCTTGCAGACCTTGCGCTATTCGCGGCTCGGCCTCGCCACGCCGGAGCGCCGGCGGCAGTCCGTGGAACACTGGCAGAAACTGGTGAAGGCGATCCGCAGCGGCAACGGCGAGGCGGCGCAGAAGATCGCCGAGCAACGGGTGCTGGATTCGCGCGACGCGGCGATCCGTGCGTTAGAGAAGGCCAGGACTGATTCCTGATTCCTCAGCCGTCGATGACGGCGACAACCTGACCCTCGGCCACCGGGTCTTTCTCTTTCACGCGGATTTCCAGAACGGTGCCACCGTCCTCGGTGATGACGGGGATCTCCATCTTCATGGACTCGATCACGATCAGGGTGTCGCCCGCTTCGACCTTGTCGCCGGGCTTGGATTTCAACTGCCACACGGTGCCGGTGATTTCGGATTTGATCTCGATCTTGGCCATGCTTTCCTCCGCCGAATACAAACGATATACAAACGATACGAACGATACGAACGATACGAACCGAACGAATACGCTGCATGAACCCTCAATTATAGCACCGCCGCTTCCCGCGACCGCTCCGCGCGGCTACCATTGCGGTCTTGCCCACAGGGAAACCCTCACATGACGCCACCCGCCCTCAAGGACTCCACGCTCACGCTAGACGCGCGCGTGGCCATGCTCACGTTAAACCGCGACGACGTGCGCAACGCGCTCACCGGCACCGAAATCGCCGGCGACATCGTCTCCACCGTCGCGTGGTGCAACGACAACAACGACGTCTCCGTGCTCATCATCACCGGCGCCGGCAGCGCGTTCTCCGCCGGTGGCAACATCAAGACCATGAGCCAGCGCGCCAGGGGACCCGCCTTCGAGCTGCAGCAGAACTACAAGAAGGGCGTCCAGCGCATCCCGCGCGCCCTGCAGTCCTGCGACATTCCCGTGATCGCCGCCGTGAACGGCCCGGCGATCGGCGCCGGGTTCGACCTCGCCAACATGTGCGACATCCGCATCGGCTCGACCAACGCGCAGTTCGGCGAGACCTTCGCCAACCTCGGCCTGATCGCCGGCGACGGTGGCGCGCTGTTCCTGCGCCGCCTGGTGGGCCCGCAACGCGCGGCGGAACTCACCTTCACCGGCCGCATCGTCAAGGCCGAGGAGGCGCTCGCGCTCGGCCTCCTGCTCGAAGTTACGGCCCCCGACGCGCTGCTCGCGCGCGCGAAGGAGCTCGCCGGCAAGATCGCCGCCAAGCCGCCGCTCGCGCTGCGCTACGCCAAGCGCCTGCTGAAACTCGCGGAACACCAGGAGGTGGACGAGCATCTCGAAGCCAGCGCGGCCTACCAGGCGATCTGTCACAAGACGGACGACCACCAGGAAGCGCTGACGGCGTTTTTCGAGAAGCGTGCGGGCCAATTCCAGGGCCGTTGATTGATGCGCTGGCTCACGGCCTGCCTGCTCGTGGCGCTCGCGGCCGCCCCCATCGTCGCGCCGGCGCAGGAGCGCAAGTTCGAGCCGGTGGACGAGGGCGCGGCCGATCCGTCGTGGCTGCAGTTCCGGACGCGGCTGATGACGGCGCTGGAACGCAAGGACGCGAAGGCCGTGCTGGGCACGCTCGACCCCAAGATCCGTAACGGCGAAGGCCGGGCGGAAGGCATCGCGGGATTCCGCAAGATCTGGGATTTCGACAAGGACCCCGGACGTCTCTACACCGAGTTGCGGCGCCTGCTGTCTCTCGGCAGCGTCTACGTTCAGGAGGACAAGCCGCCTCCCGTGCTGTGCGCACCTTACGTGACCTTCAAATGGCCGGACGACGTGGACCCGCTAGGCCATGGCGCGATCATCGTGCGCGAGGCGCTGGTCAAGGCGAAACCGGGCAACCGTTCCGACACCGTGGCCATGCTGGGCCCCGTGCTCGTCGAAGTAACCGACTGGGAAGTCGCCGACGAGGACCCGAAATCCCCGCAGAAGTGGGTGAAGATCACCACCAAGGCAGGCCCCGGCTACGTCCCGGAGGAACAACTGCGCAGCGCGGTCGAGCACCGCGCCTGCTTCCGCCGCAGCAGCACCGGCTGGCGCATGGTCGTGCTGCTCTCGGGCGACTGAGCGCCATGGCCGCCAGGGACGCATTCGGACCGGCGCTGGCGGAAATGGCGCGCGTGCAGGCGCCGGTCTTCGGACCCACCACCTTCCGCGCCTATCTCGACCAGCACGATCTGGCGGCGGACTCGACCGCGATCGCCGTCGAATCCCAGCGCCGCCTCGCGCCCTCTCTGCGCGACAGCGGCACGATGGTGTTCCGGCTCGGTACGCCGCCGCGCAGCAACGCCGTGGTGTTTGCCCTCGCGAAAGTCGATGCCGGCTGGAGCGACTATTTCCTGCTCGATGCCGACCTCTTCGCCGGCGTGCGGCCCCGGACCTTCGCACCTCGCGGCAACGCGCACCACTTCGACCTTCTCTCGCAACTGGCCGATCTGTCCGGGAATGCCCTGGTCGCGCTGGCGGCATCGACCGGGGCGTTGGCCGAAGCCCTGCAACTGGGGGACGACCCGGTGCAGTCGGTACCGGCGGCGGGGCAGGGCCTGTTCACCTTCCCGGTCGTCGCGCGGCCGGGTCTGCCGGTCTGGACGCATCGCCGCGGACCGGTGGAGATCGACGGCGCCTTCGTCGCCAAGCGGCGCGGGGTAGACACCGTGTTCGTCGTTACTGCCCGCGCGAGCCGGACACTCGACTCGCTGGCCAAGCACAAGCTCATCTATGCAGCGCAGGCGGTCCTGGGCGCGCTGCCCGCCGGGGTGGCCATCGTCCCCGTGTATCTGCGGGTGTTGCGCCGGGCGACGCAACTGCTGTGTTATTTCGCCGAGTGCGGGCCGCGCCGCGCGGGCGATCCGCCGGAGCCCATCTCGGCGCTGGCGGTGCGCCGCACCGCCTGTTTCCTGCTGCCGCGGCCCGAGCGCGACCCCACGCTGCCGCTGAACCTCATCAGCAACTAATAGCTGGTCGGCCAGGTCCGCATCAGGTGTTGGCCGACGCCATCGGTCAACCGCAGCCGGTGGGTCTCCAGCGTGTGCTTCAGGTAATCGCGCGTGTCCCGCGGGTCGATCACATCGTGCGCCGTGTAGATGGACGCCATGTCGTAGGGCGTCGAGCCCTTGGTCATCTTCGTCACGGCTTCGCGGAACTTCTCGGGATCGTCCGGCGAGGCCCCGTAAGCGATCTGGGCACCGAACTCTGGCTTCATGAAGCTCACCTCGGCGGTGACCCAGCAGCAGACTTCGTCCGCGTTGCCGCCCGCGCCCATGTTGGAAACGGCGAGCCCGTAGCTCTTGCGTACGATGATGGAGATCTTGGGCACCGTCATCAGCGTCATGGCGTTCAGCCAGTTCATGACCTTGCCGGTCACGCCGCGCTGCTCGCCCTCGAGGCCGATCAGGAAGCCGGGCTGGTCCACAAAGAGGACGAGCGGGATGTTGAAGGAGTCGCACAGCACCATGAAGGACTGCACCTTCTGGCATTCGTCGGCGCCGATCGCGCCGCCCTTGTGCAGCGGATTGTTGGCGATGATGCCGATGGTTTTGCCGTCCAGCCGCGCCAGCGCCGTCACCACCGCCCGTGCGTACCGGGACTTCAGTTCGAACAGGGTGCCCTGGTCAACAATGCAGTTGAGTACTTTACGCATGTCGAAGACCTGGTTCGACGCCGTGGGTACGTGCTGCAGGACATCGCGCATCGCTTCGCCTGACCCCGCGGGCACCGGCGCCTCGGGCGGCGCTTCCAGGTGGTGGCTGGGCAGGTAGGACAGAAAGCGTTTGACGGCGTCAATTGCCTGTTCGTCGGTATCGACGACTTGATCAACCAGCCCGCTGGTCTCGGCATGCACCTGCCAGCCGCCGAGTTTCTCGGGATCGACCTTGTTGCCGGTGGCCATTTCGATCAGGCGCGGGCTCGACACCGCCATGATCGCGCCCTTGCGCATGACGCAGAAATCGCTCAGCACCGCGTACCACGCGGACGAGCCGAAGCAATAGCCCAGCACGGCTGCCGCCCACGGCGTTTCCCGCAGGCGCTGGTACTCGACCGGGTCGTCCTTGGAGCCGATGCTGGAGGCACCCATGACGTCGGGCATCCGGGCGCCGGTTGACTCGCCGAGGAACACCATGGGGATGCCGCGTTTGCGCGCGACCGCCTTCATGTGTTTCAGCTTCTTGATGTTGATGCCCGCGCTGGACGCGCCTTTGACGGTGAAATCGTTGGAGATCGCCGCCGCTTCACGGCCATTGATGCGGCCGTAGCCCGCGATCTTGCCGTCGGCAGGCGTCGTCGCCTTGTCTTCGTCACGGTTCGAAGTGGCGTAGAGGCCCGATTCGAGAAAGCTGCCTGCATCGAACAGCCGGTCGAGCCGCTCGCGGGCGTTGAGCACGCCCTGCGCCTTGCGCTGGGCAAGCTTCTGCGGACCGCCCATCGCGAGCGCGCTGGCCTTCCGCTCGGCGAGTACGGCCAGTTCTTTTTCGTGTGCCATCAGCGTCTGATCAGCGATCGAGCCGGTACTTGGCCAGCTTGCGCGGATCGATCTTGACGCCGATGCCGGGACCATCCGGCGTCATCAGCATGCCGTTGCGGATTTCGAGATCGCGGTCGAGCAGGTGGTCCGTGGCGTCGATGAAAGCCGAGAATTCGTGCGCGTGCTCGGCGCGGTAGCTGCAGGCGAACTGCGCGCCCGCCGCGGTGCCGATGTGCATGTCGGCCTGGGACCCGTTGTGAATGGGCGTATAGAAGGCGCGCGCCAGCGCCACGATGTCACGGCCCTGCGTGTAGCCGTTGCGGGCAACCTTGATCACGACCGAGCGGATGGCGCCGAGCTTCAGTTCGTGCAGCACGTCGTCGGGCGTAAAGCAGGAATCGTCGCCACTGATCGGGATGCGGGTCGCACGCGACACCAGCAGCTTGCCCGCGCCGTCGCGCGCAGGAATCGGCTCTTCGATCAGTGCAATGTTCACTTCCTCCAGGTCCGGCAGGACTTCCAGCAGACCCTGCGCGGTGTAGCCCTGGTTGAAGTCGATGGAGATCTCGACGTGATCGCCGACCTCTTTGCGCAACCGGCGCAGGAAGCGCACGTCCTTGTCCCGCTCGGTGCCGCCTTTGACCTTGATCGCCTTGAAGCCGAACTTTTTGATCATCTCCTGCGCTTCAGCGAGCATGTCCTTCTCGGGCGCCAGCCGCAGGCGCACGTTGACCGGCAGCGGATGCACCACGCCGCCCAGCAGGTTGGCGCAGGGGACGCCCAGCACCTTGCCCTGCGCGTCATAGCAGGCCATGTCCACGGCGCCTTTCGCGGCGGGGTTGCCCGCGAAGCCGGCGAGGATGTGGTTGATGCGCTGGGTGTCGAACACGTCGGTGCCGACCAGCTTGGGCGCGAAATGATCCTTCACGATCGCCACGATGGACGCCTGGGTATCGCCCAGAATGGTGGGGCGCGACGGTGCATCGGCGATGCCCTGGGTGCCGTCGCCCAGCGTGACGACGACCAGCACGTTGTCCACTTCCTTGATCTCGCCGCGCGCCCACTTGATGGGCTTGGTGAGCGGGATGGCGTAGGGAATTGCCTCGATGGACCGGATGTCGAGATCACCGACTTTCTGGCTGCCGCGTTTGGTCATTGCCTGATGCCTATTCCAGTCGGAGATTGAGCTGCTTGATCAGGCCGCTCCAGCGGGCGCTTTCCGTGCGTGCGCTGGCCGCGGCCGCATCCGGGGTACCGCCGGCGGGCTCCGCGCCGTCCGCGGCAAGGCTCTGCCGCACCTCGGGCAACTGCAGGATCCGATTCGCCTCCCGATTGAGCTTGGCGACGATGGCGGGCGACGTTTTTGCCGGCACCATCACGCCGAACCAGCCGGCCGCCTGGTAACCGGGCAGTCCTGATTCCGAAACGGTGGCGATGTCCGGGGCGAGGCCGGAGCGCTTCGCACTGGTGACGGCGAGCCCCCGCAACTTGCCGGCCTTCACGTGCGGCATGGCCACGGGAAACGCCGACAACACGAGCTGCACTTGACCGCCGAGCAGATCGGTCACTGCCGGCGCCACGCCCTTGTATGGGATGTGCACGAAGTCAACGCCCGCCTGCTGCTTGAACAGCTCGACGAACAGGTGGTTCCACGTTCCCGCACCCGGCGAGCCGTAATTGAGCTTGCCCGGATGGCTTTTGGCGAAAGCGATCAGCTCCGCCACCGACTTCACCGCTACCGCCGGATGCGCCACCAGGATTCCGGCCGGCTCGGAGACCAGCACGACTGGCGCGAGGTCACGCAGGGGCTCGTAACCCAGCCGCGGGTACAGATTGCGCGCGACGATGACACTGCCAAACGAGCCCATGACCAGCGTATAGCCGTCGGCCGGCGAACGGGCTGCGAGTTCCGTGCCGACCGTGCCGCCGGCGCCCGGACGGTTGTCGATGATGAACTGCTGCCCCCAGGCCTCGGCGAACTTCTGTCCCAGCAGACGGGACAGGATGTCGGTATTGCCGCCCGGCGCAAACGGCACGATGAAGCGCACCGGCTTGGTCGGATAGGCCGGTCCGGCATCGGCCGCGCCCGCCTCCGCGATCCCCGCGGTCAGGGTCAGCGCCGCCAGCGCTGCAGGTATCAGCTTGGTCTTCATCGGCTTGGTCTCCTCAGTAGCTGGTCGGCCAGTTGCGCAGCAGATGCTGGCCCACGCCCTTGCTCATGCGCATGCGGTGTACTTCCAGCGTGCGAACCAGGTAGTCGCGGGTCTCGCGCGGGTCGATCACGGCCTGGGTTTCGTAGAGCTCGGCCAGCCCCCACGGCGAGGTGTCGCGCTGCACTTCCTTGATCAGTTCGGCGAAGCGCTCGGGGTCGTCCTCGCGCTTCACGCCGTACAGCACGTTCACGCTGACGGCCGGGTCCATGAAGCCGAGGTCGGCGGACGGCCAGCAGGCCACTTCGTCGGCGCCTTTGCCGCCGGCCATGTTGATGTAGGCCTGACCGTAACTCTTGCGCAGGATGATGGCGATCTTCGGCACCGTCACCAACGACATCGCGTTCATCCAGTTGATGACCTTGCCCGGCATGCCGCGCAGTTCGCCCTCGACCCCGATCAGGAAGCCCGGTACGTCGACCAGAAACACCAGCGGCAAGTTGAACGAGTCGCACAGCACCATGAAGCTCGTGACCTTCTGGCAGGCGTCGGCGTCGAGCGCGCCGCCCTTGAACAAAGGATTGTTGGCGATGAAGCCGACCGCTTTCCCGCCGATGCGGCCGAAGACGGTCGCAATCGAACGGCCGTAACGGGCCTTGAGCTCGAAAGTGGAATCCTTGTCCGCGACCGCCTCGATCACGCGCCGCACGTCGTAGACCTGGTTGCGCGCCTCGGGGACGATTTCCAGCATGCGCTTGCAGGCGTCGTCGGAGCCGGCCGGCACCGGCGCTTCCGGCGGCGCTTCGCTGTGATGGCCGGGCAGGTAGGAGAGAAAGCGCTTGATCGCGTCGAGCGCTTCCTGGTCGGTGTCCACCGCAAGATCGGCCAGCCCGGATACGCCGGTCAACAACTTCCAGCCGCCGAGGTCCTCGGCTTCGATCGGCCTGTTGATCGCGATCGAGGTCACATTGGGGCTGGCGATCGCCATGATCGCGCCCTTGCGCATGACTACGAAATCCGACATCGCCGAATACCACGTCGACGAGCCGTAGCACTGCCCCAGCAGGGCCGAAGCCCACGGCGACTCGCGCAGGCGCTGGTACTCCAACGGATCCTGGGCGATGGTCGCGCGGCCGGCGGCGCCCATGCGGTCAGGCATGCGCGCACCGGACGATTCGCCGAGGAACACGAGTGGCATGCCGCGCTTGTTCGCGACCTGCTTCACGTGCTTGATCTTCTTCATGTTGATTACAGCGGACGAGGCGCCGAGCACGGTGAAGTCGTTGGAGACGACCGCCACTTCGCGCCCGTGAATCTTGCCGAAACCGGCGATCTTGCCGTCCGCGGGCGATTTTTCCCGCACCTCGGGACGCAGGGCTTTCGCGAACAGCCCGGACTCATGAAAGCTGCCGCGGTCGAGCAGCCCGTCGAGACGCTCGCGCGCATTCATCACGCCGGCCTCGCGACGTTTGGCGAGCTTTGCCGGTCCCCCCATGCCCAGGGCCTTGGCTTTGTGGGCTTCGAGGTCCTTGATCAGATCTTCATGTGCCACGGTGCTGTTACCTTTTCAATTGCTTGATCATCTGGCGTGCAATCACCAGCTGCTGAATCTGGCTGGTGCCTTCGTAGAGCCGGAACAGGCGCACGTCCCGATAGAAACGCTCGATGGCGTATTCCTGCATGTAGCCGGCGCCGCCGTGCATCTGCACACAGCGGTCGGCGACGCGGCCGCACATCTCGGAAGCGTAATACTTGCAGCATGACGCCTCCAGCGTCACGTCCTCGCCGGCATCGCGCTGGCGCGCGGACTCGACGGTCATGCTGCGGGCGGCGAGCAGCTCGGTGCGGCAGTCCGCCAGCATGGCCTGCACCAGCTGGAATTCGCCGACCGGCTGACCGAACTGGCGGCGCTCCATGACGTAATGCAGCGTGTCATCGAGCATGCGGTCGGCCGCGCCGACACAGACGGCGGCGATCGTCAGGCGCGCCTTGTCGAGCACCTTCATCGCCGTCTTGAAGCCGAGGTTTTCCTTGCCGCCGATGAGGTTGGCGGCCGGCACACGGACGTTGTCGAAGACGACGTCCGCCGTATGCGAGCCGCGCTGGCCCATCTTGCGGTCGGGCTTGCCGACCGTGAGGCCAGGGGAGTCGCGCTCCACGATGAAAGCCGAAACGCCGCGGGCGTCCTTTGACTGCAGGTCGGTGCGCGCCATCACCGTGAAGATGCCGGCTTCCGGCGCGTTGGTGATGTAGCGCTTGGCGCCGTTCAGCACGTAATGGTCGCCGTCGCGTACCGCGCGCGTCGTCAGCGAACCGGCGTCGGAGCCGGCACCGGGCTCGGTAAGGGCGAAAGAACCGATCAGTTCCCCGCGCGCGAGCCGCGGCAGCCAGGTCTTCTTCTGCGCCGCGGTGCCGTCGATCACGATCCCCAGCGAACCGATGCCGTTGTTGGTGCCCATGATGGAGCGGAAGGCCGGCGAGGCGCGGCACAGTTCCATCGCCACCAGCACTTCCTCTTCCATGGTCAGGCCGAGGCCGCCGTATTCCTCGGGCACGGTCAGCCCGAACAGGCCCATGCCCTTCATTTCAGCCAGGATATCGGCGGGGATTTCGTCGGTCTCGCAGACCTCCGCCTCGCGCGGGATCAGTTTGTCGCGGGTGAAGCGGCGCAGCGTATCAAGGAGCAGGGAAAACGATTCAGTGTCGCGGATCATTTACGGGTGATGAGTGATGGGGAATGGGGAATGGGGAATGGGGAATGGAAAAAAACAACGCGCGATACGCAAACGGTTGACGGTTGCCGCTCTTCGCCCCTTGCTCAGAGCTCATCACCCATGATCGGTCTCCGCTATTGCAGTTCGACCCTGGCGTCCTTGATGACCTTCGCCCACTTTCCGATCTCGAGCTTCATGAACGCCCCGAACTCGGCAGGGCTGCTGCCCACGGGCTCGGCGCCCAGACCCGCCAGGCGTTCGGCAACGTCGGGCTGCTTGAGGATTTTCTGCGTTTCCGCCGCGAGCTTGTCCACGATGGCCTTCGGCGTCCCGGCGGGCGCGACCAAGCCGAACCAGGCGGCGGCGTCATAGCCGGCGACACCCGCCTCCGCGATCGTCGGCACGTCCGGCAACGCCGGCGAGCGCTTCGCGGGGCTTACCGCAAGCGCGCGGATGCGGCCCGCCTTCACCTGCGGCAGATAGGGCGGCATGTTGTCGATGGTGACGATGATCTGGCCGGCGATCAGATCCTGGAGCACCCCCGCGCTGCCCTTGTAGGGAATGTGCACGATGTCGGTGCCCGTCATGGACTTGAACAGTTCCATGGACATATGGGCCGTCGAGCCGAGGCCCGGCGAACCGTAGGAGAACTTGCCCGGGCTTGCCTTGAGGTAGGCAACGAGTTCCTTGACGGTCTTGACCGGCACATTGGTGTTGACGACCATGATGTTGGGCACCATCGCCACCAGACTGATCGGCGTGAAGTCCTTGACCGCATCCCAGGTCAGCTTGCGGTAGAGGCTCGGATTCACGCCGTGCGATCCCGCCGTCACCATCAGCAGGGTATAGCCGTCGGGCGTTGCTCGTGCCGCGACCTCGGTGCCGATATTTCCGTTAGCGCCGGGCCGGTTCTCCACGATCACCGGCTGGCCCCATGCCTCGCTCATCTTCTGGCCGACCGCGCGCGCCAGGATGTCGGTCGCGCCGGCCGGGGTGTAGGCGACGATGATGCGGATCGGCTTGTCCGGATACGCTCCCCGCGTCCCCTGCGCAAAGGCCGGGTTGGCGCTGAAGACAAGGCCGGCGATGGCGCTGCCGATAACACTGGAGATACAGTGGCTGTCTCTTATACACATCTGACGCTGCCGACGAATAGAGAGGT
>ENA-ORBV01004969-ORBV01004969.1-microbial-mat-metagenome-genome-assembly--contig:-NODE-4969-length-24922-cov-8.336406_pt1 | contig 24922 bp, 26 predicted proteins | sample MGYA00237777_ERZ505514 | MGnify/ENA primary metagenome ERZ505514 (study PRJEB26160, sample SAMN06269048) | microbial mat metagenome | isolation source: Oligotrophic lake microbial mat | place... | reverse complement strand
TTTCAAGCAGAAGACGGCATACGAGATTCGCCTTAGTCTCGTGGGCTCGGAGATGTGTATAAGAGACAGCGAGGAGGTCGTGGGTTCGAATCCCGCCAGCCCGACCAGACATGAAGAGTCCACGATCATGAAAGAGTTCTCATGATCCTCTCACCTTCCTGCTGGACCCATCAGTGAAAGTGGGCGCATGCGTCGGATCCTGCTGGCTGCACTCGTCGTGCTGGTCCTCGGCGCGGGCACTGTCGCCGGCACGGCCCTCGCCCTCGATCGCTCCAAGGACGCAGGCCCGGTACTGGGTCCGGCCGTCCAGGTCCCGACCACCGGCACCCAGTCTCAGACCCCCTCCCGGCTGGACCTGTCGACGGCTCTCCCCACCAGCCTGCCCCCGCAGTCCGCGACCGCGACCCTTGCGACGTCCGACGTCCCCAGCGCCGCCAGCTCCGAGTCGTCGGAGAGCGAGGACTCCGAGCAATCCACCGGCGTCGAGACCGTCGACCCCCCGTCGGCCACCTCGATCGACGACCATGGCGACGACGACGGGGACGACCACAGCGATTCCGGCGGCGGCAACTCCGGCAGCGACAAGTCCGGCAGTGGCGGCGGCTAAACCCCGCATCGCAGCCCGGCGGCGGATGAAGGTGGTCATCGGTGTCCGAAGCCGAGTGCTGGCCACCATGCTGGCCTTCAGCGCCGTCGCCATGACGGTCGCAGGCGGCACCCTGCTGCTGGTGCAACAGCGGCGCCTCCTGGAGCGGGTCGACAGCGGCATAGCAGCCGACGTCTCGCAGTTCCGCTCGCTGGCCGCCGGCGAGCTCGGCCCACAGGACGCGCCCCCGTTCCCGGACGTCGACTCCCTGCTGGAGGTGGCGGTGCAGCGCCAGGTTCCCGCCGAGGACCAGACCTCCCTGGCGCTGGTCAACGGTGTCCCTCGATTCGTGCCGAGCGGCGAACGTCCGGTTCAGCTGGAGTTCGAGGACGCGCTGATCGACCTGCTGGCGGGGTTGCCGCCATCGGAGCCGGCCCGGATCAGAACCGTCGACACCGCCGCTGGGCCGGTGCGCTATGCGGCCGTCCAGGTGACTATCGAGGGCTCCGCCGATGTCGGCACGTACGTGGTTGCCTACGCGCTGCGGCCAGGCCAGGGGGCACTGGCGGACGCGGGACGGCTCTACGCCATCGTGGCGGCGATATCACTGGCCCTGGTGGGCGTCGTCGGCTGGGTCGTCGCCGGGCGCCTGTTGCGTCCGCTGCGCGTGTTGCGGGCAGCGGCTGAGGACATCTCGCACACCGACCTGTCGCTGCGGATCCCGGTCACCGGCAACGACGACATCTCAGAGCTGACCGCTACCGTGAACGCGATGCTGTCCCGGCTGCAGGCGGCCTTCGACACCCAGCAGCAATTCCTCGACGACGCCGGGCACGAGTTGCGGACGCCCCTCACCGTGGTGCGTGGCCACCTCGAAGTTCTCGACAGCAGCAAGACCTTCGAGGTCGAGGAGACCCGGGCACTGGTCCTCGACGAGCTCGATCGGATGGCTCGCCTGGTCAGCGACCTGACCATGCTTGCCCGCTCCCGCCGGCCCGACTTCACCCGGCCCGGCCCGGTCGACATCGACCACCTGCTGGCGACCGTGCTGGAGAAGGTGTCGGCGCTCGGCGACCGGCAGTGGCTGATCGAGGCCACGGTGCACGTTCGATTGCTGGCCGATCAGCAACGCCTCACCCAGGCCCTGCTGCAGTTGTCGGACAACGCCGTCAAGCACACCGCACCCGGTGACGTCATCGCCCTCGGCGCGGCCCTCGGACCACGCTGGGTCTCGCTCTGGGTCCGCGATAGTGGCGAGGGCATCCCCCCGGCCGACCTGGGCCGGATCTTCGAGCGATTCGGCCGAGCTGCCACCTTCGGTTCGGGCCGGGGCGACGAGGGGTCGGGCCTCGGGCTCGCGATCGTCTCGGCCATCGCGGTGGCGCACGGCGGTGAGGCCAGGGTCGCCAGCATCGTCGGAGAGGGATCGACCTTCGCGATCGTGTTGCCGACCTCTGCGCTGATCCAGGCACCGGCCGAACTGCCGCCGGTCCGGATCGGCACGATGTCAGGAGGAGTCAGATGAGCCGCATTCTCATTGCCGAGGACGAGCCCCGCATCGCGTCCTTCATCGAGAAGGGGCTGCGAGCCGGCGGCTTCACCCCCACCGTCGTCCGCGACGGCCCCAGCGCCTACGACCAGGCCATGTCGGGTGGTCACGACCTGCTGTTGTTGGACATCGGCCTGCCGCTGATGGATGGCTTCGCGCTGCTTCGGCGGCTGCGGGAAGGGGCCAGCACGATTCCGGTGATCATCCTCACCGCCAGGGGCTCGGTCACCGACACCGTCGCCGGGCTGCAGGGCGGCGCCGACGACTACATGGCGAAGCCGTTCCAGTTCGAGGAACTGCTGGCCCGGATCCGGCTCCGGCTGCGGCCCGAGGGGAGGGCGCCGGAGGTCTCCGTGTTGCGCTACGGCGACCTGGCGCTGGACCTTCGGAGCTGGCGGGCCATGGTCGCCGATCGGACGGTCGAGCTGTCCGCCCGCGAGTTCGCACTGCTGGAGACCTTCCTACGCAATGCCGGACTGGTGCTGTCGCGTGAACAACTACTGAGCCGGGTCTGGGGATACGACTTCGACCCGGGTTCCAACATCGTCGACGTCTACGTCGGATACCTGCGACGCAAGCTCGGCGCAGCCCACTTCGAGACTGTCCGAGGCGCCGGATACCGCCTGGTGGAGGTGCTCGCGGAACCGTGAGAGCCCTCTCACCCGCTACTCCTCCGGCTCTCACCTACCGGCAGCACAGTGATGCCCACGGTGCCGGACGGCGCCCACTGCGATAGACCTCTAGGAGCGGCCCATGAACGTTCGAGTAGTCATTCTGTCGAGTGCGGCTGCCGCGGTACTGGCCGCGGGCGGAATCGCCGGCGCCGCCCTCGCTGCCGGATCGGACTCCCCCGACGACGGCCCTGGCGCCACATCGAAAGCCACCTCCCCCTCCAGCGCGTCGACCAGTCAATCCACCAGCGGAGCCACCTCCGGTTCCGAGTCCTCGGACAGCGAATCCTCCGACGACGACTCGATGGGCGACGACTCGATGGGCGACGACTCGATGGGCGACGACTCGATGGGCGACGACTCGATGGGCGACAACTCGATGAGCGACGACTCCGAGAGCCGCGACGGCAGCGAGGACGGCCCCAGGGAAGACGTCGGCGATGACCACGGCGGAGAGCAGGACGGCAACGACGGCGCCGGCCATGACGCCGACGACGACCACGGCGGCAGCTCCGGTTCCGATTCCGACAACAGCGGCCACGGCGGCGGCGACGACTGACCCTACGAGTACCACCCCATAGCCAACCCCGCGCAGTGGCGCAGTGGCCGGTCCCGCCTGTATCCGGTCCGGCCACTCGTCTGTGGCAACGCGATTCGGGGCTGGTCGAGTGATCTCACGGCCCGCCAGGAAATTCATGCTCGGCCCCGTAGGTGTACCCCTGATGTACCCCCAGCACACCGAGATGGTTCCTTGCACGGGCACCCTGCGGCTAGCGGGCTGTCAGCCGCAGCAGCGTGACCTCGGGCGGGCACGCCACCCGGATCGGAGTGAATGGGCTGGTGCCCACGCCGGCGCTGACATGGACCCAGGACCGGGTTGGCTCGGCCAGCGCGTCACCATCCGGGGGCACCGGCGGGGACCAGGCGAACAGCCCCTTGGCGTAACGTTGCGGCAGGTCGCAGTTGGTCACCAGCGCACCCCACCCCGGAACGCACACCTGGCCGCCGTGTGTGTGACCGGACACGATCAGCTCGGCGCCGTCGGCGGTCATCGCATCGAGCACCCGCCGATACGGAGCGTGCGCAATGCCCAGCCGCAGCGCCGCCCGATCGATTCGATCGGCGGGCTCGGGCATCTGATCGAACCCGTGATGCGGGTCGTCCACACCCACCAGGTCGATGACCACGCCACCCACCGACACGTGGTCGCGTGAGTTGTCCAGGTACACCCAGCCACGCTCGGTCAGCCCGGACACCAGGTCACCCGTGGGCAGTCGCTGCACCCCGTTCAGGCGGTCGTCGGAACTCGGCCCGGTCAGGTACCGCAATGGGTTGCGCGGCTTGGGGGCGAAGTAGTCGTTGGTACCCAGCACGAAAGCCCCCGGCCGATGCAGCAACCCGTCCAGCGCGTCCAGCACCACCGGCACCGCACCCATGTCGCCCATGAAGTCGCCGGTCACCACCGTCATGTCCGGCTCCAGTGCTGCCAGGCCCCGCAACCACTCGCGCTTGCGGCGTTGCCACGGCGCCAGGTGCAGGTCCGACAGGTGCAGCACCCGCAACGGCGCGACGCCGGCGGGCAGCACCGGCACATCGACGCGCCGCACCTGGTAGGCCGCGGCCTCGATCAGCGACCAGGCCAGTGCTCCCGCCGCCAGACCCATACCGGCCACGACCGCCCGGCCGGGACCCTCCATCTTCACCCGGTCACGCGCCGGTCAGTTGCGCCGCGACCAACTCGGCGATCTGCGCCGTGTTCAGCGCCGCGCCCTTGCGGAGGTTGTCGCCGGAGACGAACAGTTCCAGCGTCTTCGGGAAGTCCAGGGACTGTCGCAGCCGGCCGACGAAGGTGGGATCACATCCCACCGCGTCGACAGGCGTCGGGAACTCGCCAGCCTCGGGGTCGTCCATCACGACGATCTGCGGCGCCTCGACGAGCAGTCGACGGGCGTTGCCGACGTCGACCCGCTCGGCGAACGTGGCGTGCACCGCCAGCGAATGCGTGGTCACCACTGGGACCCGCACGCAGGTCGCGGACACCTTGAGGTCCGGGATCCCGAGGATCTTGCGTGACTCGTTGCGGACCTTCATCTCCTCGCTGCTCCACCCGCCCTCGCGCAGGCTGCCCGCCCAGGGCACGACGTTCATCGCCAGCGGCGCGGGGAAGGGCGAGTCCTCGCCCAGCTTCTCCGACACTGCCCGCCGGACGTCGCCGGGGCGCTCGCCCAGTGAGCGGTCGGTCGCCACCACTTCCAACTCGTCCCGCAGCCGGTCGACGCCTGCCTGCCCGGCACCCGAGGCGGCCTGGTACGACGCCACGACGATCGCCGTCAACTGCCAGCGGCGGTGCAGCACACCGAGCACGTCGATCATCGCGAGCGTCGTGCAGTTGGGGTTGGAGATGATGCCCTTGGGCCGGTTGGTGATCTCGGCGCCGTTGACCTCGGGGACGACGAGCGGGACGTCAGGGTCCATCCGGAACGCGCCGGAGTTGTCTACGACCACGGCGCCGCGGGCGACGGCGACCGGCGCCCAGTCCGCGGAGATCTCATCCGGCACGTCGAACATCGCGATGTCGACCCCGTCGAAGACGCCCGGGGCGAGCGCCCTGACCTCGACGCCCTCGCCTCGTACCGACAGCACCTTGCCTGCCGAGCGCGCCGAGGCGACGAGGCGGATCTCGCCCCAGATGTCCTCGCGCCGGCTGAGGATGTCGAGCATCACGGTCCCGACTGCGCCAGTCGCGCCGACGACGGCAAGGGTGGGCTTGCGGCTCATCGGCCGGTCCCCGCATAAACAACGGCCTCGATGCCCTCGGCGTCCAGTTCGAATGCCGAATGCAGCGCGCGGACGGCGGTGTCCAGATCGTCGGCGCGGGTGATGACCGAGACCCGGATCTCCGACGTCGAAATCATCTCGATGTTCACACCAGCCCCGGCCAGCGCACTGAAGAAACGGGCGGAGACTCCCGGGTGCGAGCGCATTCCGGCGCCGATCAGGCTCAGCTTTCCGATCTGGTCATTGTAGATCAGGCCCTCGTAACCGACCACGGCCTGCTCGCTCTGCAGCGCGGTCATCGCCGCTTGGCCGTCGGACTTCGGCAGTGTGAACGAGACGTCCGTCAACCCGGACAGCGCCGCCGACACGTTCTGCACGATCATGTCGATGTTGACCCCTGCGTCGGCCACGACCTGGAAGATCGCTGCCGCCTTGCCCGGCACGTCGGGCACCCCGACCACAGTGATCTTGGCCTCGCTCCGGTCGTGCGCGACGCCGGTGATGATTGCTGACTCCATCGCTGCCTCCTGGCGGGTGTCCGCCGCGAAAGCGGCGGGAATGGCATCAGGACTGTTTACCACCCACGTGCCGGGGCGGTCGGAGTATGACGACCGAACGTGCACGGGCACGTTGTAGCGGCGGGCGTACTCCACACACCGCAGGTGAAGGATCTTCGCTCCACTCGCTGCCATCTCCAGCATCTCCTCCACCGAGATCCAGGTGATCAGGCGGGCGCTGGCCACGATCCGGGGGTCAGCGGTGAAGACCCCGTCGACGTCGGTGTAGATCTCGCACACGTCTGCCCGCAACGCGGCGGCGAGCGCCACGGCGGTGGTGTCCGATCCCCCTCGGCCCAATGTGGTGATGTCCTTGGTGTCCTGGCTGACGCCCTGGAAGCCCGCGACGATGGCGATCGAACCCTCCTCCAGAGCCGCCTGGATCCGGCCCGGCGTGACGTCGATGATCCGTGCCCGGCCGTGCACGGAGTCGGTGATGACGCCGGCCTGGCTTCCGGTGAACGACCGCGCCTGCGCGCCGAGAGATTCGATCGCCATTGCCAGCAATGCCATGCTCATCCGCTCGCCGGCGGTGAGCAGCATGTCCAGCTCGCGGCCGGGTGGGGTCGGGCTGACCTGCTTGGCGAGGTCGATGAGGTTGTCGGTCGTGTCCCCCATCGCCGAGACGACGACGCACACCTGGTTGCCGGCCCGCCGGGTGCGCACGATCCGGTGGGCCACCCGCTTGATCGCCTCGGCGTCGCTGACGCTGGAGCCCCCGTACTTCTGCACGATGAGACTCATGCGTACCTCTCCTGTCCGGTGTGATCGCCCCGCCGGAGTGTAACGAGGCATCTGGGTGGACTCCTCCGCCGCCGCGGTGGGACGCTCCGGAGATGAGCGAGGGGGGCCAACCAGGGATCGGTCACTTCGGGATCCATGTGCGGGGGCTGCGGCGGACGTTTGGATCGGTTCAGGCTGTCGCGGGCATGGACCTGGACGCCCTGCCCGGCCACGTGACGGCGCTCGTCGGGCCGAACGGCTCGGGCAAGACGACCCTGATGCTCATGATCGCCGGGCTGTTGGCTCCCGATGACGGGGTGATGCGCGTGGCAGGTTTCGATCCGGTTCGCCAGACCGCCGCCGTGCACGCCCGGCTGGGCTGGATGCCCGACTCGTTCGGTGCATGGGACGCATTGAGCGCCCGCGAGCACCTGGTGACGTACGCGGCGGCCTATCGGGTGCCGCGTCACCTCGTCGATGCCCGGGCGGACGAGCTGTTGCAGATCGTGGATCTGCAGGCGTGGTCGGACGCCCCGGCGCGGGTGCTCTCTCGCGGGCAGAAGCAGCGTCTGGGCCTGGCGCGCGCGCTGATTCACGACCCGGACGTCATCGTCCTCGACGAACCCGCCTCGGGCCTCGATCCGGCGTCACGCGTGGCGTTGCGTCACCTGCTGCGGCGGCTCGCCGGTGACGGGAAGGCGGTACTGATCTCCTCGCACGTGCTCAGCGACCTCGACGAGATGGCTGACGAGGCGGTGTACGTCCTCGGCGGGCGAACCGTCCGCGCCGATCAGCCCGCGGGCGACAGCAACGGGCCCGGGCTGATCTGGCGCATCCGCAGCCTGGACGACGCCGCCCTCGTCGCCGCGCTGCGCGCCCAGCAGGTGCTCAGCGTCCCCGCGCCCGGTGGCGTCGGCGTGGAGGTCGCTCTCGCGGGTGAGGCGGCCGCGGCGGACCTGCTGGCGGCGCTGGTGGCCGACGCGGTGCCGGTGGTGTCGTTCGGCCCCGCCGGCGGCCGGATCGAGCAGACCTATCTGGGTCTCGCGGCGGCGCGCGCGCAGACCCTGAGCATGACGTCGGAAGCCGCCCCGCCCGGCCCGCCGGCGCCGGGCGCCGTCATCGGCTGGGTGGAGGAGCAGCGATGAGTGCCGTGCGACCGGTCGGTGGCGGGTCACCGTGGCGGCTGAGCCCGCACGGCGTCCGTGTCGTCGCCGGTGTGGAGGTCCGACGGCTGCTGCGCTCGCGGGCGTGGCTGATCTCGCTGGCCGTCTGGTGCGTGGTCGTCACCGGTCTCACGGTGCTGTTGCTGGGCAGTGTGGGCAGTACCGGTGGCTCGCTGAGCGACTCCGGCATCTTCCTGTTCGCGCTGGTCGCCTTCGGCGTGCTGTCGCTTGGGGCGCTGGTGGCTCCCGCGCTGACGGCGACGAGCATCAACGGGGAACGACGCGACGGCACCCTGGCGACCTGGCAGGCGACGCTGCTGACCCCGGCCGAGATCGCCCTCGGCAAGCTGACGGCTGGGTGGGCAGCGGCAATTGCCCTGGTGCTGGGGGCGACGCCTTCGTTGCTGCTGTCGTACTTCGCGGCGCCGGCCATGGGCGTCGGCCGGGTGTTCAGCACGTTGGGCATCGTCATGCTGACGCTGCTGGTGGTGGTGACGATCGGTCTGGCGATGTCGGCCGTCGTCGTGTCCCCGGTCACCAGCACGGTCGTGACGTACCTGCTGGTGGTGGCGCTGGGGCTGGGCGGGCCGATGATGTTCGGGCTGACGGTCGCCCTGGTGACGACGGAGGTGGAGGTGACCGAGCAGCGAGCCACACGGTTCGATCCCGTCACAAGCCGGCCGGTGGAGTGCCGTCCCGTGACCAGCACGCAGAACCTGCCGCGCACCGACCTGACATGGCCGCTGCTGGCGGGCAGCCCGTTCGTCATCCTCGCCGACGCCGCCCCCCGCCTGGCGAGTAGCAGCAGCGACCTGACGACCTTCGACGTCCTCGGCGGCCTGTCGGCGGCGGTACGGCAGGCCCGGCTGGGGCCTGGTGCCGGCTACGACGACTGTGACGAGGCCGCGGCGAGCGTCGACCAGGCCGCTCGCGACGCCCTGCCGCCGGTGTGGGGGTGGGGGGTGCTGTTCCTGCTCGCCCTCGGTGTCGGCTCATGGCTCCTCACCGTCCGCCGACTTGTGGTGCCGATCAAGCGGCTCTCGCGCGGCCAACGCATCGCCTGACCCAGCAGCTGGTCCGCCCACGATCCACACCCCCGCCGAGTCACCCCCGATCTACCTCCCTGAGGTCGTAGGACGGCCTCGCATTCAGAGCTTGGTCGACGACGGTGGTCTGGGAGCAGCCGTCGACGGTGATGAGCAGGCGCATCGGGTCACGCCAGACGAATGAGCGGCCCCGCAGCGGTACGGCCACCACTTCGAAGGCGCACCTGTCCATCGCCCTCCGGAACAGTTCCCCGCCGGTGTCGCTCGGCATGAAGGCGGTCAGCCGCGGCATGGTGGCCTCGATCAACTGCCACGTGCCGGCGGCTATCGGTCCCCTGCTGTCGCTACCGATTCCGACGATCTCGAGAAGGAGAGACTCCACCATGAGCTGCAACCCGGTTCCTGGTTCGAACAGTTCCGGAGAGATCCGGCGCCTGAGTATGCCATGGAGGAGCTCGGCCCAGTGGATGGACCAAGCCGCCGCCAAACCCGACAACCCGACATCCGATGACGACAATCCAGCCCGCCGCAGTCCTTTGAGCGCGGAACCCGCTGCAGCATCAAGGGGAACGACGTCAGTCTCTGCAATAACATCGGGACCGAGCAACTCCCGGATGACCAGCCATCGGAGGACGGAATGGTCAAGGGTGGGGAACACTTCGCTGGTGGCCGATCCTCGCTTGTGACGGTCGCCGCCACCCCTAAATTTCATGGTGTCGTGAGCGCCTCAATCGATACGGGATTCAAAGAGTAGCACTTTCGTGCCAGAAAATCGACAGTATACCCGTATAGAACGGCATCATAGGTTCCGGAGCGGCTATATTGCCCGACCTTTTGCGTCGTCCATGTGTTTCGAGGCGTCAGGGGATAGTTGAACGACCATGAGCTGCGGTAGCTGGTTGGCCCTGTTACCACGATCTGCATATTGATATAGACAGTCGAACTATTCCTGGACCAACCCGCATCCACAGTGTAGCGGCCCCGCACTGAACGGTTATTGTTCAAGAAGATCGAACTTGAGCCGCAATTTCCAAAGGTAGTCTCGCCCTGAGTCGTGATGGAACCCGCCGACTGGCCACCACCGGTAGGACCAGGTGCCGGGAGGGACGCGATAGGGCTCGCATCCTGCGCCGCGCCTAAGGGAACGATGTACTCACGCCCATCGGAGCTGAGTCGTACCTCCTAGCCCAATTGTCTCGCAATCTCACGATCGAATCCACCCCAAACACTTGGTACCGTTTCACTAGTTAGGGTCAGTGAGGGTCGAGTTACGGCGGCCTGTGTTGTGGCTGTGACTGACGACCAGCCTGCAAGAGAAATCATCCCCACGACGATCCAGGCGAGACGGCGAGACGGCGAGACGGCGCATTTTGAATCTCCGATCGTCATTGACCACTTAGGACTGCTGCCCGAGGAGTTCATCTTCCTCTTGGCCTTCGTCCACGTCAAGCGTTAGACGACGTTCACCTGTAGATCAACTCTCGATCTGGCACTTCAGCTGTTGACCTTCATATGGAGGGCCGCCCTGAACACGTGAGTCTCGCCGTGGCCATCAGGCGTGCAGGGCCTCGAAGGCGGCCTCGGCGGCGATGTCCGCATCGATGTCCAGTCGGGCGTGGCTGAGCAGCGACAACAGCGCCCGCAGCGCGCCGGCACCCCGGCTGCCCCAGTTGGACAGGTAGGAGAACTGCCACCACCACATCGCCTCTCCGGCGTCGCCGGACTCGAAGTGCCGCAGGCCGTGGGCGATGTCGGAGGCCACCGACGCCAGATCATCCGACAGCGACCCGGGCACGACGTCCTTCATAGTCAGCGGGTCGGCGGTCTCGGTGTAGCCGTCGACGGTCAGCAGCACCCGGGCCAGGCCCATCCGCAACGGTTCGACGTCCGGCTCGGGGCCGACGTCCGGCTCGAACCGCGCCCGTGGCAGCACGTCGCGGGTGGCGCCCAGCCGGGCCCCGGCGGCGAGCAACTGGGACACCGCAAGAACCAGCAGCGGCACAGCCGCCTCGTCACCCTCCCCGGCGGCGACCAGTGTCACTGCGTCGAGGTAGGACCGGCACTCTCCCGCCGTGACCTCGGCGAGCGCCCGCAGCTCCGCGTCCCCCGGCGGTCCCGCCTCGCTGCGCGCCAGATCGCGCTCCGTCTCCTCAGACATCGACCAACCTCCGTCCCTCGAACGCCCGGCCCAGAGTGACCTCGTCGGCGTACTCCAAGTCCCCGCCGACGGGGAGTCCACTGGCCAGCCGCGTGGTGCGCAAACCTATGGGCTTAAGTAAACGCGCCAGGTACGTCGCTGTCGCCTCGCCCTCCAGGTTCGGGTCCGTGGCGAGGATCACCTCGGTCACCTGACCGTCCGACAGCCGCCGCAGCAGCTGTGCGATGCGCAGGTTGTCGGGGCCGATACCGTCGATCGGGCTGATCGCACCGCCGAGCACGTGGTAGCGGCCACGGAACTCGCGGGTGCGCTCGATCGCGACGACGTCCTTCGGCTCCTCTACGACGCAGATCACATCCTCGTCGCGACGAGGATCGCGGCAGACCCGGCACAGCTCCTCCTCGGCGATGTTGCCGCAGGTGGCGCAGAACCGGACCCGCAACTTCACCTCCGTCAACGCAGCGACGAGGCGGTTGACGTCCTCGCTGTCGGCCTGCAGCAGATGAAAGGCGATGCGCTGGGCTGACTTGGGGCCGACGCCGGGCAGCCGACCGAGCTCGCCGATGAGGTCGGCGACAGCGCCCTCGTACCCGGCCTCGTTCACCAGATGACCCTAAGCGGTCGAGCCGGGCGGCCCGACGCGGGACACGGCCTACTCCTCGCTGATGACACGCCCGCCGAGCAACCTCTCGAGGAGGGCAGCGCCGTGGGCACCGTCCGAGGGCGCGTCGACGGAGTCGTGGCGGGGATCCTCCGAGCCGTTGCTCATCACGTGAACAGGTTCGATCCGAGATGCGGGCGCCGAGGCGGGCGCCGAGACTTGCGGCGATGCCGAAGCGGGTGGCGCGACAGGACGGGCCGTGCTGGTGGGCACCTGGGGTGGTGGGACATCATCCCAGTCCGGCGGGGGCTCGTCGCGGTCCTGGGCACGGGTCGGCACCCGCGCGCTCGCCATGGGCTTCGACGACAACGGCGACGCTGCCGCTGCCGCTGCCGCCGCCTCGCTGCGCGGCCCCACGACGGCGAGCACCGTGCGATCGATTCCCAGCGAGGAGACCAGCGCCTCGCGCACCACGACGCCGTGGCCGCGGTTGTTGAAGGTGTCGGCGAGGCCCGAGGTGACGAAGCCGAGGGTCAGGGTGCGCTCGTCCAGGGCGATGACTTGAGCGCTCTCGCTGACCAGGCTCCACGTCACCCGCTTGATCTCGCGCAGCGCATCGGTGACGGTTTCCCACGAGCGTCGCAGCACGTGCACGCTGATGCTGCCCTGCCCGGACGCCGGCGCTGGTGAGGACGACGCTGACGGCTGAGCCGACGCGACCGGCGTCGGCACCGGAACGGATGCCGCTGCCAGGGGTGCCAGGGTGGGCGTGGGGACCTCGGTCACGGTCCCCGCCTGGGCGACCCCCTGGGGTTGTGTCACCACCGTCCCCCCGGCAACGAGCGCGGCCTGGCGCTCCAGGCGGTCCAGCCTTGCCGCGACCACGGCTCCCGTCTCGCTGCCCACCACCAGCAGCCTCGCGACGAGCAACTCCAGCAGCAGCCGCGGCGACGTTGCGCCGGCCATGTCGGCGAGCGCGGTGGCCACGGTGTCCGCCGCGCGGCTCAACTCGGCCACGCCGAAGCGACCCGCCTGCACTCGAAGCCGCTCGATGGCGTCGCTGGACTGGTCGGGCAGCACGTCCGCGGCGCTGTCGCCGACCCGGGACACGATCACCAGGGCTCGCAGCCGCTCCAGCAGGTCGTGGGCGAACCGCCGGGGGTCGTGGCCGCCCTCGACGGCGCGGTGCACCACGCCGAACGCAGCCGCGCCGTCGACCGCCGACAGCGCGTCGACGATGTCGTCCAGCAGGCCCTCGGGGACATAGCCCAGCAGGTCGGCTGCGACCTCCAGGTCGACGCCCGTCGGACCGGCCCCGGCGATCAGCTGATCGAGCACCGAGAGCGTGTCGCGGACCGAGCCGCCACCGGCGCGCAGCACCAGCCCGAGGGCGCCGGGCGCGACCGCCACCCCCTCCTCGTCGCATAGCTGTTCGAGGTAGGGCAACAGGCGCCGGGGCGGCACGAGACGGAACGGGAAGTGGTGGGTGCGCGAGCGGATGGTGCCCAGCACCTTCTCCGGCTCGGTCGTGGCGAAGACGAAGACGACGTGCTCGGGAGGCTCCTCGACGACCTTGAGCAGGGCGTTGAAGCCCTCGTTGGTGATCTGGTGCGCCTCGTCGATGATGACGACCTTGTAGGGGTCGCGTACCGGGGCGAACGTCACCCGGTCGCGCAGGTCGCGGGCGTCGTCGATGCCGCGATGGCTCGCGGCGTCGATCTCGATGACGTCCAGGCTGCCGGGCCCGCCACGGGCCAGGTCGTGGCAGGAATCACAGCGCCCGCACGGTGTCGGGGTCGGGCCCTCGGCGCAGTTCAGCGACCGGGCGAGCACGCGCGCGCTCGTCGTCTTGCCGCAGCCACGCGGGCCAGAGAACAGGTAGGCGTGATTGACCCGGCCCTTGGTGATGGCGGCGGTCAGCGGGCTGATGACGTGGTCCTGGCCGATGACGTCGGCGAAGGTGTCGGGCCGGTAGCGGCGGTAGAGGGCGAGTACCGGACGGTCAGCCACACGCCCACCCTAGGACGCCGGACACGGGCGCCGGCACCCGTGCGGACAGCTCATGAAGTGGCCGCTGTTCCCGATGGCGGAGGATGCGGGATTTGAACCCGCGAGGGCTTGCACCCAACACGCTTTCCAAGCGTGCGCCATAGGCCACTAGGCGAATCCTCCGTTGGCCAGGGTAGCCGAGGGGCGCGCCCACGCGACACGGCTCGGCAGGCCCGGGCCTCGCCCGCTACCGTGGACCGTGGCTCCCCGCGCGGCGCCATCCTGCTGAACCCCCCCAGGGCCGGAAGGCAGCAAGGGCAGGTGGGCTCTGGTGGGTGCGCGGGGGGTCCTCATTCCGCTGGTTCGTCGGACCCTGCTTGTGTACCATGTCGTGACCTTTCCGCGGTCGCCTCCGGCGCCCGAACGCCTACCCTGTGTGCGTGATTTTCAAGCGCGTGGGGGCGGGTCGGCCGTATCCTGATCACGGCCGGAACAGCGCACGTGACTGGGCCGAGGTGCCGCCACGTACGGTGCGCCTGGAGGACCTGGTGACGACGAAGCGGAACCTGGACCTCGACCAACTGTTGGACCAGGACTCCACGTTCTTCGGGGACTTGTTCCCGCACGTCGTGGGATGGGAGGGCGAGTTGTTCCTCGAGGACGGGCTGCACCGGGCGCTGCGGGCCGCGCTGTCGCAGCGACTGGTGATCCACGCCCGGGTGCTCGTGCTCGCGGACGGCTACGGCTCACGTGAGGCCGGGACCATCTGACATGAGCGAGCCGCGCGCCGGGTCGGATCTCGCCCTCGCCCTTCGGCAGCGCCGCCGCGCGCGAATGGCTCGCCATCTGGGTTTGCTCACGGTGCTCTTCGGTGGGTTGACGGCGGTGGGCATCATTGCGGGCGGCGCGGCACTGGGTCGCTGGGACCTGCCCTATGTCGAGGACCCGGTGGCCGCGGCAGCGCCGAGCGCCACACCGTCGTACTCGGGGCCGATGACGCCAGAGTGCGGCCTGGACGGGACGATTGAGTTCGCGGCCGCCCAAGGCGTGCAGGTGACCGTGCTCAACGGCACCGGTCGCGAGGGACTGGCCACGGCACTGGCGGGGGAGTTGGCGGCCCGTGGTTTCACCATCGCCCGCATCGGTGACACGCAGCTGGCGGCGCAGGTCACGAACGTTCGGTACCCGCCCGACCTGCTGGCGCAGGCGCTGACCGTTGCGGCGAATGTCGGCACCGTCGACATCGCGGTCAACGTGGCTCGCGAGACGGTGACGGTGACCATCGGCTCGGACTTCGCCTCCGCCGTACCGGTCGAGCAGGCCGCCGCCACGCTCGCCACGCCGCTGGTCGGATGTGTCGGCGTTCCCGCGGTCCCGGCGGTGCCCCCCCTCGAAGCCGTGCCGAGCGTGAGCCCTGCCGCCTAAGTCCTAGCCCTGCCGCCTAGGTCCTCAGGGGCTGGGTGCCGGGGTCGGGTCCAAGAGGTTGCCCGTCGTGGTCAGCAGCGGACCCGCCGGCGTCGGGTCAGGTGTCGGCGTGGTCGACGGTGCAGGATCGGGCGCGGCTGGAGTGATCGACGGAGCCGGGTTGGAGCTCGGTGAGGGATCGGGCGTCGGGGAGGTCACAGTCGGGGCGGTTGCGCTCGCGATCGAGGTGGAGGTGGGCGTCGGTGGCGTCGGATTGGTAGGCGTCGTGGGACTCGCCGGCGTCGTGGGTGTCGTCGGGTCGGTCGGTGTCGTGGGTGTCGTGGGTGTCGTGGGTGTGCTCGTCGTGGGTGTGCTCGTCGTGGGTGTGCTCGTCGTCGGATTCGACGGCGGCACCTCGGTCGAGGTGCTCGGGGTCCCGGTCGGGCTCGTCGTCGTACCGTCGGTCGTCGTGGCGTCCGTGGTGGGCGTGCCCGGCACGGGCGGCAGGCCCAGCACGACCTCGGGCGCGGCCGGCTGCTGGGGTATCCCCGGCTGCACGGGGACACTGTTGACGGGGGCGATCACCGCGATCGCGCCGACCGGGAACCCGGTGCGGTACTGCTCGGCGAGCTTCAGTACCAGGGCCACGTACTCGCCGGAGTTGTTGTAGCGGCGGACCGCGGCCGACGCGCCGGCGGGAGTGGACAGGTCGGCGTTGCCCGAGCACAGGAAGGCACCGGCGGCCAGCGCCGCGTCGTCTATGTCCTGTGGGTTGCGGGCGCCGTCACCGTCACCGTCGGCCCCGAAGGCGACCCACGAGCCGGGCAGGAACTGCATCGGTCCAACGGCGCGGTCGTATGCGGCGTCGCCGTCCAATCGGCCGCTGTCGCTGTCGACGATCACGGCTGTCTTGGGGGCCGTGCCGTCCAGCCTGATCCCGATCACTGCCGGGATCGAGACCCCGTCGGTGGAGACGATGGCTCCGGCGAACCGACCGTGGTTGGACTCCACCCGCCCGATCCCCGCCAGCAAGGCCCAGTCCAACCGGCAGCTGGGGTCCGCGATGGCGAGTGCCGCGGCCGCGGCCTGGTACGCGCGCAACGTGTGTTCGGGGATGCCGTTGGCCGCCAGCGACGTTGCCTGCGCCCCCGTGGGATCGGCGGGAAGAAGTGCGGCACTGTCGGCCAGGATCGCGGCGACTGCGGCGGTGGCAGCGGGCGTCAACGTCCCCGGGAGCGGCAGCGGGACCTGTTCGTCCCAGCCGTACGCCTGCGTGCCCGCCTCGCCGGTCCGCCCCGTGTCAGAGGCGCTGTTCAGAGCCGCGCCCAGCTGGGCCCGGGCCTGGGGCGTACTGACCACGACGTCGTTGCCGAGCGCGGGCAGCGCGGTCAGCGCGGCTACGGCGGCTCCGACGCTGACGAGGGCGATGGGTCCGCCCCAGCCGCCACTCGGGGCGGCGTGGCGGGGCCGCTTGCGAACGAGGGCGAGCACGCCCAGCTTGGCCTTGGCGAGCCCCGCTTTGGCTCCGGCGAACACGGGAGCAGGCTTCGGCTTCGGAAGGTCCGCAAGCGCGGCGCGGCGGCTACGAAGCCAGCGCATCAGCGGTTCCGTTCGAGGCGACACGACATTCTCCGAAGGGCAGGCGGCGGGTTGTCGGCAGGGGCGCCACTGTCCCCACCAAGTGCACCCTATGCGCAGGGTGCCCCATCGGTCCATCGTTTGTCCGAGATCACCCAACCTGGGAAAAGCCTGGACGCGGACCTTACGTTCAAATACTCCCGCACTTGCCCGCTATCAGATGAATCGAACTGCGACGCCCCATCGAAGCGTGATGAACATCTCGACGCCCGCCGGCCACATCTGGCGGTGGGGGTGGGATTTGTGCCCACGGAGGCACGATCTGCACCCCCCGCGCGCCCGACGCCGCCGGCACTTCCGCCGGGCTACACAGCGAGGTGAGCCCTCACGGCCGGGGCGAAGGGACTCCATAGAAACCACTGCGGCACCTGCCGGACCAGTCTCGGGTCACCGCTGATCTCGATGTCCCCCGCCGCCCGGGCGGCCGCCAGCTCAACGATGCCGGAGAACACCCGCATGAACGCCACAGGGTCGGCAGAGATGGTGACGTCCGTTTCGAATCCGGGGTGGCTGGTGCACACCGACGGCTCGCCGCGGTCGAGTACCATCCAGATCCGGGTGGGGGTGGACCCGCCGTAGTCGAACTCCACGACGACGCGTCGGGCCGGAAGTCTGGGCAGGTGGAGCCGACGTGAGAGCCACCATGTCAGCGTCACCGGGTCCACCTGGCGGGGTTCGGGCTCCGCGAACATCCACCGCACCGCCCACTCACCGAACGCCATGATCACCGACTCCAGATCCTGGCCGGCGTCCGTGGGCTCGTACTCGTGGCCCGCTTTAATCGGCACCCGGTCCAAGACACCCCGCCGTTCCAGGTGCAGCAGCCGCTGCTGCAACACCGTCCTTGAGATCCCGGGAAGAGCCCGGGCAATGTCGTTGAACCGCCGGCTGCCCAGCACCAGCTCACGGACGATCAGAGGTGTCCACCGGTCGGCAAGGACCTCGCTGGCCAATGCCACGGGGCAGTACTGGTTGTAGTCGCGCACACCACTGATCGTCGTCGCTGCCGCCGCTGCCGGCCAGTACGGAATCAGTACCGGGTTGGTCCATTTCCAGCACTGGCCGGGCCCGGCGCGGGTGTCGTGTACTCAAAAACACACCCCGAAACCCGAGGAGGGAACCACCATGAGCATGACCACATTCGACCCAGCTGCCTTCAAGGCCACCACCCGAGCCCAGTGGGAGGACGCCGCCGACGCCTGGCATCGCTGGGGACCGACCATCGAGGCCTGGCTCGGAGCTGCCACGGAGGAGATGCTGGACGCCGCCGGCGTGGCGACCGGGAGCAGGGTGCTCGACGTCGCGGCCGGGGCCGGCGGCCAGACCCTGGTCGCGGCCCGGCGAGTCGGCCCCACCGGCCACGTTCTGGCCACCGACATCTCACCCGCGCTCTTGTCCTTCGTCGCCGGCGCGGCGGCAGAGGAGGGCCTGGACAACGTCTCGGTGCTGGAGGCCGACGGCGAAGACCTCTCCGCCGTCGACGAAGGCAGGTACGACGCCGCCATCTCCCGAGTCGGCCTGATCTACTTCCCCGACCAGCAGGCGGCTCTGCGCACGATGTGCCGTGCGTTGCGCCCGGGCGGGCGAATCTCCGCCGTGGTCTACTCCACGGCCGACCGCAACGAGTTCTTCTCGATCCCGGTCGGAATCATCCGCCGGTTTGCTCAGCTCCCGCCTCCGCTGCCCGGTCGACCCGGGCCGTTCAGCCTCGGCGCACCGGGGGTCGCCGAGCAGACCTTCCGCGCAGCAGGTCTGCGCGACGTCACAGTCACCGCTGTTCCATCGCCGATCCGACTCACCGACGCCGCCGAGTGCGTCCGCTTCGAACAGGAGTCCTTCGGCGCCCTGCACCAGATGCTGGTCAACGTCGAAGCCGCGGGCCGAGCCGCCGCGTGGCTGCAGATCACCGATGAGCTGCGCCGCTTCGAAGGACCCGACGGGTTTACGGGCCCCTGCGCGATGCTCGTCGTCACCGGCACTCGCTAGACCCGCTGATTCGAATCGGAGGCGCCAGCCCCTGGTCGGGCGGCAACGCGCCTCCCTCACCCGCCCGGGGCCGTGGAGGTCAAGAAGCGGTACGTCTCGTACCACCTTCACCGGCTGACACCCTTCCAGGGAGCCAGCGCATGCAGGAGGCCTGCTTCAGGTTTCTCCGGTCCCCCGAGTCTCAGATCCGCCGACATCGTGGACGCCGATGGACGGTCGCAGACCACGACGGACGAGGACCGCACGCCTCCAGGCACCCGACCGGGACCACAACAGAGATCACGGACAAGAGAAAGCGGCCATCCCACGAGGGGTGTAGCCGCGTTCCCGCAGTTCACGGCGGTGGCGGTGGGATTTGAACCCACGGAGGAGTCTCCCCCTCACACGCTTTCGAGGCGTGCTCCTTTGGCCGCTCGGACACGCCACCGCCGGACACGATACAGCGACTGAAAAGGCTCGGCCGGCGGCGACGGATCCGCGCGCCGCCACCGAGTTGCTGCTCGCCGCGGACCGGGCGGGCTGCCCAGGCTCATGGGCCTCGCCTGTGCCTTCTGGCTTACTGCCGGTCGGCACGATCCACCAGTTACCGACCAGGGAGAAAGAATGCTCGCAGCAGCTCGGCCGACTGCTCGGCCGCCAAGCCCGGGATGACCTCGACCCTGTGCAGCGAGGCCGGGTCCCGGGCCAGGTCCCACACCGAGCCGCAGGCCCCCGCCTTGTCGTCCCAGGCGCCGAAGACGCAACGGTCGACCCGGGCGGCGACCATCGCGCCGGTGCACATCACGCACGGCTCGAGCGTGACGACCAGGGTGCAACCCGACAGCCGCCAGCCACCAAGAGCCAGTGACCCGGGCGTATCGATGGCACCGATAGGAGGGTCGATGCCAGGTCCCCTGGGCGATGCGGGCGCAGGGACCAAGGCGGGCGCAGAGGCAGTAGCCGACTCGTCAACCGTCGCGCTCAGCGTGATGGCGGCGGCCCGCAGCGCCAGGATCTCGGCGTGCGCCGTCGGATCGCGGCGGACCTCCCGTTCGTTGCGTGCCCGCGACAGCACGTCACCGGCCGGACCGAGAACGACCGCGCCCACGGGGACATCGCCGTGCGCCAATGCCTCCCGGGCAGCAGACAGGGCGTCGGCCATCGCCACCGCCCATGCGTCTGGGACGGGGCGAGCCGCGGGCGAGGTCATCCGGCTGCGGCAACCCTTGCGTCGTGGGTCACGGCGACCAGGTGCCGGTCGTCAGTGCCACTCGTCTACCAGGTCGGCGAATCCGGCGTGCTCACCGATCGCCAGGAGTGCCGCCGACGGATCGGACCCCTCCGCTTCGACGATTGCCCGCAGCATGTCGGGGCTGAGGCCGTAGTCCTCCAACAGTGCGAGATCCCCCGCCCAGGCCATGTCCTCCGGTGGAGCGGGCGCGAGCGCCACTCCCGAGTCGACAGCGGGGGAACCCAGACCTGCGTGATCTCTGTCGTGGCTTGACCTGCTGCCATCCCCGCTGGATGCGCCACCTGACTCGATGTCGACGGTGTTCTCGGAGTCGTCAGGGGCGTCCTCGTCATCGAGATCCTCTTCGCTCAGGCGCGCGTCGTCGTCCTCGTCGTCCTCGTCGTCGTCCTCGTCGTCGTCCGCGTCGTCGACCTCGACCAGTCCTGGGCCGCCGCTCGCGGGTCGGGTCACGGCACCGTCGTCGCGCCCGTCATCGCTCGTACCCGTCGCTGTGCGGGCAGCCACGGCATCTCCCGAAGCCACTGCATCGCCCGCGCCCACACCCGCCGGAGCTGCGGTGATCGGCCGGTCCCATTCCTCGACGTCCTCGAACAGCACCCCGAACGGACCCTTCCTCGCCGCCCCGAGGTCGGATACGAAGATTCGCGGGTCCTCCTCCTCGTCCACCCGCACAATGGCGAACCACTCGTCCTCGCGCTCGACTAGCGCCAGACCACCGCCCCCGCGACCGGCCTGCCGTACCGCATCGGTGACATCGGCGAGATCCTCAGGCGAGTCGATGTCTGACGGCCTCAGCTGCCAGCGCTCACCCGAGCGCGCCAGGATTGCGGTGTAGTAAGCCACAAAGGCCATCCTGGCATCGAGCACGGTCCGGGTGCGACGCGTCGACGCCGGTCCGCGGCGATAGGTTCAGCCCATGCGCGTCCATGTCGCCGACCATCCGCTGGTGGCCCACAAGCTCACCGCCCTGCGCGACGCTCGCACCGACTCCCCCACCTTCCGGCGCCTGGTCGACGAGCTCGTAACCCTGCTCGCCTACGAGGCGACCCGGGACGTGGCCGTCGACCCGATCACGGTCCTGACTCCCTTGGAGGCGACGCAGGGCGTGCGGCTGCGCTCACCGAAGCCCATGGTCGTGCCCATCCTGCGCGCCGGGCTCGGCATGCTCGACGGCATGACCCGGCTGCTGCCGACCGCTGAGGTCGGCTTCCTCGGCATGATCCGGGACGAGGAGACCCTGCAGCCGCGCACGTACGCCAACCGCCTGCCGGAGGACCTGTCGGGACGACAGTGCTTCGTGCTCGACCCGATGCTCGCCACCGGTGGCACCCTCGCCTCGGCACTGACCTACTTGCGAGAGCGGGGCGCTCGCCAGATCACGGCCATCTGCCTGCTCGCCGCACCCGAGGGGCTGGCGGTACTGCGTGAGCGTTTCGAGGACGACCCGGGGCTGAGCGTCGTCGTGGCGGGTCTGGACTCCCACCTCAATGGCCAGGGCTTCATCGTCCCCGGCCTGGGCGATGCCGGGGACCGCCTCTACGGCGTGGTCTAGCCATCGATTCCGCCTCTGCGGTCACCACGAGGGTGCCCCATCAGCTGCGGCGTGGCGCCTGGACGATCCGGACACCTCTAGCGGATACTTGCTCAGTGACGATGCCCCGCGCTGTGCGATGGGTGCTCTGGATTTTCCTGATCTTCTTGATCTATTCGATCTTCAGGAGTCCAGAGGACGCCGCCAACCTCGTCGTGAGCGGCGTCGAGGGAATCGGTCGGGGTCTGGGTGCCATTTTCATCTTCTTCGACGCGGTTCTCGGTCGGGCGGGTGCGACCACGGGCGCGCAAGCGATGATCGGGCGCTGACATGCCACCCCCAGCCCGGGGGGGCGGCAGCCAACCCACATCACGCGGCGGTACCCCTGGCGGCGTGGTCCGACCCAACCCGATCACGCCCGGCGCCCGGCGCGCGGCATCGGTGCCCCGACCCGCCAGCCAGACGACCCGCACCCAACGCAACAATGCGACGCTGTCCAACGCTCGCGACCGCAGCATCGGCAGCATCCCGCATCACCGTGTCGCCCACCGTGTCCGGCGTCGGCTGGCCACCGGAGAGGTCCTCGTCGTGGCACAGCACGATCACGCCATCGTGCTGTTGTTTCCGGTCAGCGTCGTCATCGGCTCGCTGTTCCTCGTCTACGCCATCTCGAGTCTCGCCAACTACGCCACACCCGTGGTCTCGGTGCTCGGCCTGGTTTGGATCGGTGTCGTCATCTGGGCCTGCCTGAAGTGGTGGGAACACGAGGTGCAGTGGTTCGTCCTCACCGACAAGCGCGTCATGAAGATCGACGGCATCATCGAGACCGTCGCCATGCTTCCGCTGCCACGCCTCACAGACATCCTGTTCAAGCGATCCTTGTGGGGCCAGATATTCGGCTACGGGAAGTTCGAGCTTGAATCGGCGGGCCAGATCCAGGCCCTTCGGGTCATCAATTACGTCGCACGGCCCAACAGAACGCACGAGAAGCTGACGGAGCTGCTGTACAAGAGCCAGGAGGAGGAGCCTCCCGAGAACGACGGCGCCTGATCAGGACGTGAACGACCCGGCGGGCCAGGGCGAGCCGTAGTAGCGCTGGGTCCCCGGTCCTGCAGGCAGGGAGGCGGCGACGAGCACACCCGGCTCGACAATCAGCCGAATTATGGATGCCAGTCGGTCGTAGGGATCGGTCTCCCACCAGCCAGGCCAACGATCGGCCACATTCGCGGGGACCGCGCTGACCGCTCCCGCCCAGTGGACCGCGTCGATGACCAGTGTCGAGAACGCCGCCGCGCGCCCGGTGTCGCTCATCACCGTTCGGGCGGCCTGGACGACCGCGGGATCGTCGAACAATGGCCGGCGGCCACGTGGAGCGATGGCGAGCGAAACGGCCCAGGGGCCGGTCGGGGCATCGACCGACGAGACCGGGGGGCGCCGTTGATCGGCGACGATGTGCGGCGAGACCCGTAACGCATCCGAGTGCGGCCGGCGCACCTGCCGCCATGTCACCAACTGCCCGGCGGGAGCGCCATCCAGATGCCGTGCGGCCGCCGCCAGATGCGGCTCACCGCTACCGGCCGTGACTCCCTCGGCGAGCAGCGCCAGCCAGGCGTGCTCAACCACGCGGCACCTCCCAGTCCGAGCGCAGGGCCCGGGTCACCTCCCGCAGGTCTCGCCACAGGTCCGCAGCAGACGGCCGGCCCCAGAACCAGTACCCGTTGTACGAGGCGTGCACATGCAGGTCGGGGCGGGTCACCACCACGGTCGGGATGTAGGGATCGTGCACGGTGTCCGTCCACTCACGCAGCCCCAGTTGTGCCTGGTAGACCCGCTCCTGGTCGGACAGAAATGTCCAGCGCGCATCGAGGCCCGCCCGGAAGGCAGCCTGCACCGACGGCGCTTCGACAGAGATCGACACCGCGCGCGCGTAGCCGACCTCAAGGGAACCCTGCAACGGCACCAGAACGTCACGGAGCCAGGCACGGTCCTTGGGGCAGAAACCACCCTCGATAGAAGTGCACGACCAGCGGATCCCCGGCCGCCAGCTCAGACAACCGACGACCGATCCCGTCGGCGTCGGGAAGCTCGACATCGGGCAGGGTCGACCCGGGGACGGGAGTTGACATGGCGGGACCGTAGCCGAGAGACGACCATGCAGAACATGACCAGCGCAACGACCACCGCCAGCACGACGACGACCACGACGACGCCCGCCATGGAGTACCGCACCCTCGGCAGCAGCGGTGTCGTGGTCTCGACCCTCGCCCTCGGCACGATGACCTTCGGCAACGAGACCGGCGAGGCGGGTGCCTACGACCAACTCGACGTCTTCGTCGAGGCCGGCGGGACACTCATCGACACAGCCGACGTCTACACGGCCGGCGTCTCCGAGGAGATCATCGGCCGCTGGCTGAGCAAGCGCCCGGACGACATCACCGACCAGGTCGTCATCGCCACCAAGGGTCGGTTCCCGATGGGGTCGGGCCCAAACGACCACGGCCTGTCGCGACGGCACCTGCGTCGGGCGCTGGAGGACTCGCTGCGCCGCCTCGGCGTCGACCACATCGACCTGTACCAGGTGCACGCCTTCGACGCCCTGACCCCGCTGGAGGAGACCCTGCGGTTCCTCGACGACGCCATCGGCGCGGGGGACATCGGCTACTACGGGCTGTCCAACTACACCGGCTGGCAGCTGGTCAAGGCTGTCGCGACCGCGCAGGCGGCCGGGCTCGCGACACCCGTGACGCTGCAGCCGCAGTACAACCTGATGGTCCGCGAGATCGAGTGGGAGATCGTCCCCGCCTGCCTCAGCGAGGGCCTCGGACTGCTGCCCTGGTCGCCGCTGGGTGGTGGCTGGCTGACCGGCAAGTACACCCGGGATCAGCTGCCGACCGGCGATAGCCGGCTCGGCGAGAACCCCGAGCGCGGTGTCGAGGCGTTCGCAGGCCGCAACAACGTGCAGCGCACCTGGGACGTCATCGACGCGGTGGAGCGGATCGCCCAAACCCGCGGCGTCTCGATGGCCCGGGTCGCGCTGGCCTGGTTGCACGACCGTCCGGCGATGACGTCGGTGATCCTCGGCGCCCGCAATGTCGAGCAGCTGCGCGACAACCTGGGTGCGGCCGGGCTGCACCTCAGCGCGGAGGAAACCGCGGCCCTGGACGAGGCCAGCGACCCCGGTGCCGCCGACTACCCGTACGGCGGCCCCGGCGTGCAGCAGCGCCACCGCAACATCGACGGCGGCCGCTGAGCCCGACGACGGTCACGCCCCCCACCCCGCCGTTTGTCGACAAACGGCCACACAACGGGCC
>ENA-ORBV01004967-ORBV01004967.1-microbial-mat-metagenome-genome-assembly--contig:-NODE-4967-length-24926-cov-5.323474_pt1 | contig 24926 bp, 22 predicted proteins | sample MGYA00237777_ERZ505514 | MGnify/ENA primary metagenome ERZ505514 (study PRJEB26160, sample SAMN06269048) | microbial mat metagenome | isolation source: Oligotrophic lake microbial mat | place... | reverse complement strand
ACTCGCCGCCGATCACGAAGGCGGCGGGTTCGGTCTTCCAGCGGGTGACCGCCCGGACGCCCGGCAAGGCCAGGAGCAGGGGCACATGCTCGGTGTCGTAGACTTCGTTGAACAGCGCTTCCTTTTCCTTCGTCACGTCCATGCTGACGATGAACAGGTATTTGGTGGCGATCGGCATGTTCTGCTCCCTTGATGTCAGTCGGCGGCCACGGCGCGTGCCGTCCGGAAGGCCGGCATCACTTCCTTGGCGAAGCGGTCCAATTGTTCCAGCGCGACGGCGAGCGGCGTGCCGAGCGCCATGCCGCAGCTGACACGATCGAGCCCCGGATAGCGCTTCTCCACTGCCTTCAGTTGTTCGATGATGTCGGCCGGCGTACCGGCCAGGAACCCGCCGGCCTTCACGGCATCCTCGATCCGGGGCAGCTTGGTGGTGGCGGCCAGTCGCGGATCGCGCATCGCCGCGATCTGCTCGTCGGAGAGCGCGCGCACGAGGCGCAGCTCGCCGAACATCTTCATGTTCTCTTCGTAGTATTTGCCCGCGGCCCGCATGGCGGCCTCGCGGCTCTCGCCGATGAACAACTGGAAGCCCAGCGACAGGCGCTCGCCGATCTCGAGCTTGATGCCGCGGCGGGCGTAGGCCGCCTGGAAGGCGGTCATGTGCTTGTCCACGGCACCGCCCTCGGCCGAGCCGCCGCCGATCACGCCGGAGATGCCGTGCTTGGCCATGAAGTCGAAGGCGCGGTCGGAGCCGGACTGGATCGGCTGCCAGCATTCCACCGGCAGACGTAGCGGCCGCGGCACCAGCGTGATGTCCTTCAGCGTATAGCCGCGATAGGGCACTTCAGGCGGGATCGTGTAGTAGGTGCCCTTGTGCGAGAATTTTTCCTCGTTGAAGGCCTTGAACATGACGTCGCAGCCTTCCTCGAACATCTCGCGGTTGGCCGTCTGGTCGGTGAGTGGCGCGCCGAAGCTCTCGACCTCGCGCGTGTGATAGCCGCGCGCGACGCCGAAGATGACCCGTCCGCCGCTCAGCACGTCGGCCATCGCATAGTCCTCGGCCAGGCGCAGTGGGTGCCACATCGGCACCACGTTGAAGCCGCAACCGATCCTAAGGTTCTTGGTCACGTTCGTGAGGTGCAGCGCCATCATCAGGAGGTTCGGGATGCACTCAGTGCCCTCGGGCTGGAAATGATGCTCCGCCATCCAGAAGGTGTTGTAGCCGAGGCCGTCCATCTTCTTGGCGTAGGCCACCGCCTTGTGCAGGACGCCGGCCAGTTCCTCGTTCGGGTAGTGGCGTTCGTTGATCGGCGTGCCGCCATAGCCGGGGTTCTCCAGGTCGACCGAGCCGACATAGGAGCTGTCGAATTTGGTGATCACGGGCGCATTTCCTCCGCGGCACTGCCGGCCGATTAGGGGTCAATTGAGCCCACCGATTGCGGTACTTGGCAATTGCCCAAGCGTGGACGTACGACAATTAAGCGTTTCGCATCACGGGCGCGCGTCTGTCGACAGGCCGTGCGATGCTGGAGTAGATCGATTGAAAGAGGGTCTTTCATGCAACAAGTCGCCACCGGCTACGGCCTGATCGAAGGCCCTGTCTGGGATCCGGCCCGCGGTCTCTACTTCAGCGACGTCATCAACGGCGGTGTCGATCTGCTGGACCTCGACGGCAAGATTAGGCCGACGATTCCCAAGCGGCGCGGCATCGGCGGAATGGCGCTGCATGAGCGTGGTGGGCTGGTGGTGGGCGGCCGCGACATCGCCTGCGTGTCGCTGGCCGACGGCACCTCGCGTACCCTGCTGGCGCTCGACGCCATCCCCGGCGCCACTGGCTTCAACGATCTCACGACCGACAGGGTGGGCCGCGTCTATGTCGGCTCACTCGCCTATAAGGTGTTCGGCGGCGAGGCGCCCCGGCCCGGGCACCTGCACGTCATCGATCTCGACGGCACCATGCGTACCCTGTCGGACGGCATCCTGCTCACCAACGGCCTCGGCTTCTCGCCGGACGGCAGCCGCCTTTATCACAGCGACGCCCGCGCGGGCCTGGTGCGGGTCTACGACGTGTTGCCGGATGGTGGCGTCGGCCCGTGGCAGACCTTCGCGACGCTGGGCGACGGGCAGAGCGCCGTGCCCGATGGTCTCAAGGTGGCGAGCGACGGTTCGGTCTGGGTGGCCGACGCGCATGGCGGCCGCGTTGCCGTGTTCAATGCCGACGGCACGCACCGGCATGATCTCGCGGTGCCGCTGCCGATGGTCACCAGCGTCTGCTTCGCCGGCCACGATCTGCGCGACCTCTATGTCGTGACCGGCTCGCGCGGCGGTCCGCACGAGAATTGTGGCAGTATCTTCCGCACGCGCGTCGACGTCGCGGGGCTCGCGCTGCCGTTGGCCCGGGTTTCAGGTTAGGGAAGGGACGTTTTCATGGATACCCGCGTTCAGCAGGCGATCACTGGCAGCGCTTCGGAGCGGGCCCGCGCCCTGCAACCGTTGCTGGACGAGCATGGCGCCGAAATGGACCGCCGTCGCGAGCTGACGCCGGAGGTGGTCGAGGCGCTCGTCGGCCAGGACATGCTGCGCCTGCTTCTGCCGAGGAGCCTCGGCGGACAGGAAATCCATCTCCTGGAGTACTGCAAGACCACCGAGGCGCTGGCCTGGGCGGATGCCAGCGTCGGCTGGTTCATCAACCAGTCCAATGTCTCCTCGGCCACCTCCGCCGCCGCCATGCCGCACGAAGCCGCCGCCGCCGTGTTCGGCAATGCGCGCGAAGGCCTCGCCTGGGGGGCAAAGCATAGCAAGAGCAAGGCGCTGCGCGTCGAGGGCGGCTATCGCCTCAGCGGCACCTGGAGCTTCGCCAGCGGCGGCCGCCACACGCGGTGGCTCGGCGCCCACAGCGCGGTGCAGAATCCCGATGGCACGCCGCATCTGCGCTACGGCCGGCCGGACGATCGCAGTTTCGTGTTCCTTCGCAAGGACGCGAAGATCACCGACGACTGGCATGTGCTCGGCCTCAGAGGTACCGGCAGCGACACCTATACGGTAACCGACCTCTTCGTGCCGGACGAACGGGCTCCGGCGCGTGACGCGCTGGAGGAACGGCGGGAGAGTGGGCCGATCTACACCATCATGTCGACGCTGCTCTATGCCACCGGCTTCTGCGGCGTGACCTTGGGCATAGCGCGGCGGTTGCTGGAGGCCTACGTCGACCTCGCGCGCGGCGGCAAGCACAGCCGCGCCTCGAGCAATTCGATGGCCCTCAACAACGCCGTCCAGCGCGAGATCGGCCAGCTCGAGGCCAGGCTCTCCGCTGCCCGCGCCTTCCTGCATGAGGCGGCTTGCCAGGCCTACGACGCGGCCGCGGCAGGCAAGCTCGACGTCGACCTGCGCATGCGGCTGAGACTCGCCACCACCCACGGCATGAACGAGGCGACCGAGGTTTCGATCGCGTCGTATCGTGCCGCCGGCACCACCGCGATCCTGAATTCGATGCCGTTCGAGCGCCGCTTCCGCGACGCCATGAGCGCCAGCCAGCATCTGCAGGCGATGCTGCCGCACATCGAGATGGTCGGCCGCCACATCATCGGCACCGACAACGTGCTTCAGAATATTTGACGGGGGCCGTCGCTCGATCCGGGTCCACAGGCACCTTTGCCGAATCGAGCCTTCCTTGAATCTTGTGGAATGAGCGCCGGTCAGGTCCTGTGTTCGCCACTTGGTATGACACCCCTTTTCGGGCCTTCCTTCATATGGATTGTGACCTGAAAGATTTCAACTTCGCCATTGAAGCTCGTGGCTTAGTAGATCAAGTGGTCGGTATCGGTGTCGTCAGAGCGCGCTTCATAGGATACGATTTGCGCTGGCGTTTTGACCGATAGACAACCTGCGATCCTGTCTGTCGTCAGTTCGCCCGGCCTGACAGTCAGAACTCCAGATCTTGGTTTTTCGATGACCCGGATCGTTGGAGGACGGGCCGGCGTACAGTTGTTGTTCGCGGACGCGTAGTAGCCAAGCTGAACAATCGCGCCTTGGGCCACTCCAAAGCTCGTGTAGCTGGAGGACGATGCGACCTGGGCCATTGCAGCGCCTGGAATTGCGCCAATGCCGGCCAAAACCCATGCAATGGGTATGAACGCCAACTTGATCATGATCTTTGCCTGTGAGGAAAACCCGTCTTCAAAGCCCATCCATCTTCGATTGAGCGTCCGGCTCGGCGATTCCGGCCATTGGACGGTGCCAATCGTGCACCAGTGGCCCGACTGCATCTCTTCGGCATCTGCCCTATACCCGGCGCGATCGGCCTAACCCATCTGGCCTAGGCAGCTCGACTGCGGATCGGAACGAGCCGGGGGATGCTGCCGCATATCGAGATAGTCGGCTGCCACGTCATCGATACCGACAACATGATCCAGCATATCTCGGCCTGCTCAGGAGATACCGAGCAGCCGGGCCGCGGTGCCGCCCAGGATGGCGATGCGCTCATCGTCGCTGAGGCCTGGCGTGTTCAGCACGAGATCGACCTCCGTGCTGGTCCACGGGAACGGATAGTCGGTCCCGATCATGATCTGGCCGGCGCCGGTTTCCGCGATCAGGTGGCGAAGCGCTTCGGGCGTGAACACGATCGTGTCGAAGAACAGCTGGCCGTCCTTGAGGTAGGCCGTCGGGTTCTTCTTGGGCAGCGGGCCGACCCGGTTGGGGAAGGTGCGGATCACCGCGTCGGAGCGGTTGGCGTAGGACGGCAGGAAGCCGCCGCCGTGCGCGGCGCAGATTTTCAGTCCGGGAAAGCGGTCGAGCGTGCCCTCGAAGATGAGGTGCGACAGGGCGAGCGTCGTTTCTAGCGGATTGCCGATCGTGTTGGTGAGCAGGCCGCTGCCGCCCAGCCGGCCGCTTGGCTCCAGCTCGCGCGTGCCGGTGGGATGCATGAACACGAGGACATCGAGCTCCTCGCACTTCTTCCAGAACGGATGGAACTTCGGGTTGGCCAGTTCCTCGCCGTCGACGCTGCCGCCGACACTGACGCCTCGGAGGCCGAGCTTCTTCACGGCATGCTCGACCTGTTCCGCGGCGAGGTCGGGATGCTGGAGTGCCGCCGTGGCGTAGGCCACGAAGCGGTCGGGGTTGGCGGCGCAGAACTCGACCAGGGTCTCGTTCTGGATGCTGATCAGCTCCGACGCGGCATCGCGGCCGGCGCGGTACCAGTAGGGATTGATGCTGAGCGCCTCGACGTCGATGCCTTGTGCGTCCATTGCCGCTATACGCGTGCTGGTGTCGTCCATCAGCAGGCCCGGCGCCTCGAGCGGCGACTTGATCACCGCCATCGCTGCCGGCACGCAGCAATGGGCGTGCACGTCGACCGTCTTGACGCGCTTGCCGTTGACCACGACCTCGCGTCGCCTCGAGCCGGCGTGCGCATGGCCATGCCCGTGGCTCGACGTTTCGGCGGCCGCGCTCAGCATCGCGCAGCCGGTGAAGACCAGTCCGCCCTGGGGGCTCGTTGCGGGAGTGGTGCCTGTCAGCATGGTGATGACCTCAGTGGAAGGTGCGGCCCGCGTCGATCACGATGGTCTGGCCGGTCATGGTGTTGGTGCGGCACATGGTGACGACCTGGTTGGCGCAGTCGTCCTTGTCGGCGGCCACGCCGAGGAGCGAGGCCTGACGGCCTTTAGCGACTACTTCCGGCCGCAAGTTCGCCGTGGCGCGCGTGCCTTCGAGCAGGCCAGGCGCCACGCAGTTCACCAGCACCTCGGGTGCCAGCGCCACGGCCATGCACTTGGTGAGATGGATCAGGCCGGCCTTGGAGACGGCATAGGCAATCGACGAACCCGTGGGCCCGAGCCCCGCGACCGAGGAGATGTTGACGATCCGGCCGCCGCCACCACGCTTCATCACCGGTCCCACGGCCTTGGTCAGCAGCATCGGACCGGTGAGGTTGATGTCGATGATCTTGGTCCATTCCTCGTAGGTGAGGCCGTCGAGATCCGTGAACGGGATCGACTTGTTGTAGGCGGCGTCGTTGATCAGGATATCGAGCCGTCCGAAGCGTTTTACGACGTCGTCGACCAGCCTCTGCACCTGGTCGCGCTGGGTCACGTCGCAGGCAAAGGTGGCGGCCGCGACCTGGTGCTTTTCGAGATCGCGCGCGACGCCGTCGGCCTCGGCCTTGCTCTTTGCGTAGACAACGGCGATCTGACAGCCCTCGGCTGCAAGTGCATGGCATATGCGCTGGCCGAGCCCGCCATTGCCGCCGGTGACGACAGCCACTTTACCCTTCAGGTCCATATTTCCCCCGGATCGAATTTGGTGGTGGCGACGGTATCGTATTGCCGCGGTGGCGTCAGCCGCACAGCCAGATGTTCACGGCAAAGCGGCTATCGCCGAATGCGCCGTCGGGACAGGAGATTGCCTCCACTTCGTGCCGTGCGGACGAGGGAAAGACGAGCAGGCTGTCGTGTGTCGGTTCGATCTCGATCGAGTGCTCACCACTGAGGTCGAAAAGCCGCAATCGTCCACCGGTGAAACGGCGCGGCTGGCGATGGAGATAGTAGACCATCGTCAGGCGGCGCCGCCCGCCGGGCGTGTATTCATCGCCTGTGTAAGTGTCGGTATGCGGCCGGTAGAAGGCACCGTCGCCATGCGCCACCACCTCCATCTGCGTGCTGTTGGCGGGCGTGTGCGCCATGTCGAACGCCGTCTCCAGGCCGTCCTGCAGGGCCAATGCCTTTTTTCGCAACGGGCCGGCGAAGGCGCCGAGGTCCTTCAGGACGCTCGATTGCCGCACCACCGCATCCAGACGGCCGGTGCCATGGTCGGCGAGCTTGGTCGGCGTGAAGCGTGCCTCGGCGGCCAGGCTGAAGGCCAGCAGGCGGGCCGCCTGCCTTTCGCCCAGCCATCCGGGGAGGATGCGATGGGGCAGGAACCGCCCGGCGAGGAAAGACGGCTCCGACATGCACAAGCTGTCGGCGCCTTCGCCGGGGCGGGCAAGGACGAACTGGCGGTTTCCCCGCGAGATGCTTAACGTGCTGAACATGAAAATCGTGCGCATGCTGGTATTTGCTGCTGCGGGCGCCCTGCTGTCGGCGGTGGGCAGTGCTTGGGCCCAGGCCGGTCGGCAGCCGATCGACTGGTCGGCCGTTTCCCTCGACTCGATTGGCGGCGGCCCGTTGCCGACGGCGGACTACAAGGGCCGCGTGATTCTTTTGGTCAACACGGCGTCGCTTTGCGGTTTCACCGGCCAGTATCTCGGCCTGCAGGAACTCTGGCATCACTACAAGGACCGGGACCTCATCGTGCTGGGTGTGCCGTCGAACGATTTCGGCGGCCAGGAGCCCGGTACCAAGGAAGAGATCAAGCGCTTCTGCGAGTCGACCTTCGATGTCACCTTCCCGCTGGCCGACAAGCAGGTCGTCGCCGGCCCCGATGCGCACCCACTCTACCGCTGGGCGGCTGAACAGACCGGCAGGCTCGGCACGCCGAGCTGGAATTTCCACAAGATCCTGATCGGCCGGGACGGCCGGGTCATCGACTGGTTCTCGGCCGCCGGTGGTATGGGGCCGAAGCTCGAGCGGGCGATCGAGGCTGCGCTCGCCGCGGCACCCTAGGGCGGCTCACGCCACCCGGCCGCCGCTCTTCCAGAAGCGATAAAGCGCCGCTTCGTCACCCGCGAACAGGTTGCGGTCGCAATGGCCGACGCCCGCGACGGCACGCGGCGCGCTGCCATGGGCGAAATGGCTCTCGGTTTCGTCGGCGACGTATTGCCAGAGACGCCAGCCGCGGTCCGCCCACGCATAGGGGATTTCGGGAGTCTCCCGATAGTCGGCCAGCCACAGGTCGCAGCGCGCCAGGACGGAGCCCGGCGTCACGGCCGCACCCAGGCTGAGGCGTCGGCGGCCATACTGCTGGCCATTGGCCCAGGCCGGATGGGTATAGAGGAGCGGCAGCCGGCCGGTCGCGCGCTGGACGGCCAGCACGAATTCCTCTGCTTGGGCGAGCCGCATGGTGTTGGCCGGCTTGCGCTCGTTCGGCTCGAGATCGAGGGCCATGACCGTCGCCGGCCCCGGCTGGCAGGCCGACAGGAAGGCCGCAGCCTGCTCGGCGCCGGAATACTGCCGCGTGCCGAAATGGTAGCCGCCCCACAGCAATCCCGCCGCCTCGGCCTGGCGGCGTCGCGTCGTGTACGACGGGTCGAACCAGTCGCCGCCTTCTGTCACCTTGTGGATGACGGCCAGGATGTTGCTGCGGCGTACCGCGGCGAAGTCGGTGACGGTGACGTTGTGGCTGATGTCGATCACTGCATCGAGTCCCGGCACCGAGTGGCGGGGTTGCGCGGCAGCATGGTCAAAACCGGCGCCCTTGGGGGGTGTGCCACCGCATCCGGCAAGGCTCGGGAGGGATAAACCGGCTGCGCCGACCAACAAATTTCTACGCGAGATCATTCAGTCGATATTTCCATACAATAGAGGCGCCTGCCAATGGCGATAAGGCACAGTAGCGGCAGCGCGTGTTGGCAGCGACGGTTAATTGACCGACAATAGCGGCAATGGATTACGACTTTATCGTTGTCGGCGCCGGATCGGCTGGCGCCGTCGTCGCCAACAGGCTTTCGGCGGACCCGCGCAACAGCGTGCTGCTGCTGGAGGCGGGGCCCGCCGATCATCCCTGGACCCGCATCCCGGTCGGTTCTGCCCGGATGATCACCAATCCCGCCGTCAACTGGCTCTACAGTTCGGAGCCCGGTGCCAGCACCAACGGTCGCCGCATTCCTGTGCCGCGCGGCCGGATGCTGGGCGGGTCCAGCGCGCTCAACGGCATGGCCTTCGTGCGCGGCCAGGCGCAGGACTTCGACACCTGGGCGCAGATGGGCAATGCGGGCTGGGGCTACGACAGCGTCCTGCCGTTCTTCAAGCGCATGGAGAACTACCAGGGCGGAGGGGACGATCGCTTCCGCGGCCGTGACGGGCCGCTCCGCGTCACCAATCCCGACCCGAACGATCCGTTCTGCGCGGCGGTGATCAAGGCGGCCGGCGAAGTCGGGATCGAGCACAATCCCGACTACAACGGCCTCAGGCAGGACGGCATCGCCATGAGCCAGGCCACGATCGCCTCGGGCCGCCGCATGAGCACGGCCCGATGCTATCTCGACCCGGTCCGCAAACGTCCCAATCTCCGCATCGAGACGGGGGCGCTTGCCGAGTGTCTCCTGTTCGACGGAACGCGCTGCACGGGTGTGCGCTATTCGGTGGGCGGCCCCGGGAGAGGTGAGCGGCGTGAGGCGCGGGCGGCGCGCGAAGTCATCGTGAGCGGTGGCTCGATCAATTCGCCGCAACTGCTGGAGCTATCGGGCATCGGCCAGCCGGAGCGCCTGCAGGCGCTGGGCATCGGCGTGCGCCATGCCTTGCTCGGCGTCGGCGAGAACTTGCGCGACCACTATGCGCCCCGGACACGTTGGGCCATCGCGGCCAAGGGCATCACCTACAACGACACGGCGCGCGGGCTCGGCCTTGTGCGCCAGGCGCTGCGCTACGCCTTCTCCAGACGAGGGCTGCTCGGCAGCGTGGGCGCGCCGCTGCGCGCCTTTGTCCGCTCGCGCGACGGCCTCGCTGCGCCTGACCTGCTGCTGGGCTGGGTGCCGATGCTGACCGAGCCGGGCCCCAAAGGCCCGCGGATCGCCCGCCAATCCGGCGTGACATGCTACGCCCATCCGATGCGACCGGAGAGCAAGGGCCATATCCATGTCGTCTCGGCCGATCCGCACAAGCCGCCGGCCATCGATTTCAACTTCCTGTCGTCGCCGGTCGACGCCGCGCTCACCGTGCGCGCCATCCACATCGCCCGCGCCATCATGACGGCGCCCGCGATGACTCCGCTGCAGGTGAGCGAGATCGCACCCGGCACGGACCGCGATACCGATGATGAAATACTGGACTGGGTCAAAGCCGCGGCGGAGACCACCTACCACCCGGTTGGTACCTGCAAGATGGGCTCCGATGCGATGGCCGTCGTCGATGCCCAGCTTCGCGTCCACGGTATCGACGGCCTCAGGGTCGCGGACGCCTCGATCATGCCAACGCTGACCTCCGGTAACACCAACGCGCCCTCGATCATGATCGGCGAGAAGGCGGCGGACATGGTGCTGAAGAGCGCTGCTGCCGGTTAGAGACTCGTACCTCTCCCCCGCTACAGGGCGAGGCTAGATGAGGGAGCTGCGAGGAGAAGAGCTTGAAGGATCAGGAGCGCCCGCCCGTTGCCTCGATTCGGAAAATATGTCCCAGGCGGCGATGAACATGGCAGCAATGACGGGCCCGATGACGAAGCCGTTTAGTCCGAACGTGGCGATGCCGCCCAGCGTAGAGATTAGCACGACGTAGTCGGGAATCTTGGTGTCCTTGCCGACGAGGATCGGACGCAGAAAATTGTCGACAAGGCCGATGACGAGCATCCCATACAGGATCAACACGATCCCCTGCCACATTGCCCCTGTCGCCAGGAGGTAGATGGCAACCGGCATCCATACCAGGGCGGCGCCGATCGCGGGCAGCAGCGAGAGGAACGCCATCACCACGGCCCAAAGAAGAGGGGCGCCGATCCCGAGGAACCAAAAGATCAGGCCGCCAAGCGCGCCCTGCAGGAGGGCGACGAGGAAGTCGCCCTTGACGGTCGCCCGGATGACGATGACGAACTTGAGCGTGAGCGCTTCCAACTGCTCGGCACGCAGCGGAATCGCGCCCTTGAGGCGTGCGGCGAGCGTGTCTCTGTCGCGAAGCAGGAAGAACAGCAGGTAGAGCATCGCGAACAGGTTTGCGATGAAGTCGAACGTGCCCTGACCGATGTCGAGTGCGTGGCCGGCCAGCAACTGGCTGCCCTTCATGAGGCTGGCTGACACACTTTCCTGAATGGCGCCGAGGCTCACGAGGCCGAAGCTGTCCAGCAGGCCGGTTGCCCACGCGGGCAGGGCGTCGAGCACCTGCTGGAAGAGCCGCATGAGATTCAGTTCTCCCGACTTGATCTTCGCATAGGCGCCTGACGCTTCCTGCCCCAGGGACAAGCCGATCAGCGTCAGGGGCAGGATGACGATCGCCACGACGATGAGCACGGTGGAGAACGCGGCTAAGCTGCGTCGCGGTGCCATCGCTCTCAGCAGCCGTCGATGCAGCGGCGCAAACAGGACGGCAGTGACGGTGCCCCAGAGCACAGCACCGTAGAACGGCCAGAGGATCCAAGCGAAGCCCAGCGTCACCACGAATATCAGCAGCAGGAAGGCCTTGTCTTCGATGGTTCGCATGGAGAACATTTAATTCAACGCAGGAAGCCGGCGAATGTTCCTTTGAGTTGCGCTATGGCGTGACGAGGTGGGCGATTCGGCCTGCGGGTTGCCGACGCCTCGATCATGATCGGCGAGAAGGCGGCGGAAAGGGTGCTGCGGCCTAGCCGCCGACCAGTCCGCCGGCGTCTCTATTTCTTGGCGATCAGCGGACAGCCGCCTTCATCCATCGGTCGGAAAGCCTCGTTGCCCGGCACGGTGGCGACCATCTTCACCAGATCCCAGGCGCCCTTCGACTCCTCGGGCGTCTTGGCCTGCATCAGGTACATGTCGCGGATGACGCGCCCGTCCTCGCGAACGCGGCCGTTCTTGGTCATGAAGTCGTTGATCGGCAGCTTCTTCATCTGGGCCATCACTGCCTTGGCCTCGTCGGTGCCGGCGGCCTGAACCGCCTTCAGGTAGTGCATCACGGCGCCGTAGGTTCCGGCCTGGATGAAGGAGGGCGGGCGGCCCCGCTCCTTTGTGAAGCGGTCGGTGAAGGTGCGCGCCTCCGGAGTCATGTCGTAGTAGAACGGGCTCGAGATCATCGTGCCCTGGGCGATCTTCAGCCCGATGCCGTGGATGTCGGGAAACTGCGCCAGCGGTGCGCTGACACGCGTGCCTTGCTTCATGAGGCCGAACTCGGATGCCTGCTTGATGCCGTTGACGATGTCACCGCCGCCATTGGCGAACATCAGCCCCTTGGCCTTGGAGGCCTGTGCCTGCAGGACATAGGAGGAGAAGTCCGCGGTGTTCAGCGGATGGCGCACCGAGCCCAGCACCTTGCCGCCGGCCGTCTTGATGAAGGTGGTGGCGTCCGCTTCCACCGCCAGGCCGAAGGCATAATCCACCGTGATGAAAAACCAGGTATCGCCACCCATCTTGCTGAGCGCATTGACGATCGTCTTGCCCTGGCCGTAGGTGTCGTAGATCCAGTGGATGCTGTGCGAGCTGCAGGATTTCCCGGTTAGTTCCGACGTCGCCGCCGCGGTCGGCATGACGATGCGGTTCTTTTCCTCCGCCACTCTCACGAGCGCGAGCGCCAGCGCCGAATTGGGAATGCCGATGATCATGTCGACGTTCTCGTCGTCGTACCAGCGCTTGGCGATGCCGGCGCCGACGTCGACCTTGTTCTGGAAATCGGAGGTCACCAGCTCGATCGGTTTGCCGAGCACCGAGCCACCGAAATCGGCGATGGCGAATTTGACCGCGGCGACGTCGCCAGGCCCGGTGTTGTCGGCGTAGAGGCCGGACATGTCGTCCAGCACGCCGATCTTCACGGCATTGTTCTGCGCCAGCGCATTGGCGCCGAGCAGACAGCAAGACAGTAACGCCGCGACAGCGGCCGTCGTGTAGCGCATCGTTTCCTCCCGGACACAATTGTTTGCGGCAAACAGCCGACGTTCCCGAATTGCACCCTGGGAACAGCACGAACGCTATCATTCTGCCGGATAGGGGGGAATGGCCCTGCTATAGTCGCGGCCAAGAAATCACGGGCAAGAGCCAAGGGGAGGCCAGGATGCGGCTGCTGATCGAGCAAGCGACGGTCTGGGACGGCAGCGGCACGGCGCCGTTTCCCGGCCAGGTGTTGATCGAGGGCGAGCGCATTGTGGCCGTGGTGCCCGCCTCCCAGGCCATGGCCGCCGCCGAGGGCGCGGAGCGGCTCGATGCCGGCGGCAAATTCCTGATGCCCGGCCTGGTCGAAGGCCACGCCCATCTCTCCTTCGTCGACACCCCGCGCGGCACGGCGCTGGGCGAACTGCCGCCGGAGGATCATGCACTCCTCACCATGGATGCAGCCCGCAAGCTGCTGGGAGCGGGCTTCACCAGTGCCTGCTCGGCGGCGGCGGCCAAGATCCGCCTCGACGTTGCGGTGCGCGACGCCATCGAACGCGGCCACACCGACGGGCCGCGGCTGCTGACGGCGAGTCCCGAACTCACCGTCACCGGCGGCCTGGGCGACGGGCGCCGCCTGCACCTGCACCAGGACAGTTTCGGCGTCGCTGTCGACGGGCCCGACGAGGTCCGTCGAATGGCGCGGCTCTGCCTGCGCGAGGGCTGCGACACGATCAAGCTCAACATCTCGGGCGACTACGGCACTGAGTCGGCACTGGCCGAGACCACGGTCATGACCGACGCCGAAGTCGCGGCCGGTGTCGAGGCCGCGCACACGATCGGCCGCCGGGTTGCCGCCCATGCACGGGCCTCCGAGTCGGTGAAGCGGGCGCTGCGCAACGGTGTCGACATCATCTATCACTGCGACTTCGCGGACGAAGAGGCGCTCGACATGCTGGAGGCCCAGAAGGACCGCGTCTTCACTGGCCCCGCGATCGGAATCGTGCTCGCCCGACTGGAGAGCCTGCGCGGCGATAATTCCTGGCAAGGCCAAGGCTTTCTCGAGCGGCTAAAACCGCTCTACGAGGCGACCTGCCGCACGCATAATGAGATGCGCAAGCGCGGCATCCGCATTGTGGTCGGCGGCGACTACGGCTTCGCCGCCAACCCGCAGGGAACCAACGCGCGCGACCTCGAACATTTCGTGACCCACCTCGGGTTCAGCGCCAGTGAGGCGCTGCAGGCCGCGACCCGCACCGGCGGCGAGATCATGAAGCGTGGCCACGAGCTCGGTCAGGTCAAGCCGGGGTTCCTTGCCGACCTGCTGCTGGTCGACGGCGACCCGCTGCAGGACGTGCGCGTGCTGCAGGACAGGAGGCGCCTCGCCATGATCATGAAGGGTGGTGTGCGCTACGTGCCCTGTGAAGGCGCGCCGCATGTGCGGCGGCTGCACTAGCTACTTGGGGCGCGGCTCCTCGAGGCGCCGGTCCGGCTGCGCGAGCTTGCCGCGCCGCATCAGCTTCACCGCCTCGATAAGGGCGCGCGCCGCATTGCGCGTCTCCTCCTGAAAGCCGCGATCCTCGTCCAGCGCGACGTGGTTCTCGGCATAGCTCTCGTAGTAGCCGACATAACGATCGATCTCGGCCTGATGGCCGGCGCCGATCAAGCCCATGTCGCCCAGCCAGTCCGACAGCGAGTGGCGCAAGGTCTCCGTGCCGGCCGAGTCGCCGTGCACCACCAGCGAGAAGGCGCGGCCGGCGAGGTGGCGCGGAAAGTCCCAGCCTCGCCGCTCGATCGCCTTGGCCTTGTCGGGGTCCTTGCCCGAGGTCGATGTCGGGTCGGGGTTGCCGCCGTCGGCGCAGACCAGGCGATCCATCATCGCCTTCAGCACGGTCGGCGCCTGGTACCAGTGCACCGGCGTCACGATCATGACGCCGTGTGCGGCGACCCACATCGGATAGATCTCGTTCATCCAGTCGTTGACCTGATCGGCGGCGTGGTTGGGATAGCAGGAGCACGGCCAGTGGCAGAGCGGCATCGCCGTCGAGACGCAGGCCTTGCAAGGATGGATATGCAGGCTGCGCTCGGAGACGATGCGGCTGAGGTCGAGCAATTCGACCTCGAAATCGGATTCCCGCTGGAAGACCCGTTCAGCGATCCTGGCGAGCCGCCAGGTCTTGGACTCCTCGCCGGGGCAGGTCTGGTTGCTGCGTGGCGAGCCGTTGATCAGCAGGATGCGGGGCTTTGCGCGCGCCGATTTCTGCTGCCGCTCGGCCGAGCGGATGGCCTCACGCGCCGCCAGCCATTCGACGGATAGCTCGTAGTCGGGATCGGCGAAGCCCGCGCCAGCGCGGCGGGTGAGGGGTGCCTTGCGGCTGTCCCTGTAGGCTTCCCAGGCGATGGCGAGGATATTGCCGATGTCGTCGGCGAGCGGTGCGAAGGCAGGGTCGTAGTAGCGCCGACGCAGCCGCCGCTCGAACTCTGCCTTGTCGAGCATCGTGCTGGGCATGCCCTTTCGGGTTTTTAGACGGGCCATGTTTCCTCCCGGGACCATTAGGACAACGTCCGCGGGTGCCCGGACGTTGCCATGCCGGTCTCGGCAAGGAGGACTACGCCGCCACCTGTGCCGTTGTCGTGCCGTCGCCGGCCAGCGTGGTGCGGCGCATGTCGCGCGGTTCGTGGGCCGGAAAGGGACGGGCCCGGTGCATGGTCTGACGGTTGTCCCACATCACCAGGTCGTCGACCTGCCATTTGTGAGTGTAGACGAATTCGCGCTGGGTGGCGTGCTCGATCAGGTCGCGCAGGAAGGCGCGCGCCTCCGGCATCGGCCAGCCGACGATGCCACCGGCATGCGACGCGAGGTAGAGCGACTTGCGGCTGGTCACCGGATGGGTGCGGACCATGCATTGTCGGACCGGCCTGAAGCGCTCGCGTTCCTCGTCGGTGAAGTCGGTGAAGCCGATGAGCTGGCGCGAGAACATCTGGGAATGCTCGCACACCATGCCCTCGACTTCGGCCTTGGTCTCGTTGTCGAGCGCGTCATAGGCCGCCCGCATGTCGGCGAACTGCGTGTTGCCGCCCTTCGACGGGATGCTGACGGCGTGCAACAGCGAATACTTCGCGGGCACCGGCTTGAACGAGCTGTCGGAGTGCCACAGCCGGTTGCCGATGGCGAACAGCCGGCGGCGGTCGTCGCGGGCGTAGGGCGTGTTGGTTTTGTCGAGGTTGGAGACATCGGCGAAGGTCGTGGGCAGGCGCGCCTCATTGGCTGCGCGCAGGCTGGTGCCGATGGCGTGCTCGATCTCGCCCAGGCTGCGGGTGAAGGCGAGCTGCTGCTCGTCGCTGATCCTCTGGTCGTGAAACACCAGCACGGCATATTTGTCCATGCCGGCATGGATCGCGGCGACCTCGTCGGGTGTCAGCGGCCGGCGCATGTCGATGCCGTCGACTTCGCCGGCCAAGCAGGGCCCGATCTGGCGGATGGTGACTGTCATTGCCAGCCTCCTCGTCGCGATTGCCACCAATATTGTAGGCGATGCTACCTCAGGCGAGGCTTTTCTTGAAGAAGGCGATGGTCCGATCCCACGACAGCTTGGCCGCCGCCTCCTGGTAGCGCGGCGTCGAGTTGTTGTGGAAGCCGTGCTGCGTGTCCGGATAGATGAATACCTCGTACGGCACGCCGGCACTCTTCAGCGCCGCCTCGTAGGCCGGGTACATCGTGTTGATGCGCTCGTCGTTCTGCGCGAGCTGCACCAGCAGCGGCGCCTTGATCGACGGCACCGACGCGGTCTCGGTCGCAGCACCATAGTACGGCACGCCCGCCTGCATGTCGGCGCCCATCGCGGTGGCCAACCAGTTGGTCGTGCCGCCGCCCCAGCAGAAGCCCGTGACGCCGAGCTTGCCGGTCGAGAGCGCGTGCGTCTTGAGATACTTCGCGCTGTTCAGCATGTCGGTGCGGAGCTTCGGCTGGTCGAGCTTGGCCTGCAGCGCGCGGCCGTCATCGTCGTTGCCGGGATAGCCGCCGACCGGGAACAACCCGTCCGGCGCCAAAGCGAGGAACCCCTTGGTCGCGGCGCGGCGCGCGACATCCTCGATGTAGGGGTTGAGGCCGCGATTCTCGTGGATCACCAGGACCACGGGGAACGGCCCGTTGCCCTTGGGCTGCACGAGATAGCCGCGCATCTGGCCCGACGTGCCGCCGGGCGAGGGATAAGTGACGTAGGTCCCCTTGATGCGCTCGTCGGTGAAGGAGATCGTCTGGGCGTTGGCGTAGCGCGGCATCAGCGCCTGCGCCATGGAGAGGCCGCCCACCGCCACCACCGCAGCCTGCTGCAGGAAAGCGCGACGGTCGATGCGGCCGTGGCAATACTCGTCGTAGAGATCGAACACGCGCTGGTCGATCTCGATCTGGGTGATTGAATCCATGTTGCGGCCCCTCTGTTTGTGGCGGCATCCTAGCCTAGGAGGTACGCGATGCCAGTCGTCGATTACGCGGCAATGCCGGAATTTCCCATGCGGGCCGGGATCACCGGCAAGTGGATCACCAGCCACGAGCATGGCGCCACCACGACCAGCGTGCTCTCCAACACCGTCGAGCCGGGCGTCGCCGTCCCAAAACACTTTCACGAATACGAGGAGATCGTGCTGGTCGAGGAGGGACGGATCTGGGTCGAACTGGGCGACAAGAGAGTGCCCGCCGTCCCCGACCAGGCCGTCATCATCCCGCCGCGCACACCGCACGCCTGGGGAACGGAAGGCCCGGGCATCGCGCGCGTCCTCTTCGTCTGGCCGGTGCTGGATCCCTTCGCACCGGGCAAGAGCACCTACCTGGAAGGCGCGCCGCCGGCGGTGAGCTGAGTCTTGCTCCTCTCCCAATAAAGCAGATCCCGCTTCGGCAGGCTCACCTCATGCTGAGGAGCCACGCGAAGCGTGGCGTCTCGAAGCATGGTGCTTTCCAGCGCCACGAAGCCGGTGAGCGGCACGAATACCGGCAGCCGCAGGTCCTGCGCCGCGGCGGAGCCTGCGACGAGGACGGCCAGCGCCGCCCAGGCTACTGCGCGGCGCCGCCGGCCCAGGGCGACATCACCTCGTTCATGCCAGTGAGCTCGCCCGTCTTGGGGTCGCGCACGATGCAGCTCGGGTTGGCGAAGCCCAGCGGCGAGATCGGGTTGTCGACCTCGACCATCGGCAGCTTGGCCGCGATCGCCTTCTTGATTGCGTCGGGCAGGTCGCGGTTGACGCGGATCGGGCCCACGCCCGAGACGTCGATGCGGGGTTGATGAAAAGCTGCCTCGACATCCATGCCGCGGTCGATTTGCATCAGCGCGAGCTGGGCCACCGCCGGCACGATGCGCCGGCCGCCCGAGGCGCCGATGCAGAACCACGCCTTGCCATCCTTGGCGACGACGACGGGACAGATGTTGCAAAGCGGCTTCTTGGCGGGTGCGATGGAGTTTGGCTTGTTGGGTTCGGGATCGAACCACAGCATGCCGTTGTTCATGGTGATGCCGGTCCTCGGCAGCATGACGTTGGAGCCGAACAGCGACATCAGAGTCTGCGTCAGCGCCACCATATTGCCTTCCGAATCGGCGGCGCAGAAATGCGTGGTGCAGGTGTTGGTGGGCTTGTCGCCCAGGGTTTTTAACCGCTCGTCGTAGGCCTTGTGCATGCCTTCGGCGAAGGCGGTGAAGAAGGCCGCATCGGGCGCGCCTTTGCCCTTGGTCGCCGCACCCGCCAGTTCGATGGCGCGGCGCAGGGTCGGGCCCGCGGTGAGGCCGCCCGCCACGTTCACCTGGACGCCATTGTGCTCGAACGACAGCGGGTCGACGACGCGCGCTTCGTAGTTCTTGAGATCGTCGATGGAGATCGCCGAGCCGCCTTCTGCCAAGTCGGCCGCGATGTCGCGCGCCAGGCTGCCTTCGTAGAATTCGCTCGGACCGCCTTCGGCCAGCCGGCGCATCGTCTCGCCGAGATTGCCGAGCTTGAGGTAGCGCCTGGTGTGCGCCCAGTCGATCGACGGCACGCGGCCATCGTCGCAGAGATAGGCGGCGCGCGAGGCGGGGAACTTGGTGAGATGCTGCGCGCCCTGCGCCAGCATCACCTGCATGTACCAGTCGAGCTCCATGCCGCGCTGGGCGAGCTCGACGCCGGGGGCGAGCACGTCCTTCCACTTCAGCGTCCCGAAACGCTCCAGCGCCTTGGCGAGGCCTGCGACCATGCCGGGCACGGCGATCGAGTGGTAGCCGACCTCGTTCCTCTGCTCGAGGATATCGGGCCAGGCGAACGGATTGGCGGGGCCGGGGCCCACGATCTTGTAGACCGAGGGATCGAGCTTGGCGGCCGAGACGGGGCCGTAGTCGATCGTCCAGGCGCGGCCTTCCTTGGCGCTCCAGATCGTCATGAAACCGACGCCGCCGATGCCACTCATCCACGGCTCGACCGCGCCGATCGCCATGCCGGTGGCGACGGCGGCATCGATGGCGTTGCCGCCCTTGCGCAGGATCGAGGCGCCGACCTCGGCCGCCCGGCAATTCTGGGCCACGACGACGCCCTTGCCGCGCACCGCCTGTTTGGTGATCTTGACCTGCCGTGTCAGCGACTCGCTCATCAACGTTCCTCACTTTGCTGGCGGTGACTTTAGCGGGGCCTGAATTCGCCACAAACCCCGTTAGACTGCAGGGCGGACGGGCGACCCAGGAAGAGCCCCAGGACGAGCCCCAAGACGAGCCCAGGGAAGAATGCAGGCGTGACGGAACTGAACCAGACCGACCTGCGGACGCTTACGACGGGCAACAAGCGCGCCTGGGACACCTTCGTCACCGCGGCCGCCCCGCTCATAAATGCCGTCGTGCGGCGCACGCTCTCGGCCTTCCGGCTGGGCGAGGAGGATGTCCTGGATGCCGCCCAGGACGTGTTCGTCCGTCTCTGCGCCAAGGACTTCCGCCTCCTCAGAACCTACGATCCGGCCCGGGCCGGCCTCAGCACCTGGCTGGCCGTGGTCGCCCGGTCGTGCGCTGTGGATCATTCCCGGCGCCGCCGACAGGCGACCCAGCCGCTCGACGAGGTGCCGGAGGCAGCCTTGGGCGTCGAGGACAAGCACGTCGAAAAGCTCAAGATCCCTCCGGGACTTCTGACCGCCCGCCAGACCCTGATCCTGAAGTGCCTGTACGACGAGGAGCGGGACGTGGCCGAAGTGGCGCTTTTGCTCAAGATCGACGCCCAGACCGTCCGCAGCACCCACCACAAGGCGCTCCTGCGCCTGCGAGCCCACTTTGGCGAAGAACCGCCCTGAAGGGGGGATGAAAAGGGACTTTCTGACGTAATCTTGAGCAGGAGAAGACGATGAGCACGGAGCGCACCCCCCGGACCGACAAGGAACTGTGGCGAAGCCTCGCCCCGGATCGGGGTGTCGCGCTTCAGCCCATCTCCGACCTCGATTTTGCCGCCTGGCTGGAGGGCCGGTTGCCTGAAGCCGCGGCGGCCCGGATCGAGGCCGCGCTCGCGGCCGACCCTGAGATGCGCCGCGCCGCCCTCGATCTGGCCGACGTGCTGGGCAAGCCCTTGCCGGGGGCACCGGCCCGGCTGGCCACGCGGGCGCAGGCGCTGGTCGGCTTCGCGGCCGAGCGCCAGGCCGCGCGCCAAGGATTCCTCGATCGGCTGTTCTCCTCCGGCTCGCGCTACGCCTTGCCGAGGGCGGCGATGGCGGCCATGGCGATCGTGATCGCCGGCGCCGGTTTCATCGTGGGCGGCGGGCTGGGCGAATCGTTTGCCCAGCAGAGGTACGGCTCGGATGTCACACAGGCATCGTCGCGCGAATTGACCGACTTCTCGGACGGGATCTGACGTGTCGCCGCGCCTGATCCAGCTTCTGCTCGGCCTGTCGCTGCTGCTCAACTGCTTCGTCCTCGCGGGCTTCGTCTATCGGAGCTGGATCGCGCCGCCGACCTTCGAGACTCGCCATCCAGGATCACCGCCGCCACTATCGGGTGCGCGGCCCAGTCCGATCGACGCATTGGTGCACGATCTCGGCCTCGACAGCGGCCAGCGCGAGGCGTTGCGCGGCCTGTTGGACGGCTATGCCGGGATACGTCGCGAGCGGTTGCGCGAGATCCAGAAAATACGCGAGCAGACCGCCGCCGAATTGAAGAAGCCGCAAATCGACATGGCTCGACTCGATGGGCTGGTCGATCAGATCGCGCGGCTGCGCGCCGATGTGCAGAAGGAGAATCTGCGCACCGCGATCCAGTTGGAGCCAACGTTGAGACCAGACCAGCGCGCGCGCCTTCAAGTGCTGTTGGTCGAGCGCTTCGCCGGGGCGCCGCCGCCGCGTCCGCCGGCGCCCAACCGGCCGCCACAGTAGGAGCGCCGCCATGAGCCTTCGTCTCGATCGGCGTGGCTTCGTGACAGGTGCCGCGGCACTGTCCGCCGGACTGTGGCCGACACTGCCGGCGCGGGCCGCCCAGGCGATGGGCTTCGACGAGGCGAGGCTGCTGCTGTCGCGGACGGGCTTCGGCGCCACGCCGGCCGAAATCCGCGCCCTCGAAGCGCAGGACTATGCAGCCGCCGTCGATCATCTCCTGGGCAAGGTACGGCTGCAGGCCATCACACCGGCGCCGGCCTGGTTGGACCAGGGACCGGCCGAGGTCCGGCGTCAGCAGCAGGCGGCCGAGGCCGAGCGCAAGCCCGGCGTCGACGGCAAGCCGCTGCAGATCGCGCGGCCGGTGCAGGAGCAGGGCCGCGAGCTGCGCAACTGGTGGGTGGAAGAGATGCTGGTCACCGACCAGCCGCTGGTCGAGCGGATGGTGATGTTCTGGCACGGCCATTTCACCTCTTCCATGCTGAAGGTGCGCTATGCGCCGGCGCTGTTCCGGCAGAACGCGCTGTTCCGGCGCCAGGCGCTTGGCAATTTCGCCACGCTGCTGAAGGACGTGGCGCGCGATCCCGCGATGTTGATCTACCTCGACGGCATGCGGAACGTGGCGCGCCAGCCCAACGAGAATTTCGCCCGCGAACTCCTCGAGTTGTTCACGCTGGGCGAGGGCCGCTACAGCGAAGCCGACATCAAGGCGGCGGCGCGGGCTTTTACGGGCTGGACGGTCAATCGCGAGAACGGCCAGTTCATCGAGCGCCCGGCCCAGCACGACGACAGTGAGAAGACCTTCCTCGGTCAGACCGGCCGCTTCGGCGGCGACGAGATCATCGCCATCCTCTTGAAGCATCCGCGCACCGCCGAAACCATCGTCGAGAAGATGTGGCGCGAATTCGTCTCGCTCCAGCCCGATCCTGCAGCAATCAAGAAGCTGGCCGCATCGTTCCGCCAGAGCGGCTACGAGATCAAGCCGCTGCTGCGGGCGCTGCTGATGTCGCAGGCCTTTCGTGACCCCGCCAACCGCGGCAGCCTGATCAAGTCGCCGGTCGAGCTGATCGTCGGCACCATCCATGTGCTGGGCCTGCCGGTTCAGGAGAAGACGCAGCTCGTGCGCATGATGCAGGGGCTGGGCCAGGTGCCGTTCGATCCGCCCAACGTGAAAGGCTGGCCGGGCGGCGAGAACTGGATCACGACCTACACGCTGCTGCTGCGCCAGCAGTTCCTGCGCCGCATCGTCGAAGCCACGTCGGTGGCCTCGACCGAAGGCGGCATGGCGATGAGGCCGGGCCCGGATCGCCGCGCCGACCGCCGTCAGCAGATGCCCATGAACGCAGGCAGGGATGAGGGCGCGATGCAGATGAGGGAGCCGGGGCAGATGATGGAGCCGCGCCCGGTCGAGGGCCGCAGCCTGCGCAACGCCGGCGGCGAGGCGCGTCTCGGCGCCAGCCTGGAGGGCGCCGACTCCGCCACGCTGCTGCGCACCCTGCTGCCGCGCGCGCCGATCGATCCGATCGATGCCTCGGCATCGCCGGGTGCGGTCGTGGCGGCGGCGATGCTCGATCCCGCCTACCAGTTGAAGTGAGGGACGCGCCATGGGCCGCATCCTGCTTCTGGTCGAATTGAAAGGCGGCAACGACGGGCTGAACACCCTCGTGCCCTACGCCGACCCCAAGTACCGCGAGCTGCGTCCCGGCCTTGGCGTTGCCCGCGAGCATGTGCTGCTGCTCGACGAGAAGGTCGGGCTGCACGACAAGCTCGAGCCGCTGATGGAATCGTGGAAGGCCAAGGATCTCGCGATCCTGCAGGGCGTGGGCTATCCCTATCCGAACCGCTCGCACTTCCGCTCGATCGAGATCTGGGACACCGCGTCCGCCGCGAGCCAGACCTTGAGCGAAGGTTGGATCGCGCAAGCCTTCCAGGGCACCAGCCTGCCCAAGGGTGCCGCCGTCGACAGCATCGTGGCCGACACCAATGCGTTGCCCGTGACCGGCCCGTCGCTCCGCACCATCGTCATGCAGGATGCCGAGAACTTCCTGCGCCAGGCCGAGACCATGAAGGAGAGGGGCGGCAAGGCCGATGCCGGCAATCCGGCGCTGCGCCATGTCTTGGCGGTGCGGCAGGAGATCAACGCGGCGGCGGCCGGCCTGCGCGACAAGCTCCGTGCCGCGCCTGCGCCTGCTCATGCCTACAACCAGGACAGCGGCCTCGGCCGGCAACTCGATCTCGCCACGCGCCTGCTGGCGGCCCGGGTGCAGGTGGTCGCCATCAAGGTCGCCATGGGTGGCTTCGACACCCACGCCAACCAGGCGCAGACGCACGAGCGGCTGCTGGGCGTGCTCGCTTCGGGTCTAGCGACGCTACGCAAGAACCTGATTGCCGCCAACCTCTGGAATGAGGTTGTCGTCATGACCTATTCGGAGTTTGGCCGCCGCGCGCGGCAGAATGCCAGCGGTGGCACCGACCACGGATCGGCGGCGCCGCAGTTCGTCATGGGCGGCGGCGTCAAGGGCGGCCTCCATGGCGCCTATCCGTCGCTCACCGACCTGCAGGACGGCGACCTCAGGCACACGGTGGATTTCCGCAGCGTCTTCACGTCGGTGGCGCAGGGCTGCTGGGGCCTGCAGCGCGACTTCGGCCTGCGCCAGCCCCAGCGCCTGGATTTCCTTACCTGAACTTCCTCGCCTAAATCTTAGGCGCGGCCGGTCAGTTCCTGCCGCACCGAGCCGCGCTCGGCTTCGATGCGGATGAACCACAGCAGCAGCGCGGCGCCGATTTTGATCGTCACCGGCAGCACGATGTAGACGATCATCAGCGCCGTCGTGTCGTAGCTGCCCTTGGCCGGATTGAAGCCCAGCATCGCCGCCACCGGCAACGAGCCCGCCGCGCCTAAGGCGGTCGCGAGCTTGGTGGAGAGCGCCCACAGGCCGAAGTAGGTGCCGGTCTTGCCCTTGGAATCGCCGCCTTCCTGGGCGTTGATGACGTCGGCCAGGATCGACGGCGGCAGCCCATAGTCGGCGCCGATGCCCATGCCGGTGATCACCGAGATGGCCAGGAACCAGTAGAAATCGCCGGGTCCGATGAAGATCGCGAGGCTCATGGCGACGGCGGTCAGCACCATGCCGATGAACCAGGCGGCGGCCTTGCTGAGGCGGCGCGACAGCAGCAGCCACAGCGGCACGCTGGCGGCGCCGGCAATGAAGTATGTGAGCAGGATGATGCCGGCCTGCAGCTTGCCGCCCTTCAGCACGTGCTCGACGTAGAACAGCATCACCGTCACCGCGACGCCCAGCGCCGCGCCGTTCACGACGAAGACCAGCAGCAGGCGGCGGAACAGCCGGTTCTTCAGCGGCTGGAAGAAGGTGACGAAGATGTTGCGATTGGCATGGGTGACCGGCGGATGGACCGACGGTCCCGCCCAGATCATCGTGGGCGCCGACAGCACGATCAGGATGGGCACGAAGATCAGCCCCAGCATCGCGTAGCCCTGGCCCTCGCCGAGCTGGGCGGTGAGATAAGTCGGCAGCACGACGGCCAGCGTCATGCCGAGCAGTCCGAACACCTCGCGGCCGACCGTCACCTTGGTGCGCTCGTTGTAGTCGTCCGACAGTTCGGCGCCGTGGGCGTGGTAGCTGATCGACACGCCGGAATAGCCGAGGTGGACCAGCAGCAGGGCGGCCAACAGCCAGAACGCCATGAGATTGTGATCGCCGATGATCGAATCGGGCGGATCGAACAGCATGTAGAAGCCGGCGCCGAGGAACGGGGTCATCAGGGCGACGAAGGTGAGCCGGCCGCGCTTGCCGCGCTTCGTGAAGCGGTCGCTGATGACGCCGATAACCGGGTCCTGGATGGCATCGACGATGCGGGCGAAGATGAAGATCGCGCCCATGATGCCGAACGAGAGTTTCAGTACCTCGCCGTAGAAGTGAC
>ENA-ORBV01004964-ORBV01004964.1-microbial-mat-metagenome-genome-assembly--contig:-NODE-4964-length-24931-cov-4.745071_pt1 | contig 24931 bp, 24 predicted proteins | sample MGYA00237777_ERZ505514 | MGnify/ENA primary metagenome ERZ505514 (study PRJEB26160, sample SAMN06269048) | microbial mat metagenome | isolation source: Oligotrophic lake microbial mat | place... | reverse complement strand
TTTCAAGCAGAAGACGGCATACGAGATTCGCCTTAGTCTCGTGGGCTCGGAGATGTGTATAAGAGACAGGGACAAGGCCGCCGCAAGAATTACCGGTTGCAGCTCGGGTAGGGTTCATCGGACTGCATGTGGTAATCAGGGTCGTAGCCCAGCGACATGTACACGACCGGGATGTCCTTGCGGACGTAGTTCACCTGGTCGCCGCGGCAGAAGCGGTTGATCGGGTTGGCGGGAATGTCCCAGCTCTTGTCGATCGCCATCGGCTCGGCGCTGTTGGCGTTCACCGAGTCGATGCGGGTAGCTCCTCATCTTCCGTTTGACGCCATGGATACCTCGGGAGTCGGGTCGATCCCGAATGCAACACCCTGCACTCTAACTGGACGGTATTGTGGCTAGATAGAGGCAACACCCAGTGGCTAACTGGGTCGCGCGGGTCGAGACAGGATGGGCGCTGCGGTTCTCTCGTTCCACTTCGTCCTTCAGCGCGTTCGCTGTCGCGGCAGCGCGATGAGGTCGCGCCCGCAGCTGAGGGCGGTGAGGTTCGGCCCGCCGAGCCTCCTATTGACCCGCTCGGGACACGGAGGGAGATTCGCAGACTCGAACGACGCTTGCGCGGCGTCGGCGAGGCGGTTGCACCATCGACCACTATCCGGACGGCACGCCGACGGGCGTGCGCAATGAGTCGGCGCAGGGGCTGTTTAGACGCCTCATCCCGCCGCGCAATTCGGAGCAGGTGGAAGCAGGGATGCGCGTTCCCGCCAAGGAATTCAGCGCCGAGGAATGACGGGCCTCAAGGACCGCGGCATCATTCACGCGAACATTCCGAGCGACCACACGATCGACGTCATGGCCGACCTCCAGCAACGCTACGACGCCGGATCTCCGGAGCCATCGTCCACGTTCACCTGGTGGCTCGGCAATGTCTACTCGTCGAAGTTCGGACCGAGCCGATCGCCGCAACTCAACCCTTTCAAGTCCTTCGTCTCGAAAAGTGTGATTTGGGCGAACGGATCCGATTTTCCCGTGGTACCGTTCCCCGCCCGATCCAGGCTCCGAACTAGCCCGGCGTTTTCCACCAGCAGGAAGTGCCGGATCCACTCATCGCAGAGGAACACCGAATGAAGATGCATCGGGCAATCACCGTCACTGTTCTCTTGGTGAGCGCACCGTTCGTGGCTCCAGCACAGCAGACGGCGCCTCCCTCTCAACCTGGAGTGAAGTGGACCGAGGAGCAGCTGCTCAAGGCCGTCGCTCCGGTGCGTGCTGGTCGAAAGCTGACGCCGAAGAAGTGGCCTACCAACTCACGAGTCGCGGTCTGCCTCAGCTTCGACAACGACAATGAGTCGTGGCTCCTGGCTGCCGGCAATACATCACCGACCACGCTCTCCACTGCCGACTTCGGCGCGCAGACGGGCTTGCCGCGCATCCTCGCGCTCCTCGACAAGTACAACATTTCTTCGACCTTCTTCATTCCCGGAGTGAGTGCGTTGCTGCATCCCGAAATGATCCCGGCGATTATGAAGTCGGGCCGTCACGAGATCGGGGTGCACGGATGGATCCACGAGTTTCCACCCGCCACCGGCAGCGCCGCTGAAGAGGAGCGCCTCCTCAACCTGGCGATCGACTACCTGACGAAGGCGACCGGCAAACGGCCGGTAGGGTATCGTGCCCCGTCGTGGGCGTTCAGCGAGAACACGCTCGGTCTGATTCGCAAAGCGAATTTCTTCTACGACAGCAGCCTCGGCGCGATGGACGAGCCGTATGAGATCATGTCCAATGGTGAACCGACCGGGATGGTGGAACTGGCGATCGACTGGACCCTGACGGAAACGCCGTATCTCGGGAGGAGTGGAACCATGCCTTCGCCGGAGGAGCTGTTCAAGGTGTACCGCGACGAGTTCGATGGCGCATACGACTTGGGTACCACGTTTATGCTGACACTGCATCCACATGTCATCGGGCATCGCGCGCCGATGAGGCACCTTGAGCGGTTGGTTGTCTACATGAAGTCGAAGCCGGGCGTCTGGTTCGCAACGTGCGAGCAGATTGCGCGGTACGTGGCGAAGGAAGCGGGCATCAAGAATTGAAGAGTCCGCAACACCGTCGACGACGCACTCCGCCCTTGAAACGCGTCCGTTCCAAACACTCGTCCGCACATGGGTGTCATACCTAAGAACCCTGGGGGAGACGGCCATGCCTAACGACGCGCTTGATCTCGTGCGCGGCACGCTCGATCGGATCATTCTCAAGGCGATGACATGGGGGCCGAAGCGCGGACTCGGCATCGTGCGCCCGATCGAACAGCCAACAGGCGACCGACTGCAGATCGAAGCAGGGGCGCTGTATCCCGCCCTGCGCCGCGCCGAGAAGAAGGGATGGTTGAGCGCCGAGTAGGGGTACCGAGTGGGGGTACACGGATCGCAACCGAGAGGCGAAGTCCTATCGCCTGAGTCCCGCTGGACGACGCGCCATTACCGCTTGTTGCCGCTGGTTGCCGGTTGTTGCCGGTTGTTGCCGCTTAGGTCACGACTTGGCGTCGCTACACTGCAGTCGTCGACCTCGTCCTCGCCGCGGATCTCGCATGAGGCCCCACCACTCGTCCCCCGATTCCGGCCGCCGCGCCCGCGCGGAGCGCCTGATTCCCGGCGACCTCAAGCAGGCGGCGACCGTGCTGGCGTGGACGGCGTAAACGCTCGCCAACCGGGACGATCTGTGTCCGAGGAAGCCGGCCACATGATGTGGTAGTCCCTAAGCGCGGGAATCGCATAGCCGCCGACTACTCGGCCAGGAAAGTGGCGAGATCGATGAGGAGCGGTGCCGACGCTCCCGTCGGATACCAGGTGAGTCGCTCGCGCTCGATGACCGGGAATTCCGCGTCCGGAGTCCACACCTCGGCAGATGCTTCTTCGGCGTCGAGAATCCAGTACACGTCCACCCGTTGCTCGCGATACACGAGGCGCTTTCAAAAGCGATCGTGGCGCTTCGTGGAAGGGCTGAGTACCTCCGCAATCAATGGTACGCGCCGTACATCCGCCCAACGCTTAAAGCCGCAGTCTTCGGGGCCCACGACGAATACATCGGGCTGGGTGATGACGTCTCGGCGACCCCATGTGAGGTCTGCACCCACGCCAAACACCTCTCCCACCGCCTCGCGTTCACAGTACTCGAGAAGAATGCGCGTTAGGCGCATCACGACCCGCTGGTGCAGGACCTGCGGGGTGGGGCTCACCACGAGCTCGCCATAGACGAGTTCGTACCGCTTCCCGTCGTCGGGGAAGGCGAGCACCTCATCCACGGTGAAATACGTCTGCACAGGCGCGGGCATACCCATAGAGTCGGCTCGGCGAAGCCGAGTGCGCAAGGTCAGGAAGCGAAATTGAGCGACATTCCGAAGTTTTGCCCGCGCTCGACGACGCAGCATCATCGTTTCCTTTCGAAGCGGAGCGAAATCAAAGGTGACGCTGCAGCTTGCGCAGGAAGTGGCGGTGCGCGAGGGCGTGAAAGCCTACCTCACGGGTGAGATCCTTACGGCAGGAACCGGCTTCGTGATCACGGCCAAACTCGTGAGCCCAGATCATGGACGAATACACGAGCACCATGACCGAGCGCGACTATCCGGCAGTGGGGGCCCGTATCCGTGCCGATCTCACCCTCGCCACCGTCGCGACCTCCGCCGGTCGGCCGGACGATACCGCCGCATATCAGCGCTTCGTGAATTTGAGGGCATCGCGCACGATTGGGCCTGCGGGCACCTTCGATCTCGTGACCCCACGGATCGCTCCGGCCTTGCGGAGGTTGGGTGAATTGCTCGAAGCCAAAGGTGAAAAGCGGCCCGCTATCGAGGCCTACGAGCGCTTCCTCTATTTTTGGCGACGCGCGGACCCCGAGCTGCAGCCGATCGTTCGGTCGGTGCGCGAGCGGGTCGATCGTCTCCGGCGAGCGACTGGGTAGCGCGCAGCTGCTGGCGGTTCGCGACTGTTGCGGTCGCGGCCCTGCTGCATCCACCACCGTGTTATCTGGCAAAGAGGGTGAGGACGCCCGACGTCGGAATGGACGTCGCTAGCGCCTGCGCGCCCGAGATGGTCACGTCGGGCAGGGCGCGCATGTAGTCGCTGTCGGTCGTGTAATCGATTCCGTACGACCCCGCCGGGAGCCCTCCCACCGTGAAAGTTCCCGCCGCCGACGCCTTCACTACCACCACGTACTTCCCGTTCAGATTGCGGAACGCCACTGGCGCAAACCGAGCATCGGACGTGGTCGCCCCCACGCGCACGGCGCGCAATGCGACGTAGCGGAAGTACTGCCGCAGGTATTTGGTCAGACGCCCCGTCCGCACGCTCGGCGTATTCTGACCGAGCTTCGCGCCGTAGATGGGGAGGTACACTCCCCCGCCATCCTGATCGCTGCAGAACGCCAGACCGAACTGCTGCCACGCCGACACGTTGGCCAAGGTGAGATCTTCGTGCAGGTCGTCGTGCCCGCTCCCACCGTGTTCCAGCATCGCCGTGCGCATTCCGTACTGCGCACCGCGCTGTCCGACATTCCGAAGTTGGCTCACGGTCGGTATCGTGCCATACCGATGATAGGCGAACTCGTTGAGCGCCTGCGGGACTCCCGAAATCAGAATCATCGCATCGAAGTATTGAATGCTATCACCGATCTTGCTGCCGCTCGGCCCCACGAAATCGGGGAAGAAGCCTGCCTGATTCAGCCGACGCTTCGCCGCGACCAGATTGAGCCCTACGTGCGACGCGCTCCAAGTGCCAAGATTCGGCTCGTTTACGATTTCGAGCGAGTTCGGCACCCAGCCGTACTTCTGTTGCAGGTGCTGAAAGGCCGCGAGGACGAACTCCGCGTACTCGTCGGGACTGTCACGGTGCAGGTCGCCAGAATTGGCCCCCGTGTAAGACAGGTTCAACCAAAGGCTCTCCCCGCGGGCCGCTAGGCGCTGCTTGAGCGGGACCACGAGCTCGTCCATCGTAAAGTCGAGATACCCCCAATTGAACCCGGCCGGATTGATGACGAAGGGATCGGTGTTGTCGTTGACCACGCGGAACCAGAACGCCTTCCACTGATCGAACGTGAGTAGCCCGGCCTTGAAGTTCAGGTACTGGTCAGTCGGATTCTCGTAGCCGTTGCGCAGCCCCACGCGAATGCGATTGATCCCGACCTCGTTCGCGGCCCGATCGAGCACCTCGTTCTTGTACGTCTGGTAGGCGCGCGGGTCACACTCCGCCTGCCCGATTTCCGCCAGCGCTTCCCACCCCGACATCGTCTGAAAGTGCTGCGCCCCGTTAACCGTGATGGTACCGACCGACGATGCGGGCGGGAGCACCGTCACACCTGCGGTCCCCTGTTTTCCTTCTGCGGCTGCCATGATGGTGGCCGTTCCGGCGGTTACTCCCGCTACCGTACCAGTGGCCGTAACGGAGGCCACGGTGGTCGCGGAACTGGACCATGCGATCGTCTTGCCGAGCAACACGGCCCCCGCCGAGTCGTAGGCGACGGCGGTCAACTGCGCTGTAGACCCAACATCCACAGTGGCGCTGGTCGGCGTGACCGAAATACGGGCGATGACCGACGATGCGGGCGGGAGCACCGTGACGTTGGCGCTACCCTGTCGCCCTTCCACGACCGCGTAGATGGTCGCCGTTCCCGCCGCTAGGCCCGTTACCGTTCCGGTGGCGCTGACCGAGGCAATCGTGTTCGCGGAGCTGGACCACGTAATCGACCTGCCCTGGAGCGCATTTCCTGCCGCATCGAAAACGACGGCGGCTAGTTGAGCCGTGGCCCCGACATCCAGGCTTGCGCTGGTCGGTGTGACCGACACACGGTCAACCGCCGGAAGCGGAATCACGGCGTTGGACGGCGCTCGATCGGAGGCGCATCCGCTGCTCACGGTTAGTGCCACGAGGAGCGCAACGCGTGCAAGTCGTGGTGAAATGAGTGCAGTGGTTCTCATGACAAGCTGTTGGGGAGGCGTGCGCGAACGCATACACCTGCTAGCGGGGAAAGTTATGTCGCTTGCAGTCCGGCGACATACTCTAAGCGAACGATGCGGCAGCGAACCTCGGCGCGGTATGGCGACATTTTCAGCAGGAAGACAGTCGATGCGTGGGCGATGGGTCCGTCTACTGCTCCATGGCGTCTGCTGCCCCATGGCGTCTGCTGCCCCATGGCGTCTGCTGCACCATGGCGTCTGCTGCCCCATGGCGTCGCACCCCCATGGCGTCGCACCCCCATGGCGTCGCTCTTGACGAATCGCCTCGCGATCCTTACGGTTAGTAAGGACTACGACGAAAGGTAAGGATGCCCGCAAGCAAGATTACCAGCAAGGGTCAGATCACCGTGCCGAAAGCGGTACGGGAAACGCTTGCGCTGCAGGCGGGCGACCGAATGAGCTTTGTCATTCATGACGACGGCACCGTGACGGTCGAGGCCGAAACGGTGGACCTGGTTTCACTGCGGGGAGCGGTGAAGTCGGATGGTCGGCACGTGACCATCGAGCAGATGAATGAGGCGGTGAGACGCGGCGCCTCGCACTCGTGATCGGGCTCGACACGAACGTCCTCGTGCGATACCTCGTGGAGGACGACGAGAAACAGTCTGCGCTGGCCGCCGCGCTGATCGCGCGCCTAGTGGCGAACGACGATGCCCTGTTCGTATCGGACGTCGTGGTCTCGGAGACCGTCTGGGTACTGAGCGTCAGCTATGACGTAGCACGCAAGGAGATTGCGGTACTGCTGCGCAATCTTTTTCGCGCGCGCCACCTCGTCTTCGCGGCCCCCGATCGGCTGATCCGGGCCCTCGTGGCCTACGAAGCGGGCAAGGGCGACTTCGCCGACTATCTCATTCGCGAGCATGCCCTCGCCGCCGACTGCGAGCACGTGGTGACGTTCGATCGGGTCCTGCTGCGAGAAGGGGGATTCGCGGCGGTTCGCTGAGCGGTAGTAAGAAGGAGCTTCGCGGGCGGGGACTACCGCATAACTCCCGTCCAGAACACCACTTGAAGACCACCTGAACACTACTTGAACACCACTTGAGCGGTTGACGCGCGCCCGAACTTCGGGGTAAATTAAGCGCTCCCCAAAATTCTTCCGTATTTCATCTCGACACGCCTCAGCCGGGACGGTGGGCTGCATCGGGAGATTTGGACGGCTCATGCCAACACGTCAGCACTGTGTGCTGCCGCCTCACTCAACCTCGTCGCGGCGAGCCTAAATATCCGCAGAACTGGAGACCCACTCGTTATGTCCGAGCTCGACACCCTCCCCGCCGGCCTGTCGGTCGTGGAAAAGCGGAAAGCGCAGAAAGCCGAATTGCGCCCGCTCGCCAACCGACGCCCCGAACTCTACGACGAAGACGAATACACATCTGCCGAATACGAGCAGATGATGGAGATGTACAACGGCACCCTCGCCTCCATCGACGAAGGCGAGATCGTCAAGTCGCGCGTACTGGAAATTCGCGAGAACATGGTCGTCCTCGACATCGGCTTCAAGTCCGAAGGCACGATCCCGCTCGAAGAGTTCAAGGACATGCCCGACCTCAAGGTCGGCGATGAGGTGGAAGTGCTCCTCGAGCATCTCGAGGACCAGGAAGGCTCGGTCGTGCTGTCGAAGAAGAAAGCCGACTTCATGCGCGTGTGGGAAAAAATCCGCGTCGCCTACGAGACCGACCAGCCGGTGGAAGGCACGCTCGTGAAGAAGATCAAGGGTGGTGTGGTCGTCGACCTCATGGGTGTCGACGCCTTCCTGCCGGGTTCGCAGATTGCCCTCCGTCGCGTTCCCAATATCGACGAGCTGCTCGGCCAGAAGTACGAGTTCAAAATCATCAAGCTCAACAAGCGCCGCCGCAACATCGTTGTCTCGCGTCGGGTCATTCTCGAGACCGAGCGGGCCGGCAAGCGCGAGAAGCTGATGAAGGAGCTGCAGAAGGATCAGGTGCGGAAGGGCGTGGTCAAGAACATCACCGACTTCGGCGCCTTCATCGATCTGGGGGGCGTCGACGGCCTCCTGCACATCACCGACATGTCGTGGGGACGCATCGCGCACCCAAGCGAGATGGTACACATTGGTGGTGAACTCGAAGTCAAGGTGTTGGACATCGACTGGGAGCGCGAGCGCATCTCGTTAGGCCTCAAGCAGCTGCAGCCCTATCCGTGGAAAGACGTCATCGAGAAGTACCCGGTCGGCACGCGCGTGGCCGGCAAGGTCGTGTCGATCACCAACTACGGCGCGTTCATCGAACTGGAGCCCGGCATCGAGGGCTTGGTCCATATCAGCGAGATGAGCTGGACCCGCAACGTGCGCCACCCGTCCAAGATCGTATCCATCGGCGAGTCCATCGAAGCGGTGGTGCTCAAGGTCGATCCGAACGAAGAAAAAATCTCCCTCGGCATGAAGCAGACGGAGCAGGATCCCTGGATGGTGCTGCCCCTCAAGTACCCGGTCGGCACCCGCCTCTCCGGCAAGGTGCGCAACCTGACCAGCTTCGGCGCGTTTGTCGAAATCGAGCCCGGTATCGACGGCCTCATTCACATCTCCGACATGTCCTGGACCAAGCGCGTCCAGCATCCGTCGGAAGTGGTGAAGAAGGGCGATACGGTCGACGTCGTGATCCTCAACATCGACGCCGAGAACAAGCGCATCTCGTTAGGCCTCAAGCAGGCCAGCGAGGATCCGTGGCTCCGTATCGGTGAGACCTACCCGGTGGGCACCGACATGAGTGGCCGCGTCGTGCGGCTGATGGAAAAGGGAGTGGTCGTCGACATCGGCAACGACATCGAAGGCTTCGTGCCCCTTTCACACATTCCGTCCGATACGGAGATCACCTCACCGGCCGATGTGTGCTGGGAGGGGATGAACCTCGAGCTCCGCGTGGCGGAAGTCGATCCGATCCATCGCCGCATCGTACTCTCGGTCACCGGCATTCCCGACGAGCAGCCGCCCAAGCCGGAAACGCCGTCCAAGATCCACACCGAAGAAGGCGACGTCATCCCCGACCTGAGCGAGATTCCGGCCGCCGAACTGGTGGTCGACGAGTAAACGCGCCATGACACGCATCACAACGCCCTCGGGAGCCTCGGCTTCCGGGGGCGTCGTGCGTTAGTTTACGCGCCCATGAGCATGCGTGAAAAACTCGACCTTCTCGAGCGCCGACGCGCCGAGTCCGAACAAGGGGGCGGCCCCGAGCGAATCAAGGCCCAGCACGACAAGGGAAAGCTGTCGGCCCGCGAGCGTCTCGATATTCTTCTGGATGAAGGGTCGTTCGTGGAGTACGATCGCTTTGTCACACATCGCTCCACCGACTTCGGACTCGATGCCCAGGTGGTGTACGGCGACGGTGTAGTCACCGGACACGGGCGCATCGACGGACGACTGGTCTATGTCTTCTCGCAGGATTTCACCGTGTTCGGCGGCTCGCTGTCCGAAACGTTCGCCGAGAAGATATGCAAGATCATGGACCTCGCGATGCGCAATGGGGCGCCCGTCATCGGGCTCAATGACTCCGGCGGCGCCCGCATCCAGGAGGGCGTGGTCTCGTTAGGTGGCTACGCCGACATTTTCCTGCGCAACACGATGGCGTCGGGGGTGGTGCCTCAGATCTCGGCGATTCTGGGACCGTGCGCCGGCGGCGCCGTCTATTCGCCCGCCATCACCGACTTCGTCTATATGGTGCGTGGTACCTCGTACATGTTCGTCACCGGCCCAAACGTCGTAAAGACGGTGACGCACGAAGACGTCACGATGGAGCAGCTGGGAGGCGCCGACACGCACTCGTCCACGTCGGGGGTCTCGCACTTCGCCTTCGATTCCGAGTTGCATTGTCTGCAGGCCATTCGCGACCTCTTCCGCTATATCCCGCAGAACAATCTGGGCGCACCGCCGCGCGGGGCCTCAAAGGACCCTCGGGACCGGAGAGACGAAGCGCTGCTCGACATCGTGCCCGACAATCCGAACAAGCCGTACGACATTCACGACGTCATCGCGCGTATTGTCGACGACGGTGAATTCTACGAGATCCACCGGGACTACGCCGCCAACATCGTGTGCGGCTTCGCGCACCTTGGTGGCTTCAGCGTGGGAATCGTGGCCAATCAGCCCGCCGTGTTGGCAGGGGTGCTCGACATCAACGCGTCGGTCAAGGCGGCGCGCTTCGTCCGGTTCTGCGATTCCTTCAATATTCCCATTGTCACGTTCGAAGATGTGCCCGGCTTTCTCCCCGGTCTCGCGCAGGAACATGGCGGCATCATCCGGCACGGCGCCAAGTTGCTCTACGCCTACTGTGAGGCCACGGTGCCCAAGCTCACCGTCATTACCCGGAAGGCCTATGGCGGCGCGTACGACGTCATGAGTTCGAAGCACATTCGCGGCGACTTCAATGTGGCGTGGCCCACGGCCGAAATCGCTGTCATGGGGCCCAAGGGCGCCGTGGAGATTCTGTTTCGAAAGGAAATCGCCGAGTCCAACGATCCGCAGAAGGCGATGGATGAGCGGGTCGACGAGTACTCGGCCAAGTTTGCCAATCCGTACGTGGCGGCCTCGCGCGGATTCGTGGACGACATCATCGATCCACGCGACACACGCCCCCGCCTCATCGACGCGCTCGAGACACTACAGGGGAAACGGGACCGCAATCCGCCGAAGAAGCACGGCAATATTCCGCTGTGATGTTCACCAAGATTCTGGTCGCCAACCGCGGCGAAGTCGCTCTGCGCATCATTCGCGCCTGTCAGGAGTTAGGCATAAAGTCGGTCGCCGTGTACTCCGACGCCGACGCGCAGGCGCCGCATGTTCGCGAGGCCGACGAAGCGGTCAACATCGGTCCTGCCGCATCGAGCGAGAGCTATCTGCGTGGCGATCGCATTGTGCAAGCGGCCCTCGACGTGGGGGCTCAGGCCATCCATCCGGGCTACGGATTTCTCTCCGAGCGTGAGTGGTTCGCGCGACTGGTGCGCGACTCGGGGCTGGTCTTCATCGGACCCCAGGCCGAGGCCATTGCGGCCATGGGAAGCAAGACCGCAGCGCGCCAGTTGGCCCTCGCGGCGGGAGTGCCCGTCGTTCCGGGCACGACGGAGGGACTCATCGACGCGGCCGAAGCCGCCGTGATCGCCCAGCGATTCGGATATCCGATTCTCCTCAAGGCGTCGGCGGGTGGCGGGGGGAAGGGAATGCGTGTCGTGCGAGATGCATCGGAGCTTTCGGCCGCGCTCGATTCGGCCCGTCGCGAGGCGAAAAACGCGTTTGGCGACGACGCCGTGTACGTGGAGAAGTACATCGACGGGCCGCGTCATGTGGAGATTCAGATTCTCGCCGACCAGCACGGAACGGTGCTGTCGTTAGGCGAGCGGGAGTGCTCGGTGCAGCGCCGGCACCAGAAGATGATCGAAGAGGCGCCCTCGATCGCCGTATCACCGGACTTGCGCCGACGTATGGGCGAGACCGCCGTGGCGGCGGCGCGAGCGGCTGGTTACGTCAACGCCGGCACCTGCGAGTTTCTCCTCGACCGGGACGGACGCTTCTACTTCCTCGAGATGAACACCCGTCTGCAGGTGGAGCACCCCGTTACCGAACTGGTGACCGGGATCGACATCGTGCAGTGGCAAATTCGCATCGCGGCCGGCGAGCGTCTCCCGTTTCCGTCCGACCTCACACCGCGCGGCTGGGCCATTGAGTGCCGCATAACGAGCGAAGATCCGGCCAACGGATTCCTGCCGAGTACGGGGCGTATCGAGTACCTGCACCTCCCCGCCGGTCCCGGCGTACGGTGGGACGGGGGAATCGAAGCGGGTTCGTCCATCGGACTTCACTACGATCCCCTGCTGGCGAAGCTCATCGTCTGGGGCGCCGACCGCGCAGAGGCCATCGCCCGCATGCACCGTGCGCTCCGCGAACTCACCATCGTCGGCATCGAGACGTCGCGCGAGTTCCATCTTCGGGTGATGGAGGACGAAGAATTCCGGCGGGGAGAGATCGATATCCAGTGGCTGGAGCGGCGGCTTCCGTCGCTTACCGGGGCGCGTGCACCAACGGCCGGCGTGCGAGCGGCGGCCATCGCGGCGGCGCTGCTTGCCGATCGAGATCGCCAGTCGCGGCGTGGCGGAGGTGTGGTGACGTCGCCTAACGTGAGCCAATCGGCGAGCGCTGCCGAGGAAGGCGACGCATGGATCCTGGCGGCGCGCCGAGAGGGGCTTCGTTAGGTCGTGGCGCTTTCGGCGACGGCGCGCATCGAAAGTATCGCCTCCGGTGGCGCAGGGGTGGCGCGGGTGGACGGGCTGGTGGTCTTCGTGCCGCGTACCGCCCCGGGTGACGTGGTGGACATCACCTACGTCAAGCGCGACCGTCTGGGGCAGGGACGACTCGCGCGGGTGGTGGAGCCATCGGAGGTGCGGGTGGAGCCGCGCTGCCGACACTACATTCGAGATGCCTGTGGTGGGTGCCAGCTTCAGCACGTGGCGTACTCGGCGCAACTGGAGGCCAAGCGCCTCATGGTACGAGACGCCCTTGCCCGCATCGCGAGGCGATCGGTAGATGTTCCCCCCGTCACGCCGAGCCCGGAGGCCTGGGAGTATCGGAACAAACTCACCCTTGCTCTGCGGCATCAGGGAGTGGGGTGGACGGCCGGATTGCATCGGTGGGACGACGCCGACCGGATTTTTGCGCTTGCTGAATGCCCCATTACCAATCCGCGTGTGGTGGCGGGGTGGCGCGAGGTGATGACGGCGGCGGAGTGCCTCCCCAAGTCGGCATCGCTGCGTGGCGCGGTGCGCTTGCTGGGCAACACCCTCGCCTTGGTGCTCGAGGGCGGGGATGAGTGGACTGCCGCCGGAGAGTTCGCGACCCGCTGTCCTTCGCTAGGTGTGGTACGATGGACGGACGCTGCGGGGGTCGTACACGTGGTTGTCGATCGTGCCGACGAAGACCGGCCCGCGGCGTCATTCGCGCAGGTGAATGCACGCATGGCCGAGCAGTTGCATGCGCATGTGGTAGCCCAGGTGATGACGTTCGAACCGGAAAGCGTGGTAGATGCATATTCGGGCGCGGGGGAGACGGCGGTACTGCTGTCGGCGCGTGGCGTTCGGGTGACCGCCATCGAACTCGATCGCGAGGCGGCCGCGCATGCGTCGCGGGCACTGCGCGAGCCTTCGGTGTCCGCCTGCGGGCGGGTGGAGGAGGTCCTCCCGCGCACCTTGCCCGCCGATGTGGTGATTCTGAATCCTCCGCGCACCGGCGTGGACCCGGCGGTCGCCTCGGCGCTCGAGCGAGCGCCCCCGCGCGCCGTGGTCTACGTCAGCTGCAATCCGGCCACCCTGGCGCGGGATGTGGCGCGGCTCCCTTCGTTCAGGGTAGCGGCCGTGCATCCATTCGACATGTTTCCCCAGACCACGCACGTGGAAAGCGTGTGCGTACTCGTGCCCGAGGAGCGTTAGGTGAAGTACATCGTCGATGTGAATGGAGAGCGGGTCGAGGTGGAACTCGACGCGGACGGCGTGCGCGTCGGTGGAGAGCGGGTCCGCGCGCATCTGGCCGACGTGGAGGGGACGCCGATTCACCTGGTGACGGTGGGAAGCGAGTTGCATCGCGTCGCGGTGCGCCGCGGCGACGCGCGCGGGCGCTATGCGCTGTGGATGGATGGGTATCGCTACGAGGTCGAAGCGCTCGACGAGCGCATGCGGACCATTCGCGATCTCACGGCGGCGTCGGCGAAAGCGACACGGCCGCGGTCGCTCGTCGCGCCCATGCCGGGGCTCATCGTTCGTCTCAACGTCGTCGTCGGCGACGCGGTGGAGGTCGATCAGGGCCTGGTGGTGATGGAGGCGATGAAAATGGAGAACGAGTTGAGGAGCGTGAGTGCGGGCGTGGTGAGCGCCATTCCGGTCGCACTCGGGCAAGCGGTCGAGAAGGGCACCGTGCTTGTTGAGCTTGCCTAACGAACACGGGCGACCGGGCTGGAGCGAAGCGCTATTCCATCGGAAGGCGGATAGATGCGTGATGCGACGTTTCATAGCTTCGTCGTGCAGGCGTCGATTGTCCATAGCCGGGCGGAGCCTGAGCTCGGCGACCACCCCAGCCTCCCTAAGGATGAAAAACATGAACTCTCAAGTGTATGCCGCAGCAACGGCAATCGGAGTGGCGATCACTCTTTCGTGCGCGACGACAGCGTCCGCCCAAACGACCACGACCCAGGATACGGTCGGTCGACGGATGACGTCTACCACGCGTATCCCGGTCCGCAAAGACCAACCCGGTACCTACGGAACACGTGAATCACGCGGCGAGGTTGCCTACACAAGCAATCGCTCGCTCCTGGATTCGCTAGCGTCGGCCGCCGCCGCTGACCGTGTGCGCCTGGACTCCGCGCTTACGGCGGCCAACGCGGCCTCCGTGCGCGCCGACGATGCGGCGCGCTCTGCCGCTGCGGTGCAAGATTCACTGCGTGTCGTACGCGACGAACTGTCGACGACGAATGCTCGCGCGACGGCGCTGGCGATGGCGTTGAACGATTCCATCGCCCGACTCGGTTCGAGCGTTCGCCGCATCGACAACCGCTGGCGCAATGGTTCGATCTTCGGCCACAGCGGGTTTTACGTTGGGTTGGGAACGGGCGCGAACTTCACGACCGGCACGCTCCGCAATATCGGCTATGACGAGGGCCTCAACGTCGTCGTCCCGATCGGGTGGCACAAGCAGGGCAACGCGATAGGTCTTCGTGGCGAACTCGGCATGCAGATGTTCGACGGAAAGCGAGTAGGAAATTTCGTCAATCCGGATCCGACAGCGTATTCGGCCGTTGGCATGCTCACGCTGCACCTTCCGCTCAATATCTCCGGGACAAATAACTTCTATGTCATGGGAGGCGCCGGTGCGTACAGATTTCAGGACCTCACCGCCGGATCGGCGCTCGGTGATCGTCTAGGTTCCAGTGCGAACCAGACAACCACAACCAGCAACGTCACGAAGCTTGGGGTAACGGGCGGCGCAGGCCTCAACCTGCACGTTCTTGGTGCCACGTCGCTCTTCATACAGTCACGACTCACCAACGTCTTTGCCGATGCAAGCCAAACCGGCGGAAGCGGAAGCAAGAACCTGCGCTGGGTCCCGCTGGTGGCCGGCTTTACCCTTCGGTAGTCGCGAGTCGTGACAATCGCGTCGCGTGTGCACGGCGAGCGCCGTCCGAACGGGGCGCGTGCGCCGCGCACCCGTGCCAGGGAAGCGGGTCGTGCCGCCATGATCGGGATCAGCGCTCGATGGGCACGCTGGGCGGCTGGTGCGGTGGCGCTCTGTGTCTGCGCCTTCACGCGCCAGGCAGGAGCGCAGGGGTCCACGTCGTTCATGGACGCGTGGTTGGTGGCGATCGCGTCCTTGCCGTTGTCGGCGCGGATTCACGAGGTAGACGGTGGTCTGCCGTCGGAATTGCCTCGTATTTGGATGTCCGACATCGCGCCGATACTTGCGAAAACGGCGCCGCCGCAGACTCCGGCTCAATTGGTAGGTACCAACGTGCGCGTGGTTATTTCCATTGGCGCGCGAACGCTGTCCGCCATTGTGGGGCGCGATACCGTGTTCACGGCGCCCGTCAGCGTGGCACGTGGTCTCACGCTGTCGTACGGGCGGCGGAGCTGGACGTTTCGTACGCCGCGCGGCGGACGACGCGTATTGCGCAAGATCGTCGATCCGGTGTGGACGCCGCCCGACTGGCACTACGCCGAGGCCGCGCTCGACAATGGACTGCGGCTCGTGCGCATGCCGCGAGGTGGCGTGACGCTGGACTCGCGTAGTCGCCTTGTCGTGCGGCACGGCGTCGTTGGGGTACTGTTCCGCAACGCGCACTTTGCGGAGCTTCCCATCGACGAGCATCTGGTCTTTGGCGACGCCCTGTTCATTCCACCGCTCGGTACGCGCAATCGCCGGGTCGCTGGCGAACTCGGGAAGTACGCCCTCGACTTGGGCGACGGATACCTCATTCACGGTACCACGAACGCCGCCACTATCGGGCAAGCCAGCACACACGGCTGCATTCGCATGCGCGACGACGATCTTGCCTGGCTGTACGCGCACGTGCCACGCGGCGCTCGCATCAGCATTGAGTAGCGCGTTCGCCTTCGGCGCGCGGTACCAGCGGTTGACACCAGACAAGGCGCCGCCGCGGCGGAGTAGCCGGCAAGCGTACCCGCCTTGTCGTGCGGCACGGCGTCGTTGGTCTCGTGGCTCGAGGGGCGCCGTTTGCTGAGATTCCCATCGACGAGCATCTGGTCTTTGGAGATGCGCTGACTATTCCTCCCCTCGGCACTGGCAATCGCCGAGTCGCAGGCGAACTCGGGAAGTACGCCCTCGACTTGGGCGACGGTTACCGGATTCACGGCACAACAAACGCGTCCACGGTCGGACGGGCGAGCACGCACGGCTGCATTCGCATGCGCGACGATGATCTTGCGTGGATGTTCCCCGCCGTGCCGCGCGGCGCGCGAATAAGCATTCAGTAGCGCGAGCAACGGCCGCGAGGTGCGTCGGAAGATGCATCGCACTTAACCGCACAGAGCGTGATGCGTGCACTACGAGTTGAGCTACAGCCAACGCAGCGCCAGGCCCACTCGGGTTCTGGACCTCGAGAGGGGACGAGCGACGAGGCGCACCCCCCCATCTGACCTTCGCGAGAAGATTGCAGCGCTCCGAGCCCGCGTCCGGCGCGCGTAAAGCCGAGCCTCCACCGCTGACAGGAGCCAAATCGCGGCAGCGGCGGAGTAGCCAGCGACTGCGGTCGGGTGCACCGTCGCTTACACCGAATCGACGAACGCATTGCCTTGAGGATCGCGACGCGCCACCAGCTGATACTCCCGCGACCATTCCAGCGCGAAGGTTATGGTCCCGCTCATGGCGCCTAACGAGGCTATGCCAAGCAGCGGCCGCCCGGTGCGTAACTGGCCCAGGCCCGGAACGAGCAGACCCATGGCAAGTGCGTTGGCGGGGTCGTACACGCGACGAGGAAGGGCGCCGATCGCTATCTCACTTGCGGCGTGATCGCTTCCGCCGGGCGTGAGCGCGATGTACCGACGGAAGTCGGCCACCGCAACATTGCGCGTACCGCGTGCTGCGCGGGCCAATCCACGGTTGTACAGCGCCGCCGGCGCGTTCGGCACAAGCTGCGTCGCGCCGACGAAAATGGAATCGGCGGCGTCATACGCGCCGCGCTGTAGCAGTACAACGCCGCTGCGAAAGAGGACTTGAGCGCGGTCCAGTCGAGCGATGTCGTCGGCCGGCGTACGGCGCACGACACCCCCGCGCTCGTCGTCGACGTCCGATGCGGTTGGTGCCAACGCGAGAATGCGGCAATAGGCTTGCACCGCCTTGCTGGCGTCGCGAAGTGCCTCGTATTCACTAGGTATTAGGCAACGCGACCGTCGCTCAGAGCGCTCGCCGCTGCGGTCACGTAGGCGTCGCGCGCCGCGACGTGGTCGCCCTTCAGCGATGCGTCCTGCGCGCGTTCAACACGTGTCTTTCGCACCTCAGCGGGCAACACTTGCCCATTGACTGGCGCAGGAGCTGGTGTGGCGCTGCAGCCACTCACGGCGGTGGTCCCGAGCACCGATTGCACCGGGAGAGATTGTGCACCGAGCGTCGCCGCGCGCACCGACGCTGCGCAGGCCAGACTGACGATGATTCGAGGAATCGTCTGCCGTATCAAAGGCGCAACAGCAGCCAGTGGCATTGTGCCTACGTGACTGGCGCGCGCTGCCGGACGTCGTCCCCCCGCCCGCAGTCACAGCGGACACAGCGGATGGTCTGCGTCAACCACGAAAAGCCGCCAGCCGACGTGGCGGCTGGCGATCACAGGTTCTGTAGCGATCATCGCGCGAATCCTCGGTAAACGAGCGACGCAGCGTCTGGCGATCGGTGTGCGCTGACGCGGGTGTGGCCGACGAGTGTTGGAGCAGGCCGCGTGTTGTATTTGATGACCCGCGCTCCACCGGGCTCGGCGACCTCGACTTTGACGGCTGACGCGGCGTTCGGCTGATGACGCTCGGCAACGCGTCTCGTGCTCCCGCCGTAGTGCGCGTTGGTGCAGCGGATCAATTGAGTCGTTCTGCGAGGAGCAACGGTGCGCGCGACGCAACGACGTCGCAAGCGAGGGAAGGTTGGCACGACGTACAAGCCGCTGAGTCTGGCTTTGAGCGTCTCGGGGGGGACAAACGCGGTGTCCGAAACAGAGGGCGCCGCCCTCAGAGGAGGGCGGCGCAGCGCTTCGTCAACTCCATCGATTGCGAGCCATGGCGGAGATCGTTGTTACGAATTCCTATCAATACACTGTGTGAACTTCGGGTTGTTAATCTCGTCGAACGGAACCGGGAAGTTGACGTCGGCTCCGTACGTACCTCCTCCCTTCGAGGCCGGGAAAGCGCCCGTCGGAAATACCGATTCACGCCCGCGCTGATACTGCCGTACGAGACGCCGCAAGTCTCCGAGGCGGGTACCGGTCAAGAAGAGCCAGTAGGCGCGCTCCTTGAAGTGAAGGTCGATGCGGGCGGGCTGCGCGCCAGGATCGGTGAGTGGCGCGAGGCCACTTAAGGTCGCCCGGAGTGCGTTGTGGATGCTCAAGAACTGCGGAACGTTCCCGGCTTGCAGCGCGGCTTCTGCTTCGATCAATCGAGCCTGAACTCCGTTCGCCACTACGACGCTGGCGGAACGATTCGGATACTTGGCCGGCAGGAACAGCGGCGTCGTACCGTCGAAACCGCTGGCTGCGGCTCCGCTGCCGCGCGGCGACAAGGTTCGCGGGTCGCTATCAGTCCGGAACAGCAGGCCATTGATTCCTTCGCGGTCGGCCACTGAAAAGCGGCGATTGACCGCCATTACGGTGAAGATCCCGTTGTGCTGCCGCGCACTGTTCTCCGAGTGCTCGGTAACGTACGCGAATGACGTCGGCACCGCCGCGACCGCTGAGGCCGCATCTGCGAATCGTCCGAGGTTGAGGAGGACGCGGCCTCGCCCCACGCGGGCGAAGTTCGCCTGCTGGACGGCCGCCGCGGCCGACGCGGTACCGATAGCGGTGAGCGACTGGTCGAACGAGACGAGTGCCTGGTTATACAACTGAATTGACGTCTGCGGATCGCCATACTGCGTCTCACCGTCGTCGGTGAGCTCGGACAGAGGTACTCCAGAGCAGAAGGTTTCGGCGATTAACGTGATCGTCGTCCCTTCGAGATTGCGCATCTCCGCACGCGCCGGATTGCTCGGATCAAACTTCTCGTAGGCGCGAGCACCACGACCTGCCGACGCACGAGCTCGCTGCGCGAGCCTGAAGAGCGTATTAATGTTGCCGTTTACCGTCTGCATGTTGCGCGAATCGATCTCGCGGCGGGTCGGGAATGTCTCGGCCCACTCAAGCTCGTCGCTCAGAAGCGCACCGTTCTGCACGATGCCGTCCTCGGCGTCGCCACCACCCTGTAAGCCACGGGCGAAGTCGCCAATGGCGCCAGTGCGAAGAACCGGAAGTGCACTCTTGTCCTGCACTGATACAGGGGTTGCAACGTCAGGATCGGGAACCTCGAGGACCTGCTCGACGGAGCAGGCGCCTAGCGCGAGCATCGACACGACGACCGATCCCTTCTTCGCTCCCCACGCGATGGCGCGTGCCCGGAGGTGGATCTGCTGTTTTATATGCATAGAATTCACGAGTTGGCTCGCGATCAGAAGTTGGCGTTGAGACGGAGCACGAAGTAACGAACCGGCGGTTGCGCGAGAAAATCTGCGCTCGTAAAGAGCGTCGTTGCGTTGGAGTTCACTTCGGGGTCGAAGCCGGAGTAGTCGGTCCAGACGGCGAGGTTGCGACCTGCGAAAGTTACGCCGAGCTGCGACATGCGGAGAAACGAGGCCCAGCTGCTTGGCGCGGTGTACGTCACTGCCAGCTCGCGCAAGCGTGTAAATGATGCGTCCTCCACGTACCCGCTCACGGTCCCCATGAACGACGCGATGACGGCGGCCTGATCGGCAAGCGGTGCCTTCGGATCGTGTACGTCGCGGCAATTACGGAACTGCGAGCATCGGAACTCACGCGTCGAGTTGAACAGCTTGTGCCCGCCGCGATAGTTGAACAGTGCCGTGACCTGCAGATTGCGGAAGAGGGTCACCGTCTGGTTGAGGTTGATGTCACGCGGCGGGAGCGGTTGGCCGAGGTACACGGCGGTATCGGTGAGTGCGACCTCGCACGCCGGTCCGCCCGCAACCTGCGGATTCGCGATCCCTCCGATCGTCGGGCAATTCACGCGTGTGATCGTGCCATTCCCGTCCTTGTCTTCGAACTTGTAATCGCGCAGGAAGTACGCGCCGAGCGGAAGCCCCTTCTGATGGCGCTGCGACGAGTTGAATCCGAAGATGATGGGCGAAATGCCCGTGCCCAAATCCATCAACTGGTTCTGCAGTTGTGTATACGCAACGGTCGCCTCCCACCGGATGGGGCGGGTGTCGACGAGTACAGCGTTCACCAAGGCTTCGAGTCCGCGATTCCGTACTTCGGCAAAGTTGACGAAGCGCGAGTTCGCATTGCCGAGCGATGGCGCCAAGACGCGGCTGACGAGCGCATCGCTCGTAGTCTTGTTGAACCCGGTCAGCTCGACACCGACTCGGTTCCGAAAGAGTGACGCTTCGAACCCACCCTCGACCTCCGAGGAGATTTCGGGATTGAGCTGCGAGTTTCCGGCGCCGCCTACCGTCACGGCGGGGAGGTCGGCTCCACCAGTGCGAACAGACGTCGGTGAGAAGAAGGTGTTAGCATCACGGAATCCTGGACGGTTGCCCGAGCGGCCGTACGCCGTGCGAACGCGAAACTGGTTCAGCCAGCTCAGCTTCGGGAACCAGGTCTCTTCGGAGAGAACGTACGAGGCGCTGACCGCCGGATAGTAGATGAGGCCGAGCTGTGAGCCGAAGTTGGAGTTGTCATCGGCGCGAACGGCGCCGGTCAGGAACAAACGGTCCCGCCAAGCCAGCTTCTGCTCGAAGTACCCACCGACAGTGATGATCTGCGCGTTCGCTTCACCGACAGCAAATCGTGCCGAGGTTCCGTTGAGGCTTCCGGTACCAGCGACAATGACGGCGCCAGACGCAGTCGTGGTTCGGTTGATCTCGTTGATATACTGCCCGCCCACGGAGGTTTGCGAATTCACAGCGCCGCCGAAGAGGTCGAACGTTGCCGTGAGCGTTCCGTTCGTCGTAAACGTGGGCGTCTCGCTGCGTAAGTTGAAGCGTGATCCCTCAAGCGAAGCCGAGGAGAATGCGACACGATTTGGGGGAGTCAGCTGCTGGTCGTACCGCGAAGAGACGTCGGCGCCGACGCGCGCGACGGAGCGTAGCCACGAGATCGGCTGATAGTTGACTGTCGTGCCCAACACGAGCCGCGAGATGTCCTGCTGGTTGGTAACCGCGAAGTAGTCGGTCGACGGGACGTTCGTGGTGAAGTATCCGCGCGAGAGCGAGTCAATCCCGCATCGCAGGTTCGTGCGAAACGTCGAGGGAGAGCAGTCGAATGCCTTCCCAAGCATTCCGGCAGAAAGCGCTCCGAACGCGGTGTTATCGTTGAAGGGGATGTTGGACTTCGAACGCAAGTATCCGATATTGACGGTCGCGTCGAGATTTGGTTTGAGTTGCGCGCGCAAATTCGTGCGAAAGTTGATGCGGCGAAGCGCATTGGGACCGTAAATCCCCTGCTCGCGCTCGTACTCACCGCCGATGTAGTAGGTGGTCCCCTCCGTGCCTCCCCCAGAGTTGAGGCCGTACTGCTCGCGCCAGCCGGAGCGTTGGGGGCTCACGTTCTCGATGGGATTCCACTCCAGAAGCGAGTCGCTGATCGCCGAGCAGAGCCCACGTCCACGTGAATCGAGGTTGCAGGTCGTGATCGCACCGGCAGGCGTGCGACCCACCTGCTGATAGTTAGCGGGATACGCGGTGAGATCCTCGATGGTGCCGCGCTCGACGTAGCTGTTCCAGCGTGTACGCCCGGCGCGGCCGCGCTTAGTCGTGATCTGCAGGACGCCGTTCGCCGCTGCAGAACCGTAGAGCGCCGTGCCGGCCGGCCCCTTGATGACTTCGATGTTCTCGATGTCCTCAGGATTGATGTCATCGAAGCGCGACGTCGTCTGACCGCCCACGCCGATCCCGAAGTTGTTGGAATTGTTCGAGACCTGGACACCGTCGATGATGATGAGGGGGTCGTTGGACAGGTTGATCGAGTTGGAGCCGCGAATGCGAATTCGGGAGTTGGTCCCGGTGGTGCCACCCGCATTGATCACCGTCAAGCCCGCCACACGAGACGAGAGGGTGTTGGAGAAGCTGTTGACGGCGGGGAGCGGAATATTCTCCGTGGCGATCGTAGTCGTGGTGGCGCCGCTTTCGCGACGGCGTTGCGTCTCTCCTGTTGCCGTCACGATGACCTGATCAATAACGACGGCTGACGCGGCGAGCGAGACGTCAACCGTGGCTGTCTGCCCAACGCTGACCGTGACGGCCTGCGTGGTCTGCGAATACCCCAAACGAATGACCCGCAGCATGTAGGTTCCCGCCGGGACCGACGCGATGCGGTACTCACCTTGTTCGTTCGAGCGAGCGCCACGCACCGTTCCGGCGAGCTGGAGCTGCGCCTCGGCCACTGGCCGTGTGGTGTTGCGGTCGATCACTTTCCCCGCGATGGTTCCGGTACCTGCCTGCTGCGCTGAGGCAGCGCCGCCCACTCCAAGCAGTCCGACAGCCAACCCGAACAGCCTCCTGCGCCAGACAGAAGTCTCGTGCATGATCCACTCCTCGTGAAATGATGGAAGTGCCAACTCTCGGCGACGCGCCGAGCGAAGGATTAGGGCGACCCGCAAATGGCTGATCGAATTCAGGATGGATTCACATCTCTCGACGACCCAAATAGGAAGAGTCGCGGCAGTGTTCCGATCCCTCGGATGCCCTGTCACAATCCTAGCAGCAATGCGTCCGCTTCGAAAGCCGACTATCGGCGTTGCCCATCTCGACGCCGCCACGTAACCTGCCGTGACGGTCGCTTGCGGGACGCCAGTTTCGGTAAGGGCGCTCTTGGCGATAGACATCGCATCGCTGCGTTTACGACTACATGTGCGTTCGCCCCAACGCACATTGACATGCCCCAATTGTCTGTCTAACTTGCGTGTCTGTCCAAAAGCGCGCACGAAGAGCACTGCCGAACCGCGAGCGGCGCCGCGTGCGATGCACTCGTCATTCGTTTCTCGACCATGAAGACTTTTTCCGCGACTCCGAAAGACATTACTCGGCATTGGTTCATTGTCGATGCAGAGGGGATGGTCCTCGGGCGCCTCGCGTCTGAAATCGCCAAGATTCTGCGCGGCAAGCACAAGCCAATCTTCACGCCGCACATGGACACTGGTGACAACGTTATTGTCATCAACGCGTCCAAGGTGAAGGTGACGGGCCGCAAGGCTGAGCAGAAGCAGTATTTCCGTCACACGGGGTACATGGGGCACGAGCGCTACACGCCGTTTGCCAAAATGATCTCGACGCATCCGGAGCGCGTGATCGAGAAGGCGGTGCATGGCATGCTCCCCAAGTCCGCGCTGGCGCGTCAAGTGCTGCGCCTCAAGCTTCGCGTCTACGCCGACGCAAACCATCCGCACGTCGCGCAGCAGCCGACGGCGTTGACCTTCAACAGCAAGAGTGAGTAGGGATGGCTGAGAACGAGCAGATTCACGCCGTCGGTCGCCGCAAAGAGGCGGTATGCCGCGTGTACGTGAAGCCCGGGTCGGGCAAGTGGGACGTGAATGGTCGCACCCTTGGCGACTACTTCCCGCGCCCTACGTTGGTGTCGGCCATTCAGCAACCGTTCACCGCAACTGATCAGCTCGGACGCTTCGACGTTCGGGCCACGATCGCCGGTGGTGGGCAGACCGGCCAGGCCGGGGCGCTCCGCCTCGCAGTGGCTCGCGCGATCGTCGAGATGGACGAGACGCACCGCCGCAAGCTCCGTGACCTGGGGCTTCTCACCCGCGATGCCCGGGCGGTCGAGCGCAAGAAGCCGGGTCGCCCCAAGGCGCGCAAGCGCTTCCAGTTCAGCAAGCGCTAGTCTGGAGTCGGTGCCGGGCTGCGGGTGGGGCGTCGTCCCCACCCCCCGTCATTCGAGTCCTGTAGTCACCACGCACCTTCTCTGAGCTCCCTCGGGTGCCGGCTTCGCCGGTCGTAGGCAGCGTCGACGGGGAGGGACGATCAACCCTAACGAGTCACACGAGCACCGCATGTCACCCACTCTCGAACAACTCCTTGAAGCCGGCGTGCACTTCGGCCACCAGACCCGTCGGTGGAACCCGAAGATGCGCCGCTTTATTTTTGCCGAGCGCAACGGCATTCATATCATCGATCTGCAGAAGACCCTTCGGCAGATCGAACTGGCGCAGAAGCTCGTGCGTGAAGTCATTCTGCGCGGCGACAATGTGCTCTTCGTGTGTACCAAGCAGCAGCTCTCCGCCATCGTCAAGGGCGAAGCCGAGCGCTGCTCGGCCATGCACGTCACCGAACGCTGGTTAGGCGGTCTGCTGACCAATTTCCAGACGGTCAAGAAGCAGACCAAGCGCCTCAAGGAACTAGAAGCCGGATCCGAAGCGGGCGGCGAAAGGGGAGCGTCCGCGCTGGAGCCAGGTGAATAACTCCCACATGTTCGAATGGGTGTTGGCCTGCGCCGGCGATGCCAAGTCGTATTCGCCGTTTGAAACCGGCGCCAGAATCACCGAGGTTGGCATGCTTGGTGTGCTGGCTTTGCGGATGCAGAAGCCGATTGTTTGGGACGCGGAGAAGCGCCAGGCGGTGGGGTTGCCGGAGGCCGATGCGATCATCGATCCCAAGCCATCGACCGATAAATATCTCCCCCGCGCGTAAGCCTGGAAAGAGTCTTCAAGGGGCCGCTTTTCCCTCCG
>ENA-ORBV01004963-ORBV01004963.1-microbial-mat-metagenome-genome-assembly--contig:-NODE-4963-length-24932-cov-14.474754_pt1 | contig 24932 bp, 19 predicted proteins | sample MGYA00237777_ERZ505514 | MGnify/ENA primary metagenome ERZ505514 (study PRJEB26160, sample SAMN06269048) | microbial mat metagenome | isolation source: Oligotrophic lake microbial mat | place... | reverse complement strand
CCGTTCGCCTGCGTCCTGCTTCGCGGCGGAATGGCTGTTCCTCCCGTGGAAGGGATCGCCATGGCCGGCGCAAGCTTTGATATCGACGACATGGATCCCGCGCCCCGTGCAGACAGCCACGCGGGCAACCTCGAGCGGCTTGCGCGAATCCTGCCGGGTGCCGGGTCGGGGCTCGACCCCTCGACGCTCGAAGGACGGGTCGGGTTTCGCGCAGTCGCTCGCGACCGCCTGCCGCTGGTGGGCGCGTTACCGGAAACAGGAGGCCTGCACGGCGCCTTCGCCTATGGCTCGCGCGGGATCCTTTGGTGCTCGCTGATGGCGGAGCTGCTTGCGAGCCAGCTCGAAGGCGAGCCGCTCCCGGTGGAAGCACGCCTCGCCGATGCGGTCGCGCCGGAGCGCTTCAGGCTGCGCGCAGGATCGAAGGGCTCGCGTCCTTGATGTCCTTGAGGCCGCACAACGCCATCGTGACGTCGAGCTCCTTGCGGATGATTTCGAGCGCGCGGGTCACGCCCTCCTCGCCCATGGCACCGAGGCCGTAGAGGAACGATTTCCCGATGAGGGTGCCGCGCGCGCCCAATGCAACCGCCCGCAGCACATCCTGGCCGGAGCGGATGCCGCCGTCGAACCAGACCTCGGTGCGGTCGCCCACGGCCTCAACGACCTCGGGCAGTGCGCGGATCGAGGAGATCGCCCCGTCGAGCTGCCGGCCGCCGTGGTTGGAGACGACCATCGCGTCCACGCCGCAGCCCGCGGCGATCTTTGCGTCCTCCGCATCGAGGATGCCCTTGAGGATCAGCTTGCCGCCCCACTGCGACTTGACCCACTCCACGTCCGCCCAGGAGAGCGTCGGGTCGAACTGCCCGGCGATCCATTGCGAGAGCGTGGTCAGCGTGTCCGCGTTCTTGATGCGGCCTTCGAGGTTGCCGAACGACTTGCGCCGGCCGGTCATGACGTTCAGCGCCCAGCCGGGCTTGGTCATCACGTCGAGCATCGTGGCCAGCGTGAGCCGCGGCGGGACCGCCAGCCCGTTCTTGAGGTCCTGGTGGCGCTGGCCCTGGATCTGCAGGTCCAGAGTGAGCATGAGCGCCGAGCACTTCGCGGCTTTGGCACGCTCGATGAGCGAAGCGGCAAACCCCCGGTCGCGCATGACGTAAAGCTGGAACCAGAACGGCTTGGTCGCCACGCTGGCAACGTCCTCGATCGAGCAGATCGACATGGTCGACAGCGTGAACGGGATGCCGAAGCGCTCAGCGGCCCGGGCGCCGAGCATCTCCCCGTCCGCCCAATTAAGCCCCGTCAGCCCGGTAGGGGCGATCGCGACAGGCATCGACACGTCCGTACCGATCATTTTGGTCGCCGTGGAGCGATTATCGACGTTGATCGCTACACGTTGCCGGAAGTTAAGCGCATCGAGATCTGACGTATTGGCCCGGAGGGTCTTCTCGTCGTAGGAGCCGCGGTCGACGTAATCGAAGATTGCCTTGGCGACCCTCTTCTTGGCCATGCGGCGCAGGTCCGCAATGTTAGTGACCACTGGCATCGAAATTCTCCCCCACGAAATCAGCAACTTGACGACCTCAATCGTAGCATGCGTCCCACCCTGACCGTTTCACATCGTGGGAAATGATGGTCTAGAATGGCGCCTGCCAAATTGATGCTTTGCAGCAAACCATGCCCGCAGCCAAGGACGCCAAGGAAGACCAGAAGAGTCCCATCCAGGTCATCGAGCGGATGATGAAGCTGCTCGATGTCCTTGCGGAGCATCCCGAGCCGCTGGGGCTCAAGAAGATCGCGCAGATCACCGGCCTGCATCCCTCGACGGCCCACCGGATCCTCGCGGCCATGTCGGCCGATCGCCTGGTAGACCGCATCGAGCCGGGCAGCTATCGCCTCGGAATGCGCCTGCTGGAACTCGGCACGCTGGTGCGCTCACGGATCAGCGTGCGCGAAATGGCGCTGCCGATCATGCGCGAGCTGCACGCCCAGACCGGCGAGACCGTGAACCTCTCGGTGCGCCAGGACGACGAGATCGTCTATGTCGAGCGCACGAGCAGCGGCCGCTCCGCGATGCGCATCGTGCATGTGATCGGCGCCCGCGCGCCCCTGCACGTCACGGCGGCCGGCAAGCTCTTTCTCCTCGAGGACGGCTTCCCGCGCCTGCGCGAGTACGCGAAGCGCACTGGGCTGGCTGCGCACAGCAAGAACTCGCTCACCACGCTGGCGATGCTCGAGCGGGACCTCGAGCGCACGCAGAAGCAGGGCTACGCGACCGACAACGAAGAGGTCGAGATCGGCGTGCGGTGCGTGGCCGCGCCGGTGCGGGACGACAACGGCGGCCTTATCGCGGCGCTCTCCCTTTCGACCCCGGCCGACCGCATGAAGCCGCAGTGGGGCGCGCTGGTGAAAGACACGGCGGAGAAGATCTGCCTCGCGCTGGGGCATCCCGCAGGGCGCTAGGCCGGCTCGCCTTGAGCCGGCCGTCTACGCGGCCACCAGGCCGTGCAGGCTGAAGAGCCGCGCATCATCCATCCAGACTTTCTCGCCGCGGAATCCCGCCTGCGCCGCCAGCGCCTGGAATTCCTCCACTGAGTACTTGCAGGAATTCTCGGTGTGGATCGACTCCCCCGGGGCGAACCGGAACCGGTAGCTGCCCACGTTGGCCGTCTGCCGCTCGAGGCTCGCGAGGTGCATCTCGATGCGCCCCATCGGCGCGTTGTAGAACGCGTAGTGGACGAACTTGCCGACCTCGAAGTCGCCGCCGAGCTCGGCGTTGATCCGCGACAGCAGGTTGAGGTTGAACTTTGCCGTGACGCCTTGCGAGTCGTTGTACGCCGCGTGCAGCAGGTTGGGGTCCTTCTTGACGTCCACGCCGACCAGCATGGCGCCTCCCGGGCCGACCTGTCCCCGCGTCATGTGCAGGAAGGCCAGCGACTCCTCGCGGGTCAGGTTGCCGATCGTCGAGCCGGGGAAGTAGACCACCTTGCGGCCAGCGCCAGCGAACGCGGGGATCGCCAGCGGCCGGCCGAAATCGCCGACCACCGCGCGCACGTTCAGCCAGGGAAATTCCGTCTCCAATAGCGCTGCCGCCCCGCGCAAGGCGGATTCGGAGATATCGACCGGCACGTACACCGCGGGCTCGAGTGCCTCGAGCAGGATGCGTGTCTTGGTGCTCGCGCCGCTGCCGTATTCGATCAGCTCGCTGCCCGCCCCCGCGAACCGGGCGATCTCCGCGATGTGCTGTCGGGTGAGCGCGATCTCGGCGCGCGTCGGGTAATACTCGGGCAGCGTGCAGATCTCCTCGAAGAGGGCGCTGCCGCGCGCGTCATAGAAATACTTGGGCGGCAGCTCCTTTCGCGCGAGCGAGAGGCCTGCGACGACGTCTTCGAGGAAATTGTCCGGCGCAACCGCGCTGCCGTGGAAGCTGACCTGCCCTTTCGAGGTCATGCGTTCGCGATCATCTTGAACTGCGCCAGCCTGTGCGGCGGTTATCCCCGCGTACGCGGCGCGGTGCTGGTCTCGAGCCACTTCTTGATGCGCTGGGCGTCGCCGATGCGCGAATTCTTGCCCCACGAATCGAGCAGCACCACCACGACGTCCTTGCTGGCAAGGCGCACGCGCATGACGAGGCATCGCCCGGCTTCGTTGATGAACCCGGTCTTCGAAAGTCCGATCTCCCAGCTCTGCCCGCGCACGAGGCCGTTGGTGTTGTGGTACTGCAGCGGCTGCCCGAACACCTGCACCTGCGCCTGGTCGCGCGTGGAGAACTGGCGGATGACCGGGTATTCGTGCGCAGCCGTTACCAGCCGCGCGAGGTCGGGCGCCGTGGAGACGTTGCCCGGCGTGAGGCCGGTCGAGTCCGCGAAGCGCGAGCTCTGCATGCCGAGGGCGCGCGCCTTGTCGTTCATCGCGGCGATGAAGACCGCGGTGCCGCCCGGATAGGTGCGCGCCAATGCAGCGGCGGCGCGGTTCTCCGAGGCCATGAGCGCAAGCAGCAGCAATTCATTGCGTGAAAGCATCGCGCCGGGACGCAAGCGCGAATGCGTGCCCTTGAGATGGTCCATGTCATCCGAACTGATGACGACGCGGTCTTCGAGCTCGAGCCCGCGGTCGAGGACCACCATCGCGGTCATGAGCTTGGTGATCGAAGCGATCGGGAGCACGGCTTCGGCATTCTTGGAGAAGATCGTCTCGCCGCTCGAAGCGTCCTGCACCAGCGCGCTCGAGGAGCGCAGGAAGATCTGGTTGGGATTTGCGGCCTGGACGCGGTCGAACTCGTCGACGAACTTCACTTTCTGGACGGCTGCCTTGGCTTTTTTCTTCGGTCCGGCGCCCTGCGCAAACCCCACGGTGAGGGCAAGGACAGCGAAAACCGCAAACAAAGCGACGATTTTTTCCAGCCTGTGGAGCTGACGCGGATGCGCTTCCATCGATTTATGCCCTGAGCAGGTTTTCGCGCAGTCTAGGCGCGCGATTCCGAAAAATCAAGGAAAAATAAGGGTCTGGGCCCGTTTTTTCACTAATGGCATGAACTTCACGCACGCCAAAGGAACTGCTTAACGGTACTACGGAATCAGGCTGCGGGGGTCTCCGGCGTGCCGGAAGCCTCCTCCTCCTGCTGCTGGAGTGCCCACATCTGGGCGTACTGGCCGCCGGTTTCCAGCAGCTCGCGATGCGTGCCGCGCTCGATGATGCGACCTGCGTCCATCACCAGGATCTGGTCGGCATCCATGATCGTCGACAGCCGGTGCGCGATCACGAGGGTGGTGCGCCCCTGCGCGATGCGCGTGAGCTCGGCCTGGATGTAGCGCTCGGTTTCCGAATCGAGCGCCGAGGTGGCTTCGTCGAAAATCAGGATGCGCGGGTTCTTGAGGATCGCGCGCGCAATCGCCACGCGCTGTTTTTCGCCGCCGGAGAGCTTGAGGCCGCGCTCGCCCACCGGTGACTCGTACCGGGCAGGCAGGGTCTCGATGAACTCGTGGATGTGCGCCGCGCGCGCAGCCTCGATGACTTCGTCGTTTGCCGCCTCGGTGCGGCCATAGTGGATGTTGTAGCGGATCGTGTCGTTGAAGAGCACCGTGTCCTGCGGGACGATGCCGATCGCGCCGCGCAGGCTCTTTTGCGTGACTTCGCGGATGTCGGCGCCGTTCACCACGATCGATCCGTCAGTCACGTCATAGAAACGGTAGAGCAGACGCGCAAGCGTCGACTTGCCCGAGCCGGAATGGCCCACGACCGCGACTCGCGCCCCAGCGGGAATCGCGAATGAAACGCCGAAAAGGATCTGGCGTTTCGGGTCATAGCTGAAGTTCACGTCGCGGAATTCCACGCGCGCAGGGCCGGGCGGCGCGTCCGGTGCCCCCGGCTTGTCTTTCACCTCCAGGTTCTGCGACAGCAGGTTGAACATGCGGTCCATGTCGGCGAGCGACTGCTTGATCTCGCGATAGACCATGCCGAGGAAGTTGAGCGGCACGTAGAGCTGGATGAGCAGCCCATTGATGAGCACGAGGTCGCCGAGCGTGAGCTTTTTCTGGGCCACGCCATCGGCCGCAAGCCACATGAGCGCCGTCACGGCCACGGCGATGATCAGGCTCTGCCCGATGTTGAGCAGGCCGAGCGACATCTCGTTCGTGACTGCGGCCGTTTCGTAGCGCTGCAGGCTCTCGTCGTAGCGGCCGGCCTCGAATTCCTCGTTGCCGAAGTACTTGACCGTCTCGTAGTTGAGCAGGCTGTCGATCGCGCGCGTGTTGGCCTTCGAATCCAGCTCGTTGGCGTGCTTCCTGATCTCGATGCGCCACTCGGAGATGAAGAACGTGTACGCGATGTACGCCGCGACCGCACCGAACGTGATCGCCGCGAACCGCCAGTCGAACTTCGCGAGCAGCACCGCGGCCACCAGCGCGAATTCGAGGATCACCGGAATGATCGAGAAGATGAGGTACGAAAGCAGCGTCGACATGCCGCGCGTGCCGCGCTCGATGTCGCGCGTCATGCCGCCGGTCTGGCGGTCGAGATGGAAGCGCAGCGACAGGTCGTGCAGGTGGCGGAACACGCCAAGCGCCACGCGCCTGATTGCGCGCTGGGTGACGCGCACGAAGACGACATCGCGCAATTCGGCGAACAGCGTGGTCGAGAATCGCAGCAGCCCGTACATCAGCAGCAGCGCCATCGGGATGAGGAGGACCGCCTGCCTCGGATCGAGGTCGTCGACGATCTGCTTCATCAGCAGCGGCACGCTGACGTTCGCGAGCTTGGAGACGACCAGCAGCACCAGCGCGAGGCCGACCCGCCAGCGGTATTCCCACAGGTAGGGCGTCAGGCCTGCGATGACGCGCCATTCGCTGCGTCGGGTTTCCTGCTGCGAGGCGGGGGCGTCTGGGGCGGAGTGCGGGGAAGCTGAGGGTACTGCCGACATGGGGCGAATTATCGCCGATCCGCGGGGCCTGCCCGGCTGTTGTGGCGCGCTAGCCGTTCAAATGACAGGCGGCGCGATGTCCCGTCCCGACCTCTTTGAGCAGCGGAGCTTCCACTTTGCAGCGATCGAAAGCACGCGGGCAGCGGGTGTGGAAATGGCACCCCGAAGGCGGGCGCACGGGGCTGGGCACGTCGCCCTTGAGCACGATACGCTGGCGCTTGACCTCGGGGTCGGGAATCGGGACGGCGGACAGCAAGGCTTCGGTGTAAGGGTGCCGGGGCGACGTATACAGCTCACTGGCGCCGGCGATCTCGACGATCCGCCCAAGATACATGACCGCCACGCGCGTGCTGATGTGCTGCACGACCGACAAATCGTGCGCAATGAAAAGGTAGGTCAGGTCGAATTTCTGCTGCAGGTCCTCGAGCAGGTTGATGACCTGGGCCTGGATCGAGACGTCGAGGGCCGAGACCGGCTCATCGCAAACGATGAGCCTCGGTGAGACCGCAAGCGCGCGTGCGATGCCGATGCGCTGGCGCTGGCCGCCGGAGAACTCATGCGGATAGCGGCGCAGGTGGTCCGGCTGCAGGCCGACGGTCTCGAGGAGCTCGAGCACGCGGTCTTCGAGCTCGCGGGCACTGTTGGTGAGCTTGTGGATCAGCAGCGCCTCACCGACGATCGCACCCACCGTCATGCGCGGATTGAGCGAAGCGTAGGGGTCCTGGAAGATGATCTGCATCTCTCGCCGGACCGCACGCAATGCGTTGGCGCCGAGCTTGGGCACATTGCGTCCGTCGAACCAGACCTCCCCCGACGTGGGCTCGATCAGACGCAGGATGGCGCGCCCGGTGGTCGACTTGCCGCAGCCCGACTCGCCCACGAGCCCGAGCGTTTCGCCCTTTGCGATGTCGAAGCTCACGCCGTCGACCGCGTGCACGACCTCGGATTCGCGCGAGAACAAGCGCCCCGCGAGCGGGAAATGCTTGACGAGGTTGTCCACGCGCAAAAGCGTTTCAGGCATCGGTCAACCTTTTCACAGGACGCACGCGACCTTGTGCCCGGGCGCGATTTCGCGCAGCGGCGGAGTCGTGGAGCACACAGGCTGCACGAACCCGCAGCGCGACGCGAAGCGGCATGCGGGCCCGGGATCGACGAGGCTGGGCACGATGCCGCCGATCGCCTGCAGCCTGCGTTTGCCGGTGACTGCGGTATCGACGCGCGGAATCGAAGCGATCAGTCCCTGCGTATAGGGATGGCGCGGGTTGCGGAACAGCTCGCGCACCGGCGCTTCCTCCACGACCTTGCCGGCGTACATCACCACGACGCGCTGGGCGTTCTCGGCGATCACGCCCATGGCATGGGTGATCAGCATCACCGCCATGCCGTACTCCGCTTTCAGGCCGGCGAGCAGCTCGAGGATCTGGGCCTGGATGGTCACGTCGAGCGCGGTGGTCGGCTCGTCGGCGATCAGCAGCCGTGGATTGCACGCGAGCGCCATGGCGATCATGACGCGCTGGCGCATGCCGCCGGAAAATTGGTGCGGGTAGTCGTTTACCCTGCGCTCAGGATTGGGGATCTGCACCAGCGCGAGCATCTCGATGGCGCGCTCGATAGCCGCGCGCCTGCCCAGCCCTTCGTGAAGACGCAGTACCTCTGCGATTTGCTCACCGACGCCGTAGACCGGGTTTAGCGAAGTCATCGGCTCCTGGAACACGATGCCGATTTCCTTGCTGCGCAGCTTGTTCATTTCCTCCGCGGTCAGCGGCACGAGGTCGCGGCCCTCCCAAAGGATCTGTCCGGCCGCGATGCGGCCCGGGGGCGTGGGGATGAGCTTCATGACCGACATCGCGGTGACGCTCTTGCCGCAGCCCGACTCGCCGACCACGCCGAGCGTCTCGCCGCGGTCGATGTGGAGGTCGACGCCGTCCACCGCGTGCACCACGCCCTCGTCGGTATCGAAGTAAGTCTTCAGCCCGCGGACCTCGAGCAGGTGCCCCCCCACTACATCACCTTGCGCGGGTCGAGGGCATCGCGCAGGCCGTCGCCCATGTAGTTGATCGAGAGCACGATGAGGAAGATCGCGGTGCCCGGGACCACGGCCCAGTGCGGGGCGACGTCGAGATAGTCCTTGGCGTCGTACAGGATGCGGCCCCAGGTGGGAATGTCGGACGGAAAGCCCAGCCCGAGAAAAGACAGGGTCGATTCGGCGATGATCGCGGCGGCCACGTCGATTGTGCCGGCCACGATGACCGGACCGAGGGAGTTCGGCAGGATGTGGCGAACGACCTGGCGCGAGGTTGTCGCGCCCAGCGCGCGCGCCGCCTCCACGAACTCCTTCTCGCGCAGCGACATGAACTGCGCGCGCACCAGCCGCGCCACCGGCATCCAGCGAAAACCGCCGATGACGGCGACGATGAGAATGAACACGCCCATCTCCGGCCCGACGATCACCTTAAGAGAATCGCGAAACAGGTAAATGATGAGCAGCAGCAGCGGCAGCTGCGGCAGAGACAAGAACAAGTCGGTGAGCCACATGAGCGCGACGTCGACCCGGCCGCGTGAAATGCCGGCAATCGCCCCGATCGTGATACCGACGACGACCGCGATCACCATTGCCGCCAGCCCCACCGCGAGCGAGATGCGCCCGCCGTAGAGCATGCGCGAAAGGATGTCCTGGCCCAGATCGTCGGTGCCCAGCGGGTGCTTCCAGGAGGGGCCTTTCAGCTTGGCGCCGAAATCGATCTCGTTGATCGGAACCTGCCACAGGAGCGGGCCGAGCAGCACCGCCAGCGTGGTCACTGCGAGGATCACCGCGCCTGCAAGCGCCAGCTTGTGGCGGCGGAAACGCCTCCAGGCCTCCGCCGCAGGGGAGGTGCTGCGGCCCCTGGCGCGCGCAACCGCGGGCGCCGCGCTATCGGTAGGAGATGCGGGGATCGAGCCAGCCATAAATGATGTCCGCAAGCAGGTTGCACAGGATGACCAGCGCCGAAAGCACGAACGTGACCGCCATGATCACCGGCGTGTCGTTGGCCTGGATCGCGCTGATGAGGAGCGACCCGATGCCCGGCACGCGGAAGATCTGCTCGGTGACGATGGCTCCGCCGAAAATCGCGGGCATCTGCAAGGCCACCAGCGTGACCACGGGAATCAGGGCGTTGCGCACCACGTGCTTGACTACGACCACGCGCTCGGCCAGGCCCTTGGCGCGCGCGGTGTTGACGTAATCGAGCTTGATCACGTCCAGCACCGCCGAGCGCACGTAGCGCGTCCACGACGCGCCCTGGAAAAGGCCAAGGACCGCGACCGGCATGATCGCCTGCCGGAAGTGTTCCCAGTACCAGCGCCAGCCGGTGGCGCTGATGTCGGCCCGGTACACGAACGGCAGCCAGTCGAGGTAGACGCTGAAGAGCAGGATGAAGAGGATGCCGGTAAAGAACGTCGGCAGCGAAAAGCCGATGAAGGCGAGGGTGTTGGCAACTTGGTCGAAGAGCGAATAAGGCCGCGTCGCGGCATACACGCCGACCGGCAGGGCGATCAGCAGCGCGAGGAGTTGGGATGAGCCGATGACGAACAAGGTCACGGGCAGGCGCTGCATGATCAGCGTGTCGACATCGACGCGGCTCGCGAACGAGAACCCCCAGTCCCCCTGCACCATGGAGCCGAACCAGCGCACATAGCGCGTCGCGACGGGGTCGTCCAGGCCGAACTGGGCACGCAGCCTTGCGCGCACTTCGGCGGGGATGTTCGGGTTGGTCGCGAGTTCCTCGAACGGATCGCCGGGGGCGAGCGCCAGCACCGTGAACAGCACGATGCTGATCCCGATCAGGCTCGGGATCGCAATGAGCAGGCGCCGGGCGATGTACCCGCTCATGGGCGGTCTTGCACGCGACCTTCCACGCCGCCTTTCACGCTTCCCTGTACCAGTCCTTCAGGTTCCAGAGGTCGTTGTCCCAGCCCGACAGCGGCGCCTTGAGCTTGGCGGCCACGGCGGAAACCCGCGCGCGGTGCGAAACAGGAACCACCGCGTGTCCTTCGATCACAAGGTCGTTCAGCCGGATGAACAGCGCCGCGCGCTTGACCGGGTCAAGCTCGCTTTCTGCGGCGCGGTAGGTCTTGTCGTATTCCTCGCTCTTCCAGCGCGTGATGTTGCGGCCCTGCCACTTGTTCTCCTTGGTCGAGAGCTCCCAGGAAGTGAACTGGTTCATGAACCTTTCCGGGTCGGGCTGCGGCATGGTCGTGTTGTACATCTGCAAATCACAGAAGAACTTCGTGTAAGTGTCCGGGTTGGCGACATCGGAGGAGAAGAACACCGAGGCGGTGACCGCCTTGAGCTCGAGGTCGATGCCCGCCTTCTGGCAGGCCTGCTTGATGATGGCCTGGCACTTCTGGCGCGGGGCGTTGATCGAGGTCTGGAACACGAGCTTCAACTTCTTGCCGTCTTTGGCCCGCACGCCCTCCGGCCCGCGCTTCCAGCCTGCGGCTTCGAGCAGCTGGCCGGCCTTGTCGACGTTGAACTCCCATTTCGCGTTGGGAGAGCGAAAGCGCGTCGGGCTATTGAGGAAATTGGCGGTGGAGGCGCCGCCGCGCCCGTAGATGTGCTCCTGGATCGCCGCGCGGTCGACCAGCATGGACAGCGCCCGGCGCACCGCCGGGTCGGTGAGGATCGGATGACGGCTCTTCGCGCTCGCCCTTTCGCCGTCGACCTCGGTCCACGGATCGGTGGAGTTGAGCTGCAGGTGCTCGATGCTGCCCCCGCCGAAGTTCTCGGCGCGGCCGCGCCCGCCCTTCTCCAGCCTGAGCAGGATCTCGTCCTCGACCTGCAGGTTCCAGGCGTAATCGAACTCGCCCGTCTGGATCACGGCGCGTGCGGCCGAAACCGCGTCGCCGCCGCCCTTCATTTCGATAGTGTCGAAGTAGGGCCGGTTGGGCTGGTGGTAGGTCGGGTTGAGCGCGCCCCGGACCATGTCACCGGGCTTGAAGTCGACGAAGCGGTACGGCCCGGTGCCCACCGGCCGCAGGTTCGTCGGGGCTTCGCGCGACTTGGCGCCCTTGTAGGCCTCGAACAGGTGCTTCGGGATGATCATGCCGACGGTGCCCACCAAAGGATCGGCCCAGTACGGAGTCGGCTTCTGGAAAACGACCCGCACGGTGTACGCATCGATCTTCTCGACCTTGCAGTCCTTGTAGCTGCCGCTGGTAACCGCGCTGGTCGCCGGGTCGGCTGCGTATTCCCAGGTGAACACAACGTCATCCGCGGTGAACGGCCGTCCGTCGTGCCACTGGACGTCTTTCTTCAGCTTCCAGATGACCGACGTGCCGTCGCGCGCGAGGCCGCCGTTCTGCACGCTCGGGACTTCCGCCGCGAGCATGGGCACCAGGTTGCCCTCCGGGTCCCATCCGGCCAGCGGCTCGTAGAAGATGCGCGAGCCTTCCTGGTCCTTGGTGCCTACCGCGAAATGCGGATTCAGCAGCGTGGCGCCCTGCCACCAAAGCACCTTGAGCGGCCCGCCGCCGCCGCGCTTGACGGGCTTGTAGTCGGACCGGGTCTGCGCATGCGCAACACCCGAGAGCGACAAAAGCTGGTTGGCCATGGGGGCCGTGAGGCCCACGCCTGCGAGGATCTGGATGAATCGGCGCCGGGAAAGCCTGTTCGTCTTTACCCCGTCGATCAGGCTGCGAAGTGTTTTCTCGTTCACGCGATGCCCCCCGTTGAATGCGATCGTGTGCTGCGCGGCCATGGTATACCTGCCATCAGGACAGTGAAAGTCCGTTTGTGGTGCGTCGCCTGCAGCCGGCGGCCAGGGCGTCGCGATCTTGTCCACGTAGCACCATTTCCAGTTCTCGCCCGGCTCGATCGAACGGATGATCGGGTGACTGGTTTCATTGAAATGCGCGGTCGCGTGCTTGTTCTTGGAACTGTCGCAGCAACCCCCGTGGCCGCACCGCATGCACATTCGCAAATGCACCCATGCATCGCCGCTCGCCTGGCATTTGGCGCACACGTCGGTGGCGGTCTCCAGCACCTTGATCTCTCCTTCGTGCGGGCAGCACAGCAAGCCCGAGATGCAGATGCCTGAAATGGGAGGCCAAATCGCCGATCACCGCATGCAAGGAGCGCAGCCCGAACTCTTAGAGCTCATAACTTGAAATAGCCGCCGAATTGTCGCGCAGGAGGTACATCTGCCCAAATTGGGGCGGTCACATTTCGGCCTACATTCCTGATCCCCGGGGCTCTTTCTTTTTATTGTTTATTCCTTTTGGCTGTCGGCGATCCTCGCTACTGCGCTTAGCCTCGACTTCGGAATCACTTGGTGATTCAAAGATTGCATCCAGTGATTCGATTGCACGGTCATGTGATTCAAGACTCTTCCGAGCCAATGCATAAGCGCGCGTTGCGTGTTTGCGAGCAGATACGGGGATCGCCTTCGCGGCAACCTCAATGGCGCCCGGATGACGTTCCGAAAGGACCGCAAGGAGCACTGCCGCTTGGGAGATATCCTTCTCTGACTTTTCGCCGCGATTTCTAAGTTGGGAGACGATGAGTTTGTGAATCGCAAAGCGCTCAGGGGTAGGAACCCGAACTCTGCAACATCCCTCTCTCGCGAGAAGCGCTGTCTCCTGCGAGTCGCCAAGGACATAGCTAAGATAAGGCAGTCCTGTTGCGTGCGCGTGTAGTTCGGGCACTTCAACAGTTCGAATTTCCGATCCACTGGTAGGTACGAGCAAGTCCACCTGAAAGGAAGATCCGCCGGCCTCTCCGAATGATGTGCTCGGTTCCCGATGGTCGAGTCGCGGGTTTTCCACGAGCGGGAGCCCCGACTCCTTCAGCATCTCCAAAAAGCTCGCCGGTGGAGCCTCGAACGCCAACCTCGCACCGCGCGCGATATCTACGTCCAGGGTGGCGTATTGCGCAGCCCTCACTCCGAGTTGGTTTAGCAAAGTGCCATAGGCGTGAGAGCCGATTAGCATGCCGCCAGCTTTGAACAGGCCGTTATTGCTTAGCGTGGCAACCGCTGCGAAGGTCTTGTTGTCGGCAACGTTGAAGCCCTCTCGTCCAAGCAGACGGATGTCTTTTGTTATGGCTGCAAGTGAGTTGATCTTTTTACTGAGCTCGTCGGCCAGCGTGTCAGCTTCTGCGCTACCGATCGGACCCGCGAGATATTTCTCGATTTTTTTGCCATTAACGTCGTAGTACTGACGTGCGTAGAACTCGAACCCTCCCGCGTTTTTTCGCTTTACGAGACTCCCAGGGGTGCCAATAAGTACGGCGACCTGACTGCGCGAGTAGTTCTCGAGATCCCCGAAGAGCACGCTAAGCGCTTGGGGATGAGGTACGTAAAGGGGCCTTGACATTGCGACCTCTGTATCAGTCAAAAGAGTACTTTGACGGATACACATATATCCGTCAAGACTGAATAATGACGGATACAGAAGGAGAGATACACAGATCCTCGAATCGGACGGCGCCGCGCTTTTGAACGCGGTCTATGACTTCGCTTTCGACGGGCTACTGACGCCGTGGTTGGCCGAAGAGATGTACGAAGGGATGAGCGCCTGGCAAGGCCGCTTTGAAGGTCTCCAGAAGATAGTTGCCTTGGAGTGGCATGGTCAACACGCGTTTGAGAAATGCATACATGCGGTGGAAATAGCCCACCTACGCCAACTGTTTACTCACGGGTCGTTTACTGCAACGGTGGATGCATTGGCATCCAACTGCATCCACCTTAGAGAATTCGCGGTCCTCGCTGGCCTTGAAGAAAAAACCGTCCGCAACATGGCAAATCCTGGGCACAAACAACATATCCCTACCCAGACCATCGGCCGGCGCACCTTCGTCGCACTCAAAGACGCGCTGCCTTGGCTCGAAGCCCGCGGCTTCGCTCCTACGGTGCTAACGGATACGCGGCCAGACCGGGATTATTCGGAGCTTCCTTTCGCCTCCAGAAAGGATCTCGCCCAATTTGTAAAGAGCCAACGCGAGCGTCTCACGATGGACATCGTGTTGGCGCCGATTGAATATTGACCGGCGGTGGCACGCTCAGTATGATTCAAACGTTCGTTTTAATTCAATCCTCTTAAACCGCCGACCACCCATGACGCTACGCGCCGTAAAGCCCCAGCACGAAACCCGCCGCCGCATCCTCGATGCCGCGGAAGAACTGTTCATGCAGCACGGATTCGAAGGCGCCTCGATGCGCCTGCTCACCACCAAGGCCGGCGTGAATCTCGCCGCGGTCAACTATCACTTCGGCTCCAAGGACGCGCTCATCGAAGCCGTGTTCCAGCGCCGCCTCGACCCGATGAATGCCGCGCGGATTGCGGCACTCGACCGGCTCGAGAAGGAAGCCGGCGGCGAGGCCCTCGCGCCCGAAGCCATCATCCGCGCTTTCATCGGCGAATCGCTTTCGATGATCGAGGATAACCGCAATGGCGGGCGCAATTTCGTGCGCCTGCTCGGCCGCACTTATACGGAGCCGGCCAAGCCGATCCGCACGCTGATCGGCCGCATGTACGCGGCCACGATGGAGCGCTTCAAGGCCGCGTTTGCGCGTTCGCTGCCGGAACTTCCGAGCGGCGAGTTGTTCTGGCGAATGCACTTCATGTTCGGCACGCTTTCGTACACGCTCGCGGCCACGGATACCGTGCAGCTGATTGCGGGCTTCAAGCCCGAAGACCGCCATGACTCGCGCGCGCTGCAGGAGCGCCTGGTCCAGTTCCTTACCGCCGGGCTGCTGGCCCCGATGCCCGGCGCCACTTCAAGCACTGTCCGCAAGGCCGCCTAAGAGCCGAAAGCAAAGGAGACTTCAATGACAGCCATCCTAATCATCGTCGCAATCCTCGCGGTCATCGCGTTCGTGCCGCCGATCCGCCGCGCCCTGTTCAGCAACCCGATCCTCTCGGTGTACCGGCGCATCCTCCCGGACATGTCGCAGACCGAGAAGGAAGCCATCGACGCAGGCACGGTCTGGTGGGATGGCGACCTGTTCTCGGGCAAGCCCGACTGGGACAAGCTGCTGATGACCCCCGAGGCCAGGCTCACCGCGGTAGAGCAGGCGTTCCTCGACGGCCCCTGCGAGGAACTGTGCGCGATGACGGACGACTGGGAGATCACCCACGAGCGCTATGACCTGCCGCCGCGGGTGTGGCAGTACATCAAGGACAAGGGCTTCCTCGGCATGATCATCCCGAAGAAGTACGGCGGCCTGCAGTTCTCGGCGCTGGCGCACTCGGCGGTGGTCATGAAACTCGCGACCCGCTCCAACGCGGCGTCCGTGAGCGTAATGGTGCCGAACTCCCTCGGACCGGCCGAACTGCTGCTCCACTACGGCACCGAAGAGCAGAAGAATTACTACCTGCCGCGCCTCGCCAAAGGCCTCGAGGTGCCGTGCTTCGCGCTGACGAGCCCGGAAGCCGGCTCGGACGCCGCTTCGATTCCCGATTTCGGCGTCGTGTGCAAAGGCATGTGGCAAGGCAAGGAGACGCTGGGCATGCGCGTCACCTGGGACAAGCGCTACATCACGCTTGGCCCGGTCGCGACCCTGCTTGGTCTCGCGTTCCGCCTGTACGACCCCGAGAAGCTGCTCGGTGCGCAGTTCGACGGTCGTGAAGACCTCGGGATCACCTGCGCCCTCGTGCCGACCGGCACGCCCGGCGTGAGCATCGGCCGCCGCCACCTGCCGCTGAATGCGGTGTTCCAGAACGGCCCGAACTCCGGCAAGGACGTCTTCATGCCGCTCGAATGGATCATCGGCGGCCGCGACTACGCGGGCAAGGGCTGGATGATGCTGATGAACTGCCTCGCCGCGGGCCGCGCGATTTCACTTCCGACCTCTTCGGTCGGCGGCGCCAAAGCCATGGCGCGCTACACCGGAGCTTATGCGCGCGTGCGCAGCCAGTTCAAGACACCGATCGGAAAACTCGAAGGCGTCGAGGAGGCGCTCGGCCGCATCGCTGCGAATGCCTACATGATGGATGCTTCACGCATCATGACGGCCGGCGCGGTGGACGCCGGCGAGAAGCCTTCCGTGGTTTCGGCAATCATGAAGCTGCACATGACCGAGCGCGTGCGCAAGGTCGTCGACGACGCGATGGACATCCACGGCGGCAAGGCCATCTGCCTCGGACCGAACAACTGGGTCGGGCGCGGCTACCAGGTGGTGCCGGTGGGCATCACGGTGGAAGGCGCAAACATCCTTACGCGCAGCCTGATCGTGTTCGGACAGGGCGCGATCCGGTGCCATCCGTACGTGCTGCGCGAAATGCTCGCGGCGAAGAACGAAGACCGGGCTGCGGCCACGGTCGAATTCGACCGCGCGCTCTGCGGCCACATCGTGCACACCGCGGCCAACAAGCTGCGCGCGTTCTTCCATGCGATTACGGGTTCGGCATTCGCGTCCGCACCTGAAACCGCGGCGCCGGAGACACGCGGTTACTACAAGGACTTGTCGCGCATCTCGGCGGCCTTCGCCTTCCTCGCCGATGTTTCGATGCTGGTGCTGGGCGGCTCGTTGAAGAGAAGGGAAAAAATCTCCGCACGCCTCGGCGATGCCCTGTCGATGCTGTATCTGGGCAGCGCGACGCTCAAGCGCTTCGAGGACACCGGCCGGCCGCGCGAAGACCTGCCGCTGGTGCACTACTCGATGCGGGACATCCTGTACCAGGCGCAGCAGGCGCTCGATGGCGTGATCGCGAATTTCCCGAGCCGGCTGATCGCCGCCGGCCTGCAGGTGGTCCTTTTCCCGCTCGGCAAGCGCTTTGCGCCGCCGTCGGACGAGCTCAACCACCAGTGCGCCACGCTGCTGCTTTCGCCGTCGGCTGCACGCGACCGCCTCACCGTGGGGATGTACCTGTCGAAGTCCGAGGCCGATCCCACCGGGCAGCTCGAAGCCGCGTTCCTCGCGACGATCGCGTGCGAGCCGATCGAGAAAAAGCTGCGTGAAGCCGTCAAGAGCGGCAAGCTCGAGCGCCGCATGCAGGAAGACATCGCAACGCTGGCGCGCGACAAGGGCTTCATCACTGCCGACGAGTTCACCTTCTGGCAGCGCAAGGAAACCCTGCGCAAGGGCGTGATCAAGGTCGACGATTTCCCGCAGGACTTCGGCCGCGCCGAAGCGCTTGCCAGGCTCGACGAAACACAACCGGCGATCGCCAAGGCCGCGTAAGAGAGCAGGACCCTGCGCGCGAGGTTCGCAATCACCTCGAGCGCGCGGGCGCACAATCGAAAGCAACAAGGGGGCGGCCATGGCCAGCGCACTATCCAAACCGATCTACATCGTCGACGGCGCGCGTTCGCCGTACCTCAAAGCACGCAACAAGCCCGGGCCGTTCTCGGCAGGTGACCTCGCCACACAGTCGGGTCGCGCGCTGCTCATGCGGCACAAGTTCTCCCCGACCGAGCTGGATGAAGTCATCCTGGGCTGCGCTTCGCCTTCGGTAGATGAAGTCAACATCGGCCGCGTCGTCGCACTGCGCATGGGCTGCGGCCAGAAAGTCCCGGGATGGACCGTGATGCGCAACTGCGCCTCGGGCATGCAGGCGATCGACTCGGGCATCAACAACATCCTCGCCGGGCGCTCGCACCTGGTCATGGCAGGCGGCACCGACGCGCTTTCCCGCGCGCCGCTGCTCTTCTCGGACGCGATGGTCCTGTGGCTGTCCAACTGGTACGCCGCGAAGACGCCGGGCCAGCGGGTTGCGCAGCTCGCGAAACTCAAGCTCGGCTACCTCGCCCCGGTCATCGCCATCATGAAAGGGCTGACCGATCCCATGGTCGGCCTGCTCATGGGGCAGACCGCGGAGAACGTCGCCCACCGCTTCGGCATCACGCGCGCCCAGATGGACGAGTTCGCGGTGCGCTCCCACAAGCGAGTCGTCGCCGCGCAGGACGCGGGCTATCTCGCCCCGGGCGGCGGCGAAGTGGAAGCCTTGTACGACAAGGCCGGCAACGCCTACTCGCTGGATGACGGCGTGCGGCGCGATTCTTCGGTCGAGAACCTCGCCAAGCTCAAGCCTTTCTTCGACCGCAAGTTCGGCAACGTGACGCCGGGAAACTCCTCTCAGATCACCGACGGCGCGGCCTGGGTCCTGCTCGCGGACGAGGAGGCCGTGAAGAAGCACGACCTCAAGCCGATCGGCCGCATCGTCGACACCGAGTGGGCCGGCCTCGACCCGGCGCAGATGGGCCTCGGTCCGGTGCATTCGGCCACGCCGCTGATGAAACGCAACAACCTCGGCCTCAACGATCTCGACTACTGGGAGATCAACGAGGCGTTCTCGGCGCAGGTTCTCGGCTGCATCGCCGCGTGGAAGGACGAGAAGTACTGCAAGGAGCAGCTGGGGCTGGAGGGCGCCATGGGCGCGCTGGACGAATCGAAACTCAACGTCGATGGCGGTGCGATCGCGCTCGGCCATCCGGTCGGGTCTTCCGGCGCGCGGATCGTTCTGCACCTGCTCAAGGTGCTCAAGCGCAACAACGCCAAGCGCGGCATCGCCTGCATCTGCATCGGCGGCGGCCTGGGCGGCGCGATGCTTATCGAGGCGCTTTAACCATGGACCGAGCTCAAACCAACACGATCTACAAGCACTGGCGCTACGAGCAGGACGCGCAAGGGCTGGTCTGGCTGACCTTCGACAAGGAAGGCGAGTCGACCAACACGTTCTCGCGCGACGCGATCGACGAGCTCTCGGCGGCGCTCGACGCGATCAAGGCGCTTTCCCCCAAGGGCCTCATCATCGGCTCGGCCAAGGCGGCCTTCATTGCGGGCGCCGACGTCGAGGCCTTCACCAGGTTCGCCTCGCCCGAAGAAGCGCTGTCGTTCGTGCGCGCCGGCTGGGACGTGTTCCAGAAGCTGCACGACCTGCCCTTCCCCAGCACCGCGATGGTCAACGGCTTCTGCATGGGCGGCGGCCTGGAGCTTGCGCTCGCCTGCCGGTACATCGTTGCACTCGACGATCCGGCCACGCGCTTTGCTTTCCCCGAAGTGATGCTCGGCATCGTGCCCGCCTGGCACGGCATCGAGTGGCTGCCGAAGAGGATCGGCCCGACCGCAGCGCTCGACCTGCTGTTGACCGGCAAGTCGCTGGATGCGGGGCGCGCGAAGAAAACAGGCCTCGCCGACCAGTCGGTCCCCTTGCGCATCTTCGAGAACACCGCGCGCATGGTGACGCTCGAGGCCAAGCCGCGGCGGGAGCTGCCTTTCCTCCAGCGCATGATGCTTGGGCCCTTGCGCGGGTTTGTGGTCAGCCAGGCCAGGAAGCGAGTCGCAAAGCGCGCCCGCCAGGAGCACTACCCCGCGCCTTACGCCATCCTCGAGCTCTGGCACAAGCATGACGGCAACCCGTTCATCGAGCCCGCGGCGCCGTATTCGATCAACGCGCTGTTCGCCCACCCCACCACCAGGAACCTCATCCGCATTTTCTTCCTGCAGGAGAAGATGAAGGCCCTGGGCAAGGATTCGGATTTCCAGGCGAAGCACGTGCACGTCATCGGCGCGGGCGTCATGGGCGGCGACATCGCGGCCATTTGCGCAATGCGGGGCATCACGGTCACGCTGCAGGACACGGCGCCCGAGCGCATTGCGCCGGCAATGAAGCGTGCCGGAGACCTTTTCAAGAAGCGCCTGCGCGACCCGCGCCGCATCCGCGACGCTTTCGATCGCCTGATCCCCGATACCACCGGCATCGGCGCCGCGCGCGCCGATGTGATCATCGAGGCGATCTTCGAGAACGTCGAAGCCAAGCGTGCCCTGTTCGCCAAGCTCGAGCCGATGGCCAAGCCCGGCGCGATCCTCGCGTCGAACACCTCGAGCCTCAAGCTTTCCGATATCAGCGCGAATTTCAAGGATCCGGGCCGGCTGGTGGGCATCCACTTCTTCAACCCGGTGCCGCAGATGATGCTGGTCGAAATCGTGTCAGGCGCGAATACCAATCCCGAAGACGGCAGGAAAGCCGCCGCGTTCGTGCGCCAGATCGACAAGCTGCCGCTGCCGGTCAGGGACTCCCCCGGGTTCCTCGTCAACCGCGTGCTCGGCCCTTATATGCAGCAGGCCTTCCGCATGCTCGAGGAGGGCGTCAAGCCCGAGACTCTCGACGCGGCCATGGAGCAGTTCGGCATGCCGATGGGCCCGATCGAGCTGGCCGACACCGTCGGCCTGGACATCTGCCTCGCGGCCGGGAAATCGCTCGGCAAGCGCACTACGGACGGGGCTGAACCCGCGGCGCCGCAGGCGCTGCTCGACAAGGTTGCGCTCGGCCACCTCGGCAAGAAGACCGGCCAGGGCATCTACCGTTACGAGAACGGCAAGCCCGTCAAAGGCGCGCCTGGCCCCGTCACCCAGGACATCATCGACGCGCTGGTCGAGCCTTACGTGAACGAGTCCAAGGCCGTGCTGGCCGAAGGCATCGTCGCGGATGCGGACCTCATCGACGCGGGCCTCATCTTCGGCACGGGATTCGCGCCTTTCCGCGGCGGTCCGCTAAACTACTCCCGAGAGAAGAAAAACTAGACGGGGGACGACATGCAGGCAGGCACCGGCCGGGTCCGTTACGAAGACGCGAAGACTCTCGATGGCCTGTTCCGGGAGCGCGCACGGCGCTCGGCAGACCGTCCTGCCTACGTCGACTTCAATCCCAACACCGGCAAGTGGCGCATCCGCACCTGGGGTGAGATGTACGCCGCCATCGGCCGCTGGCAAGGGGGGTTCGCCAAAGAGAACCTGCAGCCCGGCGACCGGGTCGCGCTCATGCAGCGCAATTCGCCCGAATGGGTGATGTTCGACCAGGCCGCCTACGGCGAAGGCCTGGTGGTCGTTCCGCTCTACACGGTCGATCGCCCCGACAACGTCTCGTACATCCTCGCCGACTGCGGCGCAAAGCTCGTGCTCTTCGACACGCAGGAGCAGTGGGAGCAGTTCCGCGTGCTCAAGCTCGAGCTGCCCGGGGTCGAGCGGATCCTCGTGTTGAATCCTTCCGGCGCGCCCTTCGGCGACCCGCGCGTCAGGAGCGTGGCCGAATGGCTGCCCGAAACCGGCGTGAACCGCCATGTATCGACTGATGCCATGAAGCTCGCGTCGATCATCTACACCAGCGGCACGACGGGCCGGCCCAAGGGAGTGATGCTCTCGCATGACAACCTGCTCTCCAACTGCCGCGATTCGCTCGAAAACGCCGATGTGTCCGAGGACGACGAGTTCCTCTCCTTCCTGCCGCTCTCGCACGTATTCGAGCGCAACGTCGGCTACTACATGGCCGTGATGGTCGGCTTCAAGACCACATACGCGCGCTCCATTGCGCTGCTCGGCGAGGACCTGCAGATCGTGAAGCCGACGATCTTCCACGCGGTGCCGCGCATCTTCGAGCGCGTCTGGGCCGCGGTAAAGGCCAAGCTCGAAGAGGCGCCCGAGCGGCGGCGCAAGCTCTTCTACCGCACGGTCGACATCGGCTTCGCGCGCTTCGAGCATGCGCAGGGGCGCGGGCCGTGGAAGCCTTCCTTCCTGCTCTGGCCGATCCTGAAAAAACTGGTGGCCGACAAGGTGCTGGTGAAGCTCGGCGGCCGCCTGCGCTCGGCGGGCTCCGGCGGCGCGGCGCTGGCCCCGGAGATCGCGCGCGTCTTCATCGGCCTGGGCCTGCCCGTGATCCAGGGCTACGGCATGACCGAGTCGAGCCCCGTGCTCACGACGAATACGGAGAAGGACAACGTCCCGGGCTCGGTCGGCAAGGTGATCCCGAATGTCGAGATCAGGATCGCGGAGAACGGCGAACTCCTTGCGCGCGGGCCGAACGTCATGATGGGTTACTGGAACAACCCCGAAGCCACTGCGAAGACGCTCGAGGGTGGCTGGCTTCACACCGGCGACGTGGCGCGCATCGACGAAACCGGCCACGTCTGGCTCACCGGCCGCATCAAGGACATCATCGTGCTAGCCAACGGCGAGAAGATGCCACCCGGCGACATCGAGGAGGCCATCCTTGGCGACAGCCTCTTCGAGCAGGTCATGGTCATCGGCGAGGCCAAGCCGTACCTCGCGGCGCTGGTAGTCGTGAACCCAAACCTGTGGGAGGCGGCCGCCAGGGACGCCGGCATCGACTCAGTCGCGCTGGCCTCGCCTGGCGCCGAGAAGATCGCACTCGAACGCATCGCCGCTCGCATGCGGCCTTTTCCCGGCTACGCGCAGATCCGCCGCGTCACGATCTCCGCTGAACCCTGGAGCGTTGAGAACGGCCTGCTTACGCCCACCCTCAAGGTCAAGCGTACGCAGATCATGCAGCGCAGCGCCCCCGCCATCGCCCGCATCTACGAAGGACACTGAGTGGCCAATCGACCCGCGGGCAAGGCCTCGCACCAGCCGCCGAACCTCAAGCTGCCCAAGGGCAAGCACCCGGCGTTGCGCGTCGTGCCGATGCCGGCGGACGCCAACCACAACGGCGACATCTTCGGGGGATGGATCATGTCGCAGGTCGACATCGCCGGGGGCACCGCCGCTGGAAAAATCGCCCGTGGACGCGTTGCGACGGTGGCGGTGAATTCGTTCGTGTTCAAGCAGCCGGTGCAGATCGGGGACATCGTGACCTTCTACGCGGACATCGTGCGCATCGGCAACACATCGGTGACTGTCTGCGTGGAGGTGTATGCGGAGCGGCGCCCGTCGGACCCGAAGGTCGTGAAGGTCACCGAGGCGACGCTCACCTACGTGGCCATCGACCCCAACGGCCAGCCCCGCCCGATTCCAAGAAAGTAGCCGATGCAACCCATCGAGTTCGCCGCGCGCGATGGGTTTGCGCTGGGTGGCACGCTGTTCCGACCGGCGGCGCCCAATGGCGCCGCGGTCGTGATCCACGCAGCTTCAGGCGTGAAGCAGGAGTACTACGCCAAGTTTGCCGCCTACCTCGCCGAGCGCGGATTCACGACGCTGACCTTCGACTATCGCGGCATCGGGCGCTCGCGACCGGCAAACCTGCGCGGGTTCGATGCGCGCATGAGCCAGTGGGCTACCGAAGATGCGGCGGGAGCGCTGGAGTTGCTCCGGCGCGAGGCTCCGGGCGCGCGCGTGCTCGTTGTCGGCCACAGCTTCGGCGGCCAGTGCCTTGGCGTGATTCCCGGCAACGAGAGCTACGCCGCGCTCCTCGCGGTCGCCTCGCAAAGCGGTTACTGGCGCTACTGGCCGGGTCTCGGCCGCGCAGGCATGTGGCTGGCGACGCACCTCGTGCTGCCCGGGCTTTCGAAGCTCTTCGGCTACTTCCCGGCGCGCAGGCTCGGCCAGGGCGAGGACCTGCCCTCCGGCGTGGCAAGCGAATGGGCGAGCTGGTGCCGGCATCCGGGATATATAGTCGGCGCGCTCGATGCGAAGGCGCAATACGCGGCCCTCAGGATGCCGCTGCGCGCGATGTGGCTGGCCGACGACAGCTACGCACCGCTGCCTGCAGTCAGGGCACTGTTGGGTTTCTATCCATCCGCGCACGGCGAGATCGTGGAGGTGTACCCGCGCATGGTCGGCGCGGAAAAGATCGGCCATTTCGGCTTCTTCCGCGAGCGGTTTCGGGATACGTTGTGGCAATCGGCCGCGGACTGGCTGAAGGAGAAGAAATGAAGGACCTCAAAGGCAAGGTGGCCGTGGTGACCGGCGGGGCGAGCGGGCTCGGGCGTGCGATGGCGCTGCACTTCGCTCGCGAAGGCATGCACGTCGCGATCGCCGACATCGAGCAGGCGAAGATCGATGCCGTGGTCGCGGAACTCAAGGCGCTCGGCGTCGACGCGATTGGCGCGCGCACGGACGTCTCCAGAGGCGAAGAGGTGGACGCGCTTGCAAAGCGCGTCGTCGCGGACCTTGGCGGCGTGCACGTCGTTTGCAACAACGCCGGCGTCTCGCCCCTCGGCCTCGCGTGGGAGAACACCGTCGCCGACTGGCAGTGGATGCTCGGCGTCAACCTGTGGGGCGTGATCCACGGCGTGCGCGCATTCACGCCGCTGCTGCTCGCGCAGGACGAGGGCCACATAGTGAATACCGCTTCGGTCGCCGGCCTCATCAACCCGCCCAATTCGGCGATGTACAACGTCACCAAGCACGCGGTGGTCGCGCTCACCGAGACCCTGCATCACGACTTGGGCGAACGCAAGTCGAAGGTCGGCTGCTCGGTGCTGTGTCCGGCCTATGTGCCTACCGGCATTGCCGATTCGGAGCGCAACCGCCCGCCCGAGCTCACCAATCCTTCCTCGATGCGCAAATCCGCGGAACAGCTCGCGAAGGAAGCGATGCTGCAGAAGGCGGTGCGCTCGGGCCGGCTCACCGCCGACGACATCGGCGCCGCCGTGCTCTCCGCCGTCAAGGAAGACCGCTTCTACATCCTCACGCATCCGAAGATCAAGGGCGCCATCCAGGCGCGCATGGAAGACATCCTCGAAGGCCGCCAGCCACGCAACCCGATGAGCCTGTAGCGGCCCGCCCGGGCGGCTTCACGCTGCTCGAAATGATGGTCGTGCTCGGCATCATCGCGATCCTCGCCTTGATGACGCTGCCGCTCTACG
>ENA-ORBV01004962-ORBV01004962.1-microbial-mat-metagenome-genome-assembly--contig:-NODE-4962-length-24934-cov-6.233817_pt1 | contig 24934 bp, 10 predicted proteins | sample MGYA00237777_ERZ505514 | MGnify/ENA primary metagenome ERZ505514 (study PRJEB26160, sample SAMN06269048) | microbial mat metagenome | isolation source: Oligotrophic lake microbial mat | place... | reverse complement strand
CCTTAGTCTCGTGGGCTCGGAGATGTGTATAAGAGACAGCTCTTTCATAGGCAGTTTGTTCGTCTGAAGTGAAGTCATCCTCGTATGCGTCTGCGAGCAAGCGGGTTGCAGTGGTCTCGCGGGTCCATTGCTCCTTTGCAAAGTCAATCGCAGGGTCCCACAAGTGTTCCTGGTAATCACGAAGCTTGAAGATTCCCGTGGTTCGGTGGCAGCGTGGGTTGGCTAAGTTGTTTGGCGCCTTTTCGAGCTGACGTCTACTGTCGTCGTCATTGGCAACATAATAGTCATCATAGGCAGCTGCAGCTCCATCGTCAGCTGCCGCATCGTCAGCTGCCGCATCGTCGGCCGCCGCCGCATCGTCGTTAGCCACCGCATCGTCTCCTTGCTGGGCGGCATCATCTGCTTGCTGGGCATCGTCGTTGTAATTTGCATTAGCGTCATCATTGGCGGCATTATCATCGCCTTGTGCGACGGCATCGTCATTATTTGCAGCCTGATCGTCGCCATTGTTCTGGCCATCATCATTGTTCTGACCACCGTCGTCGTTGTTGTAATTATAGTTTTTCGCGGCCGCATCATCATCATCGAGTTTGTAATAGTCATCCTGCCCATAATTTTGGTAATTTTGGTTTTGGACTGCATCATCTGTTTGATAGTTTTGGACTTCGGCATCATCGTTGCCCAGACCTAGGTCTTCCGCGACGGCGTTTCCGTTGCCGAACCCCCAAATGACAAATGTCAAGAAAATGAGGACAATGGTCAGCAATAGTAGATAGGAAAACACCTTGCTTGGAGAACGTTTGTCGGATGTTTGGTTCTTTTTGGACGTCTTGACTCCACGAATATGATCTCGGACTTGTAACAGATGTTCGGTTCGGTTAGAAAGTATAAGTCCAAAGCATCCAATACTAGTACATACAAGAGACTCGTCCAGGAACAAGGATGCTATCGATGTCGAAAATCCTCGATATCTCTTGAGCTTTCGTCTTGGGTCATCCTCTGCATAGGATTCCGTATCATAATACTCGCTTTCTCTGGTGTCTCTGGTGGTGGCTCGGCTGAGTACTTCACTTCTACTAGTAGGACTCCTTGGCTGTGACTCATACGAATCGTCAGAATCATCGTCCGTGTATGACGCGTAGATGCGTTTACTGGTAGTCGACCTGGTTCTGGCTCCACCTCTTCCAAACTTAAGGGCTTGGCTCTGTGCCGCACTGGTATCGTCTTCACGGGAGGTGGCACTGGGTGCATCACTGGAAAATAGTTCCGTTTCCTCTGGAACGGCTCCATCCCTTCCTGGGCTAGTAACACGTGGCACAATCCCACTGGAAGTACTGCTGAGGATACCCACAATTTCATCCTCTTCCGCCTCTGGAGCGCTCAAGATATCCTCCTCGCCGCCGCCTTCATTATCGCCGTCGGATAATATGACGACATCACTATCATCTTCTGTTTCGGATGCCGATCGAGGGACGCGTGGGCGTTCGCGAGAGGCAACTCTTCGAAAGAGTGTGGATATACTTCCTGTGAGTCCCGATCGTTTGGGTGGGGAGGTCACAAAGTAGTCGTCATCACCTCCTGCTGAGCTTGTCGGAGAGATGATGGAGTCGACGGGGATGATGCCGCTTGCACTGGAAGTTATTGCAACTTCGTTGTTGTTGTCGGAAGCGTTGTCGCTCAGGATCTCATCTTCGACGGACCGTTCGGGGGAATAATCTTCTTCCTCGAGAAGTCCTGATGCATGTTTGGCGCGGGTGGAGGATCGCGTTCGACCCCATTTTCGGCTGCCACTTCGGACTCGTTCCATCTTTGTGTGTAGTCCTTGTGTTTATTGCGCCGATCCGCTCTGTTCCTATCTTGTGTTGGTTTGAGTCAAGATAGGTTGTTGTTGGATTGGTTGATTGGATTGGATTCGATTCGATTCACTTGAAGTGGGAAACGAGAAAATACTGTACCGGACTGATGCTTAGCCTGTATATACTTACTTGCCTTCCACGAAGTGGCCTTGCCTTGCCTAGTCTATGAACTTAGATAGCTGGACCCACTCTCGTCATTGACCACACCTCTCGTTGCGAGCTATAGTGTGTGTGCTGAGGAAGGTATAGTATGGAAATGGCTAGTGTGATGATCAAGTTACAATACCGATCGAATGAATGGAGAAGGGTGCTTTGATATTTCACTTTTCATTCGCTATACCTACTAACTGACTCACTGTATGTAAGCACTCACTGAAGCGTTGATGGGTTTGTGGGAATCTTCACAACATGCACCTCCATAGTGAAGTGACGGTTTCATTACGGTTGCATTACCGCCAGGCGACGACTTAAATAAGCAAGTTTGTTTGGATGTACATAGCAACTGGTCATCGCGGAAAATAAACGTTCCCCATTTTGTTTTTGACATCGAGTACTTTAGGGTTAGAGTATAAACCAAAGGTTTATCTATATTCAGTCAGTCGCGAACAAAGTAAGTCATGAATGACGTCTCCTGATAGAGAAAAAGAAAACCCTGGCCAGATGATTTTCTCACAGTTGTCCTCATCATCCTTCCTTATGCATCGGCCTACTTCCACCTGTCGATAACTCAGCTCCCCGTACTCAGTTGAGTGATCACGCGACTACAGAGGTACTATAGCTAGTTAGTATAAGTCTATCAGCAGTATTCAAGAGATATCCCTATTTGTTAAAAGGAAGACTAACATAGATAGCAAACAATGAGTCCGACAGTATCAGCTCTCTGGGGGGTCCTTCTCGCCGTTGCTCTTAGCGGAGTGCATTCCTATGGTAAGATACTATGCTCGGATTGTGAAACCGTATCTTTTTGCAGCCCACCTTTTTGGTAGTAATCCTAACGTCTGCGTCTCGTCGTTTCGTAGCGCCCTCCTTTGTTCCTCGTGATCATGGCGTGATTTCTCCCATGCCCAAAAATGTCGTCGCTGCTCGGGCATTTGGATCCAGAGCTCAACAGTCAAATCCCAACACCATCAAAATGATGCCAATCGGTGTCCCCAAGGTGGCCTATCGAGTTCCAGGATCTCAGCAAGCAGATTGGTAAGCATGCCCGTAAACAAAGAAGCAAGATTGCATTAATTCTGGTTTGTCCATTTCACTCAGTAAACTCAACGTGTCGCAACTCTTCCATTTAACCTTTTTAAAATTTGAATTCAGGGTTGATATCTATAACCGTCTCTACAGAGAACGCATCATTTTCCTTGGCGCTGAAATCGATGATGAACTTGCAAATCAAGTGATTGGGGTCATGCTTTACCTTGACTCCGAAGACAGCGACAAACCCATCTATCTCTACATCAACTCGCCTGGTGGTTCGGTCATTTCCGGTTTGGCCATCTACGACTGTATGCAGCACATCAAGTCGGAAGTTATTACCATCAACTTGGGATTGGCAGCTAGTATGGCGAGTTTTATCTTGGCAGCCGGCAGCAAAGGCAAGCGTCTAGCTCTTCCTTCTTCGCGTATTATGATCCATCAACCCATGGGTGGGGCACAGGGCCAAGCTGAGGATATCAAAGTGGAAGCGGCCCAGATCATGCGCATCCGTGACAACTTGGTAAAAATGTATTCGATGATGACAGGACAGACACAGGATCAGATTGTGAAAGACTTGGATCGTGACAACTTTTTGAGTGCACAAGAAGCTGCTGCCTACGGATTGGTGGATCGCGTTTTGGAATACAACAAAGACACGGATTCACAACTGTAAACAGACATATTATTTTATCTGTATAAAGTAGGTGACAAGTTATTCAAGTGGATTGGCAGGGGATTTGAATCAATCTGTGCTGGCTTTACTCGATGATAGAGTCCAGGTCGCTTTCGAGCGAATCAGTGCTTGCGAAAAGTTTCCTCTTAGCGTGTGGAATTGGCAGCTTCCTCGTCTATAATTACTAGCCTCGTTATCGGTTTGCTGCTAATGCAAGGATTTGACGCCTCGTGACGAATCTCTTCCTAGATTTCTTGTACTGGGTAGAGGATTGTTCGATTTAGATTGAGGACAGGATTTGCATAGTCTGCTGAAAAGAGATTGTCCACAATCTGTTCCAGCTCTGGCGTGTACCACTGCCACATCTACAAGTCAGGCAATGTTGAAATGTGAGCTGTTCCAATTCAACACAGATTCAACATGGATTCCAAGCTTTCATACAGGTTCAACACAAATCCAAAATTTTCAATATGGATTCAATACAATCCTAGATTTTCTACTGAAGTTCTTGAGAGCATTTTGAAAATAAGCTCAACACAAACACAAAGCTCTGTCCAACTTTTTGATCGCAGATGTCTCTACGAGAAAATCAAACAAAACAACTTTTTTTGGACGTACCCGCCACTTGGCCCCTGTTGTGTGAGAAAGAGCAGCCTCAGAGGAGCTCTCAAAAATGGATTTATTGCCCTTTGCTCCCCATCCGATCTTGCCATATTTTTCCCATGCTCCTATTTTCTTCAAGAGCATTTTGGCATCAGTTGAGGCTGATTCAACATGACCCACAAAATCTATGTAATTCCAATACTTTGGCTCCATTCGCTCGGATTGCGAAGACCAGTGCGGATTTTTACAGCCCTTCAGAACCAACTCAATGAACCCAGGGAGAGTTTGTGCTTGCTTTACACATTCTCCATCAGGGCAGCATTTCATTTGAATATGTGTTCCGTTATTACTCATAGCTTTATCCAGGAATGCGCTTAGGAATCGCTCCTTGGGTTCTCGCACGAATATTGCTCTCGTGTAGTCTGGAGATGTCATGATACGGTTTGCCTCTTCGAGACTATAGTCATGGAGATAAGTCAAGCCATTCTGTCTTGGGTTGTGGGGTATTTGCCGATCATCATCCAGGTCACTCTGATACTTCCAATCCTCGTAGCCCGCCATGCGGCGAAAAAGTTGCTTCCAAACAGTGCAACTGTTGTGTTGGGTATGCCATCAGCGATTATTTGTGTTCAGCAAACATTACATGTTAGAGACTTCGCTCGCCAGGTATTGTTCATAATAGAATGATAATAGGTACATGTTTAATCAGTTCTGATCATGCCTACTTTAACTTACCCTGCTTTGGGCACTGTAAAGAAAACCAGCTTATGTGACTCAATGACAATTGGAGAAGAATCCCACCCTGCAGAATATGCGTAATCCCCGAGCTTCACTAGGTCTGTCTTCCGATTCGGCTTTGGTTTAATAAATCTAAGTTTGCTGGGAAAATTTGCCCTTTCGATAGAATTTCTACGGCTTGGCGTCGGAGATGGATCGAGAAGCTTCGATCCTTGGAAAATATTGAGAAAAACTCCCCAGAATAATGCGAGTACGAAACATGCTCTCACAAGGATGGACTGAGCTCGCAGCATTTCACCTTGTTCGTCTGCAAAACTTTTAATATCCTTACTAGCACTAACTTCAAGAGTTAGCTAATCGATGCGCAAGTGCAGTTAAAGTATGAACTACTTCTTGATCGTTGGGTGTAGTAACGTTAACGGCAACCTCCTGCATGATGTCGATGATGGAAAGATGAGCAATTCGGCACGTTGAAAAAGTGAGCAACAGGTCCGTTGGAGCCCCGGTATGCGTCATTAGGAGTGAGTCAGTGTGCGTCGGAAGCAACTAGAGAACCCTGCATACAGTACAAAAGCCCTCGATCCTGTCGGGGCTTAGCAGGGTGAGGTAACTACTTGAAGTAGAGAGGTTGACTACGGTACCAGGCATTGCTTGATTAAAAAAGCGTTCTGCTTTTAAAGTAGAAGTGATTATTATGTCGTCGAAGCGCTGAGATGTGACAGAGCAGGCAAGTATCCAGTATGCGAAGCTCTTTCTGACAAGTGACCAGTATGCCAGCACAAGCTCAGGCATGTCGACAAGAAATCGGCTACATCATTTCAGCTCCCTCTCTCTATTAGCAAATGAGAAAGGAAACCTGGAGATGAGACATGGCAGCTCATTTCATGTTAATCGCGCATTGATCAGCAATGAAATGGCAACCATCTATTCAAGAGACCGGCACAGTAAGTCTCTTGGATTCCGATGGGAGAAAACTTTTTCTTTCAAGTAAACATGATATAAACAACACGCTGATTTTTTTCGAACAATCTTCATGGTTGACCTTGAGGCTCGCCGGCAGCTCCCCAGAGAAAACGAGACTTTGGTGGGTGTTGCTGTTCTTCTTGAGCTGGAGAAGCCAAATTGGGCGGTATCGACGCGAAGAGAGTAGACGAACCCTTCGGCTCCGCCTCCCAGTCCTGTGATACATTATTTGACCACATATCAGAACCTATCCCTTCGCCGCCAAGTGTAAGACCCTGAAAACCAGTCAGAAGGCATTTTTCTTCGCCGCTGCTTCCTTCGGGTGGCCCAAAGAGGCTATCAACCATCTTAGATTCGTCCTTTCCTGAACTATTCAAAACAGATGAAGTCTGCCCACCAATATCTTGTGGGATTCGCGCTCTAGAGTGGCTTGTGTCAACAGGTGGATTCGGCAAGCCCAAACTCAAGCCCAGCGAGGGTACTCCATGATTCAAACGGAGTTCGGGGTCTGAATGACCCGGTAGCGGAACTCCACCGCGTTGAAATGGGTTCGAAGGGGCGGGGAGTCTCATCTGTCCACCGTTCATACCTTCCGGTCCGAGGACCAACGACGCGTTCCTGTCGCCCCACATATCTGATGGCAGGAAGCCCCCGGGCTTGCCTCCAACTCCAACAATATCTTGAGTCACATTATGCCGCATTCCCATACCAATCTCTGGCATAGAACTCTGCCGGACCTGCTTGTGCTCGGATGGGTGAAAGGCGCTACCTTGGTGGAGGTGGATTTGACTTTGCTGCTGTTGTTGGTTACGTACACCGGGTGGATAATGCATCGAGTTGGGCTGATTGTGTAGATTGGGGTGCGAACCTTGATACTGGGGTAGTACTTGATGTGGCATTCCACCAATCCCATTCATTGACCTGATACTTGCTGGATGCTGATGTGCATCTCGCAAAACACCTTGTCCGAGCAGCATTGGCTGATTTTGGTGCTGCCTTTGCGGTTGGATATGATGTGGGTTCTGTGGTGAGAAACCGCGCTGTAGGCCAGATGACACATCGTAACGGGGGGACACCGCAGGAACTCCTACTCCCGGGATACCTCCTGGAAACAAAGGCTGCTGAGGCGGTAAGATGCCGCCGGGAGTACCGTTACGATTATCAGTAATATTTCCCAGGCTCATCTGATGCAGATTTCCCTGTTGACCAAACAAATTTGTGCCTGGCATTGGGGGGGGGTGTTGCGCATACCCGCCTCCAAAATCAGGAGGTAGTAAGGGACCAGGAGTGCCGGCAGAACTGAAGTGACCTTTGGCCGTTGAAGCCATTGAGGGCTCAGGGGTGGAAGATAAAGATGACGAAGCTGAAATTGTGCTCTTAGCATCTCCAATGTTAATCGTTGATGACGGCGGTGGGGTGTGAACTCTCTCCTCAGCCGCTTGTACCATCAAAACCGGTGAAGGATGAATAGCATGAGTAATTACTTGGTTGCTAGCCTCAACTGTGGTTGTATTCGAAAGCGTCGCTCCAGATATAGGGTCTACGCTTCCAGGAACTTGACCAGCGTCCCCAGTACTTCCAAGAGTGCCGGGTGGAGCGTCCAGATCCTCCAACGATTCACCAGCTCCTTGCAGCTGAGCATGTGGGTAGCTCAAAACATCACGAACCATTCTTATTGCAGTCTGGACATTTTCATCCTTTCCGGAAATCTTGACTTTCCTGGGAGTAACTGTCTGATCGATATCAACCCGAGCGCCACTTGAATCCTGGATATGTTTGATAGTCCATCCTCGACGCCCTATCAACAGAGGCACGAAGCAAGCCTCGCACGTGATCTCGTGAACATTGTCGTCTCCGGCGACAGAGGTATGGAGCTGCCGCCCTGGTCGGCCAGGCGTTAGGTTGGAACCACGATCTATTGTCTGATTGGCAGCGTCCGCCTTCATGAGGTAAGTGGTCAAATCAACTTCTGTTTCGTTCGCTAGCGTCGTTTGAGCGCCACTGTCTGCGATATGAGCTGCAGTGGCAGGTTTTTCTGCGTGAGCTTCTGGGCCGGGTGCATAGCTTGATAACGACGGCAAAGGGTGACTAGAATTCGAAACAGCTCCAGGCATTTGGCTTGCTGCTACTGGACCAATACCTGGCGCCTTGAGGACAAGTTCTTTAAGCAGATTCATTGCAGTTTCGACAGTCTTTCGATTGCCACTGATGTAGACAATTCGGGGATCTGTCGGTCCAAGATGCTCTTGGTCAATCCAAACTTTGGCCCCGCTGTCCTCCATTAGATCACGAATACGCTGTCCGCCTTTACCAATGACCCAACCTACAACAGAATAGAGAATGTGCATGACGCACTCAGACTTCACCTCCGTAGTTGCGGGTGCTCTGTTTGCAACCTGTCCTCTCTGCGTACGCGTTGTGGCTACTTTTTCAATCACTGGTTTGGCATGATCAACAGAAACGACCCGGAAAATTTCGTTTGGCGGGAGCGGGGGAGGTATTTGGTGCCGACCGCTACCGCTTGTCGTCTCGCTGTGGGTTGCTGGTGTACCTGCGCCACTTCCAGCGCGCGCCTCCTTTTTCCTGGCCTCGGCTTCCGCCTTCACGCGCTGCGCTTCCGCAACTTCCTCCATAATTGCCTCTTCTTCAGCCTTGATTTTCTTCAGTGCCTTTTTGGCGTTCTTACGTAACGTTGCGCGCCCGGGAACTCCTTTCAGAGTGAATAAAATATCTTCGATTCCATCAGCATTACTGTCAAGTACATACTGGGCAAGTTGCTCCTCGACAGGATCTAAGGTAGATGCGTTCTCCGTGACTGGAACAGCGTCAACAGGGTCATTCTTTTTCTCCAGCGCCATGGGGAAGTCATCAGCGGTCGTAGCGCGGCTGTCATCTTTGTTTTGTCCAGCCTGGGCTTTCTGGCTTTTCTTTTTCTTCTTTTTGACCTCCTTGTCCGCTTTTGCGCCTTTCTTCGATGATGGCTTCGCGATGTCAATAATTTCAATGTCAGAATCTTCCTCGTCCATCTGATCAGATTGATCTCCCTTATCTTGCTGTATCTTCTTATCCGGATGCTCTAAGGTATTCATAGACTCTGGTTCTGTTTTCTTCTTTTCAGCGACTAGACGTTCCTTCTTTTTCTTCTTCTTGTTCTTTTTCTTCTTGGTGGCCTCTTCTTCTTCGTCGAGTTCAGCCAATAAGGCTGCCGCCGCAGCGTCTGCTTTTTCCTTTTCAGCCATATACTTTTCTACCAGATCCTTCGCTTGTTGATCTCTACTTGCTGATGCGCCTGCACTCGCAGCAACTGAACGTTTGCTGTTGTTAATTGACTGCTGATGAGAAGAGTGGTGGTGATGATGATGCTGATGATGATGGTGATGCCTCGCGGGGTTTGCCCTTCCTCCGCTATGTTTCGATGCCGCGGAGGCAGCCGCCTGCAAAAGACTTTGGGGATCACCAGCCTTCCCGCCGTCTGTGTTGTCGTCGTCATCGTCGTCGTCCATATCTTCATCTTCGTCATCATCGTCGTCATCTTCTCCTCCATCCCCACCGCTATTGCCACCGCTGTATTTGGAGTTGCGGCTACTTTGTTTGAATGCCTTGTAGATACTTTTGAGTCGTAAGTGGACTAGCTGCTCCATTCGTTTGGAAGGACGATGGCCACATCTAACGCAAGGGTCTTTACTGCCCGAAGCCAAACACACCAAACAGTACGAGAGTCGACACGTATCGCAATCTACAGCAAATTTAGCATCCCTGCTGCACAGAACAATCCCACAGCTGATGTGTTTAAGTCACCGCCAAATGATGGATGAATGGATAAAATAATGATTGTGAGAACAGTCCCTCCTTTCCATCTTCCACAAAAAATCAACCGAAGACAAAATCTAACGTACCGTCCACAGGCAGTCGCGCATTCTTCGCACAAACCACCCCCACAAAACTTGCAGCTCAGTAGGGTAGAACAACTTGTACAGACAACTTCGCCACAGTCGTCACATTGATCCATTTCATCGCATGTCCGACAGTAAAAGGCGTCACAACGATCACAGACTCGAATTTCGTGATTCGCTTGGAATTCGTGACACCAATGGCAACTCTGACAAATGAAGGCTTGACATTCGTCGCACCGAACTTGAATATCGGAACTGGAAGCTGTTTTGTGGCAGTGAAGACAACCACCTTCACCGCTCATAGTATTACTGCTGTTGCCTCCAGCACTCCGTACAGCTGCATCGTCATCCTCCTCCTCATCTTCGTCGTCCTCCTCATCGTCATCATCAAAATCTACATCACCTGCGTCTCCGTCACAAAAGTCTTCTTCGTCATTTCCTACCAGAGGGGGCGGACAATCGTCGTCTCCCTCCTCTTTGCTGTCTTCGCTGGAAAAATCGTCGTCGTCGTCATCTTCATAATGGTCTCCCTCGTGGCTGCGTTTTTTCCCACGCTTCTTGTAATCTTTCTTTGGTCGAGGAAGATTTTTGCTGTGTTGATTATGATGATGCGCATGCGCGTGATCGTGGTTGTGATTGTGGCTACTATCGCTGCTCCCGCTGCCAACATGAGGATTGTTATTGTTGCCGTTGCCGTCTCCTTTTTTGGTTTTGTTGGTGTTGCCGTGGGAGCATGTTCCGTGATTGTGAGAATGGCTGTGATGACTGTGGCTGTGATGACTACTGTTGTGGTTGTGGCTAGTACTGTTTTCTTCCTCTATTTCGTCGTCTTCGTCCAAGGAAGATCGGCGTTTTCGTTGCACAGCTTGAATCGCCGCAGCTCGTGCCGTGGTCGCTTTTCCGCGGCGTCGTGGAGGCATCTTGTTTGCTTACTACTGTAGGTTGGTAAGTAGCTGTTTTGCCCTGTGTCCTCTCTATTGTCTTCTTGTAGCTTGTAAGTAGCGGTCTCGTCAAGTAGGTTGCTGCGTCGACGCTCTTACTGTGCGGCTGCTGTGTCTGCCAATCAAATGGCTGGGAACGAAGTGGCCCTGACAAAACCCCTGACTTCCGGAGTTCCGTTCCTCTGCACTTCTGCCTCTTCCGCTTTTTCTTTTATATAGTTTTGTCCCAAAGAGGATTCAGTACTACGACTAACAACAAATCGGCTCTTCGTAAGACTACCTCCATAGGGTTGTCGCTCTGTATTATCTTCAGGAATGAAAAATCCTGAACCGTAATTTAAATAGTACAGTACTATTAGTGTTGCGGTCGTCAGGTTATTTTTTTGCTGTAGTTTTTGTCTGCCGCCGTTGTTGCATCATCCTGAGGGGCCTGGCTAATTGGAGTATGCCATACCAGTACCATACAGTAAGTAGCTGGTAGCTAGCTAGCTGGTGGTAGTCTCCTGTAGCTAGCTAGAGTAGCTAGCTAGCAGTAGCATCGTACTGGTAAAGCTGGTACTAGCTAATAGTGAGTCAAGCGAGTGCTGGTACATTACCAGTACGATTTTTACTGGCCATGGTAGGGTCTACCGCTAGCTAGCTGTACAGTACGTCGTACTACTAGCCTGCGGCGGCCACTCCCTGTATGTACCAGTAATAACTAACCTTGTCTTTGCCACGGGATATTTTGCGTCCGCGCTGGAGTGCGGAAGCGCGGGCTACCCCCTCCTCCACGTCACGCGAAAATTTAAATATGGATACTGTATTGGAAGGACGACCGGCGTTTGTCGTTACCCTGATTAGATCACGAATGTTAGAGGGACTCAAACTTCGATTCAATCGATCGTTGAGGTTTTGCATGCCCGGCCATCGTGCATATCCTCCTCATTATTTTCTTCCTCCGTGTTGTTGATCGTCGATTCATTCAATCAATTAGAATTGAATACGTTACGTCAACATCAAACACTGCAATACAAAACACGGATTCACCACACATCATGGCACCACCGGTTGGATTGATTATCGGTGGCGAAAAGCCCCGTAATCCTACATGGAGGATTGGAAAGGAAGCCGGAAAGGGCGCCTGTGCTTCGGTCCACTTTCTCGAAAACGTGGACGACAGTAACAGGTCTTCCTCTTGTTCCTTTTGCATCAAAGTAGCACCGCTTCCCGTCAAAACCACAAAAAAGAAAACCTCCATTCCCGAACGAAATGTTCGACTTTTGAATCATGAAGAAGCTATTTACCGCAATCAGCTTCCCGATTATCAAGGGTACATTATTCCAAAGTTACCGCCGTTTGTTGGACCACCAGTGTCTGGCGAAGTCGATGGTAAGTTTATGCAATTGCTCACAACAAAATGAATCGCTTTTCAAACAGCAACAATAATGACGATACTACGCATGCATATGGTTGGTGTTTGGTTTCGGTTGACAGACTTTGATTCAATCATGTATTCACTCACTCATTCTTTCGCGTTTTCGTCCATTCTTTCTTGGTTTCTTCAGGATTTCAATACTTGGTCATGGAAAAGATGAAGGGCCCACTGTGGGATGTCATACCAGAACTCTTAAAAGACGGTGGAGAGTTTTGTCATCTTGGACCAATTGCACACCAGCTATTCACCTGCGTTCGCTCTTTTCACGAAGAAAAGCACGTCTTGGTCGATATCAAGCCAGAAAACTTTATGCTTGCCTACAGTGATCACAATCGCAGCAACCAAAAGCAAGCGGCAAGCACGACCAAAAAACGTGGGGGAGCATCGCCCTCGCTTGCAACCGCCAACAAACTGGCGTTGAAGGTTCGAGTGTTAGATTTTGGATGTGTCGCACCGTGGTGCGGTCCACAAGGGCAACGCCTGGACGAAGGCATAAGTGAGCTGGTCGGAACTCCCCTCTATGCGTCCTTGAACGTGCACAACCTTTCCACACCCGCTCGCCGTGACGATATCGAAAGCATCGGATATGTCATCTCCGAAATGATCATTCGCGTTGTTGCGTCTGCAAATGGCACCGCCAAAGAATTCGAGGCAAAGAAGAAGGATGCTATCCCATCGTATCTTCCTTGGAGTGCGGAGGGTTCTGACAAGGCCATTGGGGAAAAGAAAGAAAAGGAAGTGACAAACCTCAGTTCTACCTTTTTCAAACGTATGGGTGACAAGGCTACCGCGAAAATCATGAAGGATTTCCTGGACAAGGCTCGATCGATGGCCTTCAAAGAGACACCTGATTACGAAGGACTGGAGGAATTGCTTTTGTCGCTAGAAGTGCCTCTAGATGTGCCAAAGAAAAAGGCTGCCAAGACGACGAAGAGTAAGAGTAGTAGAAGTCGGGCTGATGCTGATGAACGACCCAATGCGTCGGCTGCTGGTGCCACTGCTCGATCAAAACGAGCCGCTGCAAGAATGAATGCTAAAGAAGAAAGCGACAATGATGACGAATCTCCCCATGAACAGAAACACCAAAAGAAGAATGCCGAATATGAGGAGTTTTCGGATGCAACTATGGGTGACGCTGAAAACGATGACGATGCTCATGGCAATGACACTGACTACGAAGATGCTCAGGAGACTTTCGTCGAAATGGACTGGGAGCCAATCAACAATAATGATAATAAGAGCAGTGACAAGGAAAACTCGGGAGCAAAATCGAAAGCAGGCCTAGGAGTCTGTTTGGAAATCCAGGATGGGCCACACCAAGGAGAGCATTTTGTCCTCGATTCCTCTCAAAAGTCGGTCATTTTGGGAAGAAAACCTGTTCCCGCAAAGTCGAAGCCGGCGGATCTCTTGTGGCCCTTGAGCAAGGATGACAAGGTTTTTGACGCCCACGTCAGGCTCACACTTCGGGTTTCTCGTAATGTTTGTTCCGTCACATGTTCCGACTTGAGCTCGACCTCTCCTCCGGTAGTCAAACGTACGAAAACAAAACCGAAGAGTGACACCCAGCTCTTTATAGGCGACACATTTTCGATTGGCGAGTCGACCTTTATTGTTCGCAGTGCTTCTGCAGCCGCAAAAATCAGAAACACAAATGTTGGTTCAAAATCGGCTCCTCAAAAAAGCAGCAATAATGAAGAGGCGGAGGCGGAGTCTTCCAAGGGTCGCAAAATGACGAAAGCCGAAAAGGCAGAAGCGCGAAAGCGTGCCAGAGAAGCGATGTTGGTGGGGCAAAAGAAGAAGGGGTCCAAGTAGAACCGTTTTCTTTGCAGCATGAATTTGTCTTCGTTGGACTGGTTGCCGGGAACTTCGACGAGTCGGGTCAACCCGTTATGAAGCACCACCACGGCATGGGACACCATGCTGATGTGCCTAATTAAATACCGTGTCGGGACAAACTTGTATCTTATGGTTTATAAAAGGACTATGTAGTGAAAGGAGATTAAAGTTGATTCTAGGCCTACCGCGTGCCCCTATTTGCGTCCTCCTCGCCAACGTGCATCGAGTTCTGCTCCTTCTTCGAAAGGGCTCTGGCGGTCGCTGGTGCTTAGAATTATTAGATTCTTATTAAAATTTATCACGTCGATTCACTTGTCACTAGTACGGATAGCTATCAAACTAAATGGCTTAAAAATTATTAAACTCTTTATCCACCATTGCGGTCAAGCAGAAGTCTCAGACTTTCACTTGAGATTTCGTATGCTGCCTGTTCTATTTTGGAGGGGACTCCATCACCAATCATTTTGAAAATAGATTTCGTTCTCTCGTTGATGCCACTGTCAGAGGGGCGAAGCTCTGACTGTTCCCCATCTGTTGCAAGTTGTTCGAACAGCTTGTGCCTCTCTCCAGCTGTATGTAGATGTGGGCACAAATTTGCAAACAGCCGCAAAGTATTCTCAAATGTCAGAGGCCCAAGAGGGAAAGGGTATTCAACTTGTCCACCAAGTGATGGAATACCAAGGGGGCGTCTGCCAGTTACAAGAACCTTAACATTCTTTGTACCTCGGAATAATGTGCTCAAGAGCATAGGAAATTCTTCAGCATCATCTGAGTTTTCAAGGTACTCCATGCGATCGAAGACAACTAAGGCCTTTTCGTTCTTAAGTGCCTTGCAAATGAAGTCAAAGAGATCCTCCATGTCCACCCCTGTATCAGGTGGGTCCTCTTTTCCAGCCTCCACTAGCTTTCGAAGCAGCTGCTCCATGAGAGCTCTGCAGCCATCCACGCGGCGGCTACGTTTTGCTTTGACAAAATATATTCTTTCGATTGCTAGGATAGTGCTTGCTCTCTCATTGATGTAATGGCACAGAGCACAAACCAGTGAAGACCTTCCTACCCCAGTCTCGGCTACCACACTCACCAGCCTCTTACAGAGAATCGCTTTCAACACATAGTACATTTCTACTTCACGACCTAAGAAAAACTGAGGTGGTGTAGGTGATGGATCTTCCTGCATCATGTTCCTGACACCTAGCTCGGAGCTTCTAGCGCCGCCTGCATGTAGATTTCTCAGACGAGTAATTGACTTTGATCTCTTTGATGATCGTGAGCGCAGCATCGCCCTAGCATTGACCTTGGGCCATTCCAGTACAGCCTTGGCATTGAAGATAGGAACGTCATGGTTGCCGTCCTTTGGCAGAAGAAGAAATTTCTTCATCTCCTTCTCTGAATCACGCAGATTGGGTGTGGCTCTAACTGCTTTGCAGCCTTGTTCAAATGATTCCCTAACAGTGTGGCCAACCACTAATGAAAGATAGAATTGGCGAGTGAAGGCCAGGGCTGCTGTATCCTTTAGCTCGAATTCTTGTTGGCAGCAGACAACATGCGGAACCCCTGCAGATGCAAAAGTTTCTCCCGCCAGCCCAGAGTGACAGGCAGAGACAAAAACAAACTTAAATGGTGCTGCACCTTCACGTGCAATCAAGCGTTGAATGTCTTCTACCTTGAACCAATTTGGGCCACCTCCTCCATCTTCAAAAGGCAGGTAGGAAGGGTGACCATGGCCAGAGTAATGTAGGCAGCTGCATCTTTTCGTCATCGCTGCCAAAAGACGGTCATGGGTGGCATTGTCAAAGAATAATTCAATATCCCTTGACGCTTCCTTCATGCATTGCCACATGAGTTCACGTTCCATGTCAAAATCCAACTTGGCAAACGGTTTAAGTTGGCGTCTTTCATTGGTGAATACTAAGGGAGCTGAGAAAAGAACTGTGATCATGTTATCCCCTGGCTCTCCTTCAGGTTCCTCGAAGACACTTTTGGTGAACTCCGATTCCGAGCTTTTCAAAACCGTTGATTCTCCTATGATTGAGAGATCACTAGTAGCCCTTGGGTATCCCAGATTGTCAGAGTTTGATATTGACAAGTTATCAGCCTGCAAGAAGCCACTGTTTCCAACCGCTTCTCTTTCATCGAGGCACCTCTTAAGCACCCCTCTCCTTGACTTATGCAAGAATGATCCTAGAGAACGTTCGTGGAAGTCCGTCAATGGAGGTGAGTTGTTGTCAAACCCTAAAAAGGCCAAGCCAGAATCGGTTCCGCCGGCCTCGTCAAGTTGACTGAGCAGAGCATCAAGTACATCCGGACTAAAACTGTTGTTCGATAGATTCAAGTGGCGCAAATCAGTGTTTTGGGCCAAAGAAGATGAAAGTACTTGGGCAAGCTCAAACTCTGTGTTTGTGGGGTCAAATCCATTACTGGATAAATCCAAAACCGTGAAACCGAGAGAATTGTTCTTTAACAGTGCGGCAATCTCAATTGCAGCCTTTCCGACTCCGAGATTGTTTGCAGATAGGTTCAGCATGCGCAGAGACGAAACCCAAAAATTGCTGTCATTTGGCACTCCGGATGCGGCATTGAATCGATGGCGCTCGGCATAGCGATGTAACACGGTCAAAACTCGTGTACCTTTTCTGATGCCATTTCCAGAAAGGTCGAGCTGCTCAAGACTGCAACCCGAATCGGGATCGTGGGCTAACTCTAACAACAAGGAGCATGTCTCGTCGCCCAAATTGTTGAAGCTTAGATCGAGTATCTTGAGGGATGAAAGCGGTGAACTAGCGAGCTTGCTTGGCAAAGATGGTATTCTCCCAAGAAGGCTGAAGAATCTGCGCCAACTTTCCTGAGAGACTTGCTGAGAGGAGCAAATTGCGAAGCTACGAAACTTGCCCTGTGCTTGCGTTGAGCTCGCATCTCGTCCGCGGGAAGAATAACCACCAATCGATGTAGCTTTCGCAGCTTGGTCGGACGAAAGCCTCCCCATTGTCTCGATGATCCCCACGAGTGTCGCGACCTCCCTGTCACTGAAAATATTGCTGAAAGTAAGTGACTGGATCCAAGGCGGAAGCGATCCAACAAGATTAACTAGCGCTGCGCTGCCATCCTCGAAGCTGTCTTCATCGCCATCGAGAGAACGAAGTCGATTATAATCTTCATTCTTTCCGAACGAAAGCCCACGGATCGTAGGGTAGAGATAAAGAGCTTGTACAAATGTTTCGGAAAACTCTCCGGCGAAAGTGCTGTTTGTGAAACCTAGTGTCCAGTGAACGTCATCGAAATCGAGACTTTCTGCTTGTTTATCGCAAAGCCTCGAAATCAATTGCCCCTCTCGACGGAAGGAAAAGTATCGGCGCTGCGGCATTGTGAGAGCTCGAAAGTTGAATGAGGCATCAGGGCACAGATCAAACACGGGAACCATGTGGTTTCTGATTAATCTCGACGGGAAGCAGCAATCAAGCAGAGCTTCGACGTGAGCTGGTGGCGTGATGCTCGTGCAAACTGATGGCTCTGTTCTTGCTTTCGAGTATCTTGATTCGACATGGCTGAGCATCCATTCAATTTCGGACTGAGTGTCGTTCAGTGGGTACATATGCCTGGCAAGCAGGCTAACTTCGTCTCGCTTGCGCTTAATCCGGTCGCAGTCGAAAGAGGACCGAGATGGTTGGCCCATGTTGTAGAACTCATGATATTGTCGCATCATCGCCTGCCGTACAGGCTCTGTGTTATCATCATCCGCGAAACTTTCGAAAAGATCTATGTCAGCAAAATTTTCCGCAAAGCTATCTACCGACACTTTATCGTCTGCAGTTCTTTTAATGTTGGTTTCTCGGATGAGACGTGTAACCATATCGTGTTCAAGTTCTCCGAAAGGTAGTTTCCAGTTGTGGATCAACATCCTTTTGATCTCTGCCCGTGCCATGGCTTGAATGAGCAAAGAGCGCTGTAAACAGAACCAGTCAGCCAAGAGGTTGGGGTTGCTTCCCGCAACTTGCACTGCGATCTCATCTTCTTCAAACCCAAGTGAAAGGAACACCTGTCCGACCACGTTGGATACATCACTTCCATTGCCTTGTGAGTTTCTCATTTGAAGCAGGCATGGCAGAGTTTTGTCGACTATCTTTATCTTCAGGGGTTCGGCAGTCGCAAGGGCTCCAAGCCCTCGTAAAGCACTAATTCTTAGTTCCAGCAATGCCTCCTGCTCATAGTTGTGCTCGCTGTTGTAACTGTTTTCATCGCCTTCACCATCAAGAGTGTCAAGCATCAAAATACTGTCAAAAGCCTCGAAGATGCTATCAGCACATCTAGCGTACCCCTTTGCGGCTGGTTCATTTGATAACAACAAAGGCGACAATGATGCCAAAGAGCGGCATGCCTCTTCCAGCAAGTCGATTTGTTGGACTGAAAAGTCCGCTGAATCTGTCATTGTTGTGTCCGTCAGTGGCAACGATGCTATCCAAAGCAGGCTATCTAGTCCACCACTTTCCGCAGTTTCAATGCACCCTTGAATCAGGTTTTGCGTGGGGTCGGAGTTCGATGGAACATAACGAAGCTTTGTCGTAGGATTATTTCCAGGCTGTATGGGTTCCAAGATGTTTGCCAAAGCGCACAGAGCGTCATGAAGCTCGTCGAGTGAAAGTTCCTTGATGCTTCCGTTCGCCCGAGCTGGCCGGTTCAACGAATTATGTAAAGCCTTGACGTCATCCCTCAGTGCACACCCTAACGCCATCGCAGCACCTTCCTCGCACAGCTGTGAACGAGTACGTCGGTTGGGACTTGTATCTTCGCTAAGAACCCGGATCGCCTCAATGGACATGGACCTCAGCTTCCCTTCATGGTTGATTGCTATAGCAATGAACGAGCCGATGGCACCGCTGTTGACGATATCGCTATAGCGAAGAGAGGCAATAAGCACGTAAGAAAAGAATGCGAAAACAGCTTCCAAGCGATCGAATCAGAAGCGGCGCGCTAGCTTCTCAGACACGTGACACAACTTACTCTACTAAAGCATCGGATTTGTCAGGTGTAGCACCATCTTGAAGTTCTGTCTCGCCTCCACCCAGCACACTGGCCCTTGTTATAGCACCTTCTGCCAGCTGAAGAATAGCGCTTCCCGCAAAACAAAGCAACATCAAGTGAAGCTTTATCTGAATGGTCGTACAGAAAGCCAATCAGATAATTGATACATTTGGCCTCTACAACTGCAGCCCTCGTGTGCGGCGCAACACAAAGGGAAGCTAAGATTTGCGCAACAGCAAGCCTGACATCCTGTCCAACGTAATAATCGTCCGCCAATTTCACCACTTCTGCCAAAGCCCCTTCATTGACCATCTGTGAGTGGATCCAGCCAGCCATGTACTTGTCTTTGATAGAGGTGAGATAGCGAAGAGCAGACACGGCTGGACGAACCTTCTCTCGATCTTTCGACCTTATCCACCCGACTAGGATTGGTAACAGGCCTTCTCTAACTGCGATCGGCCTTGCAACGTCCACTGCGCAAACTTGCTCCACATTCGTGTACCGCCACAAGAACAACGAATCTGCCTTTGCTGCTTCATTATTCCGTATAAGAGAATCTGTCTCTCCCAGTTTCTCAATCTGAACAATCAAAGAGACCGTCATTTCCAAAAGCTCTTGGAGTTCCAAGGTTTGGTGGCGTTGACCCCCTGTCCTTCCTCTCCTCTTTCCCTTCTTACTCGTTCTTGCAAAAAGATCCGATCGCTCAGCAGCGTTCTCGCCTTTTGCTGCATTCAACATAGGAGTGAGCTCGTTGATCCAAAATGTCGTCACACCCATTGCAGCGGCCTTGTACATTTCTTCACGTGATATCCTTCTCCCATTTGGTGACACCACTCGTGAGGTGCTGAGAAATCGCAGGCACTCCATTATCTTCAGCCCAACACTTGGATGGACCGATGACGACTCCACAAACGAAGGCAATACATATGCAACTGCTAAAGCAGACACAACCCTCAACTCATAGCTAGCTCCCTTGGATCGAAACACAGTGATGAGTGAGTGCATCCCCCCCGATGACCTTATTTCATCTCGAAGACTTCTCGTTCCCGCTTCAGCTAGACTGTCTGCTTCTCTAGCGAAATTCATCAAAGCCATGGCAGCGTCTAGGCGTTGGTCACTCTGCGCCCGAAGAATACATATTAGGCTGAAAATATCCTTCTTTTCCACGAGGGCCCCAATATCCAGATTTAAGTTTGACTTGGACGATTTCACTGAGGTAGGGGTAGAGGTAGAGGTGGCTGCAGATGCAGACGCAGATACATTTGCAGATGCAGGGGTAGCCGCAGAGGGCTTCTTTGTCAACCCTTGGATGACTTTTTCTCCCATCTTTATTGCATCTAAGGTAAGCTCATTGAGGGTCAGCAGTTCCATCAAATCTACCTGTGGATCATCGCTTTCGAGACAAGCCTGAACTTTGGCTTGGTCTTCTCTGCAGTAATCCAACAAACTTTGGAGTAACGAGGCATCGACCTCGGCTTTTTCGTCGGAGCACAGCGAACGTATCGTTCTTGTGTTCTCTTTAATCGTTTCGAGTTCTGCTGGGTCTTTCAATGCGCCGGAATCCGCCTTCATTTCCTGTTTTTTCTGGTCTCGTTTGCTTTCCTCGATTGCAGCATTCAGCATGTCATCTTCACTTGCGCCTTGTGGTGTGACATGAGCCGACGGCGACGACGTCGTGGAAACTTGTGTACGAGCGGGCGGCACAGGGGAAGAGCCACGCCTAGTAGATGGAGAAGCAGAATGGTGACTGCTTCCTCCCCGGTTATTTGTGGGGCCTCTTCCGGCCCCACTGAACGTTTCTGTCGCTCTTCGCTGTCTCGATGGACCGGATTGTGGCCTAGTCGGAGAATGCCGTGGAAATTGACCCGCCTCATTGAATGAATCAATATTGGAAATTGCTGGTGCTGGTCGTCCTGATGCTGATCGTCCTGGTGCTGCTCCGCCCTGGTACCGGAAGTCGTCTGGTTCGTCATCCTCCAAATTGTTGCTGCTTCTTGAACCAAATCTATTTGTTTGACTCTGGTATGCCATCTCACCAGGATCATCTTCTTCCAAAGTACCTTGCCTGCTTGGAGTACCGAAGGCTGGGCCATGAGATGAGAAGCGAGCACCTGGTGGCCCGCCATCCTCAAGATCATTAGTAGTGATCCTTGAACCAAAGAGGCCGTTCTGGGAAGATCTTGCATTCCGCTGCGAAGCAGTCGAGTTAGCAATATCCTGACTCCCGTGGTTGTTTGGTATGCTTTTCTTAGGACTGCTTTTATGACTACTAGGGAGACGATCCAGGGAAGCAAAGTTCTGGTATTGGTCATCTTCAGGGTCATCATCTTCAAGAGTTCCTTTTTTGCTTGGTAATCCAAGATTGAAGCCAGATGCCATGGCCGATTGGTTGTTGTATCTCGCGTCGTCGGGGTCGTCGTCATTTTCGAGGTCGCTTCTTCTGCTCTTCGATCCAAACGCCATCTGGGCGTGACTTTGATATTGATCATCGTCGTCGCTATCGTCGTCATCATCTTCGAGGCTGTTGCGTTTGCTGCGCGTGCCAAAGGCGAGGGAAGGGCGAGCATGGTCACTCTGGGGAGCTCCTGCAAGCTGAGCTAAATGACTCTGCCCCACGCGGTTTGAAAGACTGGATGCAGGTTGCGTTTGATTTCTGGCATTTCTGCCGAATCTGGTGTCCTCGGGCTCGTCGTCCTCCAAACTACTTCTGCTAGCTTTATTGCCGTATGTAGGCAACGTATTCGAGCGTGTCTGGGCAGCTGGTGCCATTCCAGTTGTCTCCGAGTGCTTTGCGGGCCCACTGGTAGTACTTGAAAGTGTCTGCGCCGTCGCTGGAAAACTGTTCGAAATATGAGTCTGCAACTGAACGTCATCTGGGTTGTCGTCGTCAAGGTTGCTTTTCTTGCTCTTCTTGCCAAAAAACAAAGGAGTGGAGGAGGCTCCACCAGTAGCGACGTTACCTGCGCCTTGATTATCGTCGTCGAGCAAACTATTGTTTTTCTTCTTCTCTCCAGCGGCGGGTGACGCTGCTGCGCCAACTGTCTGGGCTGCCATTCTCTGGAATTCACCAAGATTCGGATCAACGTCATTTTCATCATCGTCCATAAGCCCAGCGCTCTTGTTTTGCTTTGGCGTATACCCTGGCATAGGCGAATTGGAATTTGACCATGTGTCTGTTTGGTACTTTGGCTTTGAATCGTTGCCGTTTGTAGAGGCGGGCGTATATCTTTCGGGAGTTGAAGCTGGAGGGGAAGATTTTTTGCTACTTTTTCCGAAACCAAACAGCCCACGTCTCGTTGGGCTTTTTTGATTCCAATCTTTTGCTTGTGATTCTTCCTCTAGCTGATATTGCGCCGATTGTGTCGGATGTGGCTTTGCCGGCACAAACGACGAAGCCTCTGATCCATGCCCTGGCAACGTGTGCTGAGGGCCCTGATATTTCCTAGCCGTTCCCGATCGTTGCCTGCCATTCTCGTACGCGGCATCATTTTGTACAGCTTCACCGTCGTCCTGATAATTTAGCATCCCATTGGGCAACGGCATGTTTTCGGCGCTTGCCATGAGACCCTCGCCGCGGCTTGGCTTTCCGAAGTTGTATAGCTGTGCTGGTGGCGCGGAGTGTTGCTCCAGCTGTTCGGTTTCCATGGGTAGAGGGTAGGAAGCAAATCCGCCCACGCTCTTAGCGTGGCAAGAAGCGGACAACGCCGGTGGTTTCTTTAGGTCTAGTTGACTCACGCTGCTATTTACAACATGTGAGGACTCTGATTCTTCCCACTGAAAGGCCAGCCCCGATGATCCGCCAAAATTCGCCTTGACGACTACAGCGTTTCTGTTTTCGGTGTTGGGCGCCATCGCTATTCCCATCGACGGTGAATACGCATTATATCTGAACTCCACGTCCTGAAAGCGAGTTGGTGGGACGATAGTCTTTCCGTTTTTTGTGAAAAGGATTCGTCTAGTACCTACAACCTCCACGCCGCAGCCAATCATATCCCCAGCAGCGAATCCTTCGAGACTGAATTTCTTTTCATCGATCGATCTACCACTTACTTTCAATTCTCCCTTGGACGTCAGTCCTATGGAGTTCTTTGCTTCGCCTGGTATCAACGAATTCTCTCCATCGCAAATCACCATGCCCACGGATACAACAGCATCCTCAGGGAGCGCTTGAATAAATATCTCGAAGTAATAGACAGGACTAATTGTGTTTTTTCCCGGAGATTTTGGGCGCCCCGCGCTGCTGGTAGTAGCGCTGCCGCTGCTTTTGGATCTTTCCCTCAGGCCGCCAGGTCGTTCCCCTGACAAAGTGGGATATAACGAAGCACTCAACGTTCTTTTTGCCGTATTACTGGCTCCAAATGGTTTGCTTCTTAAATTGGACAGCATTTGATCAATGGTTCCTGTGCCAGACATTGGATCATCCAGAAGACCGCTCTGTTGGTCGCCATTCTTTAAAGCCATTTCCTTTAAATATTCCACTGGTATGGAATGATTGGATACCACCAAGCATTCGCTACCTGCAGCGCCATTTGAACTAGACGGTGCGTCACTACTAATTGCGGCAGTGACCATGGTAGGATCACCCGACGGGCCATGGCTCACTTTCAGGTTTGTGTAGCCCTGGGAACTAGTAGAGTGTCGATTTTGTGGGTCCAGCACCCAACGACTCGGAAGCTTTTCGGATTTAGAAACATACCGGCTGGTATGTCCTGTATGTCCTGAACCTTCTGGCAATCCGAGCATGTCTATTGGGAATGCCACAGGAGCATATTGTTGCGTATTGGAGGAAGACTTATTGTCGTGCCAGGGCTCCCCAGCAAACGGGGCGCTGCGGTTCCCCTCGCCAAGAGCACCGAAATGACTGTCGCAGCTGCCTCCATCTAGCCCAGATGTAGGCGTTGCATTACGATGATTGACCGGCGGTGCCGCGCCTTCGTCGTCGCTGTCTCCTCTTCGCCGACTCAACATTGGAGTAGTGTTGGATTGTGAATTGAGATCCATAAAAAGATTCTGAATACAGGACAATAGCTGTTGCAAGAAAAAGACGGAAGGAATCAAGGTGTATTTTGAATGCCTTTGTCAAGAAATCAGCTGCGCTTCCTGGCGGGAATTTGGCTACCTTTGATGATGGAACGTTACTATTTCATTCGCAAAACTTTCTTAGCGAATCCGTTCCCTCTCATGCACGACCCTTTCAATAAGATTCGATTAACGAAGCTCGTCCGAGAAAAACGATTGATTCGATGGGTTCGAAGAATCAATGCTAGATAGTGGCTTGAAAGGGGCTACCTATACTAGAAAAACCAAACAATCTCTTTCACTATACTGCGCTGATGTAACGCCGCTTTGAACAGAGGCCCTGCTTAATACAAGTGCATACGACGGACCACTATCTATAATTACAGAAGGTATTATTTTCATCAACAGTCAGCTGCAGTGCATGGCATGGGCATGCACGGAGGGAAAGAGAAGCAAAAGGCACGAAAAAGAGGCACGAGGACACGTGAACGTAATAACATGTCTCTTCCCATGTCTACTCTACCAGTATGGTAGCTACTGTAGTACCGTAGTACGTCGTGCTGGCTATGTACTGGTACTTGTACATGTAGTTTGGCACGCCCGCCGCCTGAGTTATTTATTGCATGAAAAGATGACCTCACTTAATTGAAACCGGGTCACCTTGCAACACTCTAGTGTCTACTCTACTATTGTAATTACATAAAGCGCCCGGCGTTATGTAATTACAAGCTACGTGTATGTATTTTATAAACTCCTATATAGGTAGCCGTTAGGTGTTGGATATTGGT
>ENA-ORBV01004961-ORBV01004961.1-microbial-mat-metagenome-genome-assembly--contig:-NODE-4961-length-24935-cov-5.625835_pt1 | contig 24935 bp, 34 predicted proteins | sample MGYA00237777_ERZ505514 | MGnify/ENA primary metagenome ERZ505514 (study PRJEB26160, sample SAMN06269048) | microbial mat metagenome | isolation source: Oligotrophic lake microbial mat | place... | reverse complement strand
TTTTTTTTTTTTTTTTTTCCCCCCCCCCCCATCTGACAATAGCTGCCTGTTCGAAGCGAAGTGTCCTCTTCATCTTGTTGCTTGGATTTTTGATGCAAAGCATCGTGGTGGTCGCCAGTGAATTTTATCAGTATGACACTCCTTCGTGGGGGCAATACTGCTTTATTGGTGCATGCTGCTTGGTCTTATTTTGCATTAAATTATTGTATGTGGAGGATTCGGACACTTCGGCGGAAGACCATGCCCTTTTGGTAAATCGTACTGCGGCCTTTTTGTTCAATGTCGGTCAATTCTGTCTCCTGCTGAGCACTACCGTCATGGGGTCCGGATTGAATTTGGTAACGCACGAATATCTGGCCGCGACGGCTGCTTTGCCGGGACCCGCCAAACGATTGGTCGCGGGTGGTTTTTCCGCCGTGGTGTTGAGCAACTTTTTAATCAAGTCCATGCACGTGAAACGAGTGCCAAACAACAATTCCAGACATCGACGCATGTTTTTAGCGGCTTATGTGACGGAAATGGTCATTACAGCGGCGGTAGTCCTTGTGACAGCTGCCATGGGCCACGGATACGGGGGTTACCTTCAGTCACTGGAAGAGAATGGAACACAATTGCTCTTTGTTTTGAGTGCTTTTGCTCTTTTCTTGGTCTTGATTAGTTGGCTGGATCAAGGGGTGGAATTGAGTCTGTACGATTCGGCGGCCGATTCCATGGAGTTCCGAGTTCAGCCGTTTGGATTGTGGTCATGTTGTCTAGAATCGGATGTCTCGGATGAAGTATTGTTGCAGGAAATTGTAGCAGAAGATATGACTTTATCGAGACGACTCTCTGTCTTATCCCCATTGTTGGGCAGTAGCACAGCAGTGTTTTTGAAGCAAGAATTGCAAGATACGGAGGGTTATGGATCCACGGCGCAAGGACTGGACCAGGTGTAGAGTGTACAGAAATAATAAAAAACAGGGCTGTCCAGATCACTGCATTTTTCATTAAGGCAAATAATCACAAAAAAATACTGTAGGGATGAATTTTCGTTTGAGGTTCATGTTTCTAGTAGTGTGATCACTGCACGTGTTTGTCCCTTGCAGCCAGTGTTGTTCTTTTACATTAAAAACTACCAGCCCAACTGCAATACTAGTACAGCGCCCCTCCGTGGCGCAATAGATAACTAAATTTATTGCGAACAAATGGGCATGCCTACCTACGCCATGGCTTCTGGTCTGTGCATTTCAAGCGATAACTACAAGCCGCTTATATTTAGTAGAAAAATACAGTACGCATCATAAGTTTGAACAAACTTTTTTGCTTAATAGTAATTCTCTTTTGGTTCCATTAAAGCCAAAAGTAAATATCAGAATCGCAACTCAAACGTTATTCCTTTTAGCTTTGTGGCAAGACCGGGTCCTCTCCAAATGGCTTACAAAAGGAGTTGGTCTGTCCTCTAATATTTCTCTCTGAATTGTCGAACCCAATCATCAATGGATTCGTGCAAGCTTTCTCTCAATCCCGAACTCTTGATGAACCTATCCAACACGGGTCGCAACGCATGGTCGTCGATGCTAGTAATTTCAAAATTGCTGATATCATATCCTTCACCCAATTCACAGGTACCATCCACATCAGGAAATGAGATTTTTCCCTTGACTGCATCGGTCTCTCCTGGCAAATCCAAAACCCATTCCAAATCAATTTTATACTCGTAAATATACTTCTTCTTGCCGCGGACCGTGGCAAAACTGGCATGTCCATCCAACTTTTTCACCTTTTCGATTCGCGCCAAAGCTCCCGGCGCAGGCGACGAATCGGGAAAGGAATACGTCGTCAACATCAACAGATGGGTCAACGCCTCTTTGGCCCAAGCCGAAACATCACGTTCTTCCCATGTACCTGCTTGATTCCATACAGACGTCGCCGACTTGTTGTCTCCATTCGTAGGTTGAGGCGTAGGAGCAGCAGTGGCATCCAATTTTTTGGGTGCAATATCACCAATCAATTGTTTGGCTTCTTCCGATAATTCATTGTGAAAATAGGACGTCTTTTTGCCATTGACAATTTTGTACCCACGCACTGGTTCTGATTTCGTAAATAAATTCTTGTCTTCTTCATCCACATCCGCCATGACGACATCTTCACTTCCATTTGTCGTATTTCCGTTTTTGGATTCTTTTGGAGCAGCTGGTGTGGCTTTGTAAATGTCAGAACGAGGAGGAGCTGGCTCTGTTTTGGGTCCTTTCTTTTCTTCTTCTTCCTTGACCACAGGAGCCTTGGCAGCTTCTTGTCGCAATTTCTCGCATTCTTTCGTCAATGCCTTGTTATCAGGGTCTAAAACTCTAGCCTTTTCCATGACTTCCACGGCTCCTTTATAATCTTTCAAGCTCGCCATGGCTTGTCCTAGTCTCCACCATCCCTTGACATAGGTCTCATCCTTCTGCGTCGCATGCAACGCTGCCTGTTTGGCTTCTCCAAATTTCCCCATTTTGGCCAAGACCAAGGACAAATTCGAATGCAAAATGGCGCGTTCATTTCCAGAAGAAGACGCGTCCATGGCATCGGCCACTTTGAGCGCCTTTTCGTACAGGAGTTGAGCATCGGGCCACGCCTTGCCGGCCACGGCCGAACGACCACGATTTTTCAATTCTTCCAACAATCCACGGCGCGAGGCATCCGAGTCGGGGATGGGAGCTTCCAAGACGTCGCGATGGGCCGAAGCCTGGAGCATCATGGCGGGGTTCATTTTTTTAAATAATAAAAGTTAGTGGTGGTATATGTTACTGGTACGATGGCAGGGATGGGATGGTTGATGTAGACCAAAACAATCAATTTATATTTACAATTGGGAAGGAAGGAAGATCGTTCGAGAAATCTCTGTAAAAAAAGAAATTGAAAAATGGTGTTGCTTGCTGGCAAATTTTCAGCCATTCATGTTTCGTTCGCCTCGGATCGAAGATGAAAGAAGGCTTTGGAAGCATTGCCGGGTTCATGCCACTTGATTATTTCAACTATCGCACACAAGCTCAACAACGTTTTTTGAGAGGTAGATTTGTTGAATTCCTTTGACAGTCCAACTACAAGTACCCACTCCAGTAGCTAGCTAGCTAGTAGCTGTTAGGAGTCCAGTAGAATAGTAAAGCTTGATAGTATTTACTAGGCTGCTACTGCTCTTCTTCAACTGCTATGCGTGCTGCAATATCTGACATTGCTTCCGTGATTTGCCAACTCTTATGTCACCAATGTTCATTTTCAACTTAGGGCAGGGGCGAGGAGGGAAGCTCCCCACTACGACAACAGCTGCTGCAACCGTGAAACGGCCAGAAAACCATCTTGGCGGGGAATTCCGGTTTATGGAGTTGGTAGCACTCAACTGGACATGTTGGTACCATGCTGTCCTTGCTACTCATGTTGAAGACGTCGTTTCTCAAACTACCGACAAACCACGAGTAGGAACATATCCAGAATGAAACGAAACGAATGGCTTTAAAAAGGAAACAATTTTTGTAGCTCAAGGAAAAAGCTCACAACTGTATGATAGTACTACTGTTTATACGTTTGCGGTTACGTTAGATTTTTTTTTCAATTTGTAGAATCTCTCAAAAGAGCTCAAAACTGAAAACTTGGAGAGAGGAGTGACTGGAAGCAAGAGCTGCGCCCATGCAATCTCCAAACCACAGGAAACAGGACACTTTGTTGATTGCATTTCTTTCTCTTTTTCTAGATCCGTTGGTTTGCGTTCACGCTGTGTACTGTTTGCATCAGTTTTGTTCTGCCTTCCTTACATCTTCCCGTTCGCGCCATCAAATTCATGTCAACCAAAGGTAGTAGTGGGAATAGTAGTAGTAACAACCATCATCACAGCCACCGACAAGCGTTTCGTTCAAAACTTTTTATCGGACAACATTGCAAAGGCTGTGGTAATTCCTCCATAGATCAAGGCCCCCACCATGGGTCGTGGCACTTGTGGATTTCTCCAAAAAAAGGACTCGTCCACAAAGGGAATGCCCAAGACTCGTGACTGCACTCCGACATAGCCCAAAATAGCGCCACTCGCCGTATTATGCCACGCGCTTTCTCGACCATGAATGGCCACCATGGGACACTGTAATACGTTATACGCGTAAATGCCACCGATGTTGAGGGCCGCCATGGGAGGCGAAAAAGGCACGCCTTGGGCCATGCCAATGGCGGTAAAGAGGCTACCAAACATGACGCTGGGCATCACCGGCGACAAAATGCAATGCTTTTGATATCCAAAATTCATGATTGATATGTATTGATTGTGCTACCTATGTCTATGTAGTGTACAATACATATGTATTGTGATGCTTTGTGTTGATGTTGCTGGTTGTGATCAAAGTGATGGTTGTAATGTTTGTGTCGTCGACCAACTGAACAGATCGATCTCGCTTGGGCGTGAAAGATTTCAAATCAATCATGTACCCTTAACCCTAAAGAACGCTGACTCAGCCTTCCTTGTTTTGGAACGCAAATTTTCAATCGTCATCTTCATTCTTCAATCAAATGAATCAAAAATATCTGCCGACTCAGATTGACCTCACTTCTGAGGTATCCATCGTCAATTAGTTGGCAGCTCTAACTACTACAGTACTAGCTAGTGGAAGAGCCGGAGGCTATTGTTGGCTGCATCTATTATTGAGGGCAGACGGCACGATACAACGCACAAAGCATCAGGCCAATTCATACTTTAGCTGGGTGGCACCTGTCTTCGAAAATTCAAGTTTATATGAGAAATTAAAGACAAAAATGATCTCCTTCCAGCACTGTTCGTCACTCTTGGGGGTCTTGTGGATCCTTGTCTTCTCGGCAAGCAATCATTTCTGCCAAGCCTTTGTCCCGCAATGTCAACTACTTGCTACTTCTTTCCAGACCGCAATAATTGGTAGCAGTTCCCCTACTAGACTTTATTCTACTGAAAATGACAATGACTCGTCATCCTCGTCGTTTATGGCCAGTTTGAAAGAACGCATGAAGCAAGTCAGTAAAAATGACAATATCTTGCCGATTGTGGTTTTGGACGCCATGTTGCCACGCCAAGTCTTGAACATTACCATTCAAAATTCCCTCCTCCTGGAAATGGTTCGAACACGATGGAGTGAAGAAACGCCCACCTTTGGTATGGTAGGAAGAGCGCGCATGGTGATGGGGGACGGTGCTATCACGGGAATGACCTTGACCCATGGTGTCGAAGTCGAAATTCTGGGTCAACCACGTGTCGTCAAAACACCCGAGGGTCAAAAATTGCAATTATCCCTCAAGGGAGGACGACGATTCAAAGTCCAACAAGATACGGTCGATGTAATGCCTCAAGGGTGGACGCAAGCAACTGTCGAATTTTTGAATTCGACCATGGATGACACAACGGAATCATCGACCAGTGATCCCATGAGCATTGCAAGAGGTATGTATGTATTTGAAAATACAAGAGCGACTGTCCTTGTCTTACACTGTCACTCTCTGACCTCTATGGTTTTGTCTGTAATATTCCAGCCATGCAAATGGCACGGGAATTCACAGATCCCAACTTTAGCATGGCCGAAAGCCAATCCTTAGTGGACATGTGGTTGTCTTTGGCCCGGCAACGAGAACGAAGTCCCGGTCAAATCGATGGCATTCTTCAAGATTTGGGGCCCATGCCCAGTTGGAAATCGCCCAGTGAATGTGCTCTGTGGGTGGGAGCTTTGATTAACCCAATTCCTGCGCTTGGTGTAGCCTTGGAAATTCGACCCAAATTGTTATTGGCCAAAACGGCCGAAGATCGAACCCAAATCGCCTTGGATGGAATTTGGAATTCCATTCAACACATGCAAGGACATGATCGATTTCAACAAATCAAGGAATGAAACATGGAAGCATCAAAGCTACAACATCATTGCACAAATCCATTCGCAGTTGTGATTGCAATGCTAATGCATCCTTGGCTGACTCACGACTTTGGCAGTCATAAAATGGCGGCGCGTGAAAATGTATCCAAAAGACCATTATCGTTTGCTGATGGAGTCGCCGAAGGAAGAGATAGGCGACGAGAAGGACTTGTACCTTCATTCATTGGTTGCTGACAAGTTTGAAACCGTGCCACTTACATAAAAACCAAGAGAAAGGAATGTAAATACTAAAAGCGCACTATTCTTGCGACAAGCAGGTTTTTGGCATCGTTGTTTCGTTACTCTTATTGAATAGTGATTCACAGGGCTTTTACGCGTGTACTCTTTCGAATGCAACAGCGCCCACTCTGCAGCTTTCGCCTACATTTACTGCTCTCGTCACCTCCAGCACGAGTGCGCCACACTATTACAACAACAAAATGACAGTGACGGAGATACTTCTTTACCATTATTCGTGTAGTTTGTTTCAATATATTAAATAGCTTCTTACTTTTCACAGCGAATTACAACTGCAGCTGGCTTTATCACTTCGATGGAAATCTTGTCGGGAGAAAAACCACCTTCCACCATGAGATCACGAAGTTGGTCTGTGGATCCAAAGTATTGAAAAGCCTGACTCGATGGCCCATTGGCACCACCTTCTGATGCTTGCAGATTGGAAAAGTATGACGACAAGAAAGTTGTAGCAAAGTACCGTCCACCTGGTTTCAATACTCGATAAATTTCCGACGCCGCCAACGGCAATTCGGGCCAACAATGCATGGCTGCACCGGCATGGAGGGCATCGACCGACTCGGTTTTCATGGGGATTCGTCCCACATCCAGCCTCACAAGGTCCAATTTGGTTTTTCGCTTGTCAGCGGCAAGGCTTGGGTCCGCCCGGATACGTCGACGAGCTTCTGTCAACATGGAGGCACTGTAATCACATCCCAACACTCGTGCATACTTTCCACTTTTGGTAAAGCGACGAGTAAACAAGCCTATATTATTCCATGAATAGTCAGGCATGCATGCATTTTTCAGACAAGGATTAGATTCAAAAATCATGCTGTAGTTTCAAAACGCAAATAAAGAAAAACACACTCGATCTTGCACTTACCAGTGGCACAACTCATATCCACCAAAACACTGGAATCTACTCCAGCATTGGCAATGGGCTCGGCAAAGTATTCCATGGCCAAGTCGGCCTCTTTATCGGGACCTGGAAATCCTGCTTGTGCAAAACCTTGACGCCAACCACGCTCATACGCGAAAGACACAGCTGGAGATGTAAACAAGTCTCGCATGGGAATATACTCTTCGTCCAAAAGTCCAGCCGTGGCCAGAGGCGATCGCAGTGGAGGTGGAATAAAGGGGATCAGTCGTTTGGTAGCTTGTTTGATAAAGCTGCTTTCTTCTTCTGATGCGCCATTTTTGTCGCCAGAATCGGCAGATTGTACGGGTTCCAACAAATTCAAAAAAGTATCGGAAGTTCCTTGGTAGGTTCCGGAAGTGGACTGCAACAGCACCTTTGTCCCTTGGCCAGCTCCTCCGCCCATTAACACTCCCGAGGATACTACCCTCAAGGGTTCTTTGGTATCGGGATCCGCCAAGACCGATTCTACGTATCCATTCGTGCCCAACAAATCAAGCAACCTTTTCTTGGCATCGCTGGCTTCGCTCTTTGTGGCAACGGCTTCCAACACTGCCGACGACGTGGACAGCCTTTTTTGTGAAAGAGTGCGTTGCGTTTGGAAGCCATCAATGCTGCCAAAGGAGCAGAGGCTTGCCGTTGTTACAGCCAACAAACTGAACTTCATGGTGGCTCTTGAATGGATGGTTATTTTGTTATTCTTTCCAGCCGCAATTGCCTTGCTAGCTAGTGCAGAGAAGGTCTTCCTTTCAGTTGCTGCTGCTCCAGAATCTAGAGGGATGAATAATGAATCGGTCGTGGCCATGTTGTGTCATTTTCTCATCTGACTCACGCACATTGAGCCTGTGTGCGTCCTACCTGAGTCAGTGTTCTCACCCAAGATTAAATGAGTCGCGAGCACGACAGCCCACATACAGCCATCATTTTCATCTTCGTGAAATTTTGTTATCGCGACCAACTATTAGCTAGAGCTAGCTAGCTAGCTACCAGTCTTTCTTGCTTGAATGTTGATGCTTGTCAAACTACTAGCTAGAGTCATTTGTCTTGTAGTTTTAATTTCTTGCGAATGTCTAGCTAACATTGCTAGTACTGCTGTAAGTCTCCAACTTTCCGGAGATGTAATTGAATCGATTTATTTGTCACTGGTCAAGCATACTAGTAGATGGTGCTTCAGCACCAGTCGTAGTACCGATCTCGCCACTTTCAATGCTTAGCACCACCTGATAAGAAAACGATGCACTCTTCGTCAAAACGCCGAGTATCACGTGCCACAACGCCAGGAGTGGAACAAATTTCTTCTCCTGCTAATACAACCGAACCGCCACTGATCCCAACAGCATCATCCCGGTTCATTGATGATTCCACAATGGACGCTTCTTTTACTTCTGCAGCCTCTTTATTATCCAAGCGACGCGCACCCCGTGCAGCTGCTTCCAAACCAGCAGGAGCTGTACCTTGTTTTTCGTCGGATGCAGCGCCAAGACAACGCCCACAATTTCCTTCCGACACGTTTGGAGGAAGAAGTCCTTCCAATAATAATGCAACAAACTGCAACAACAGTGATGGTAGTTCAGCCGCCAACCTGGACTCTGTTGCTAACACTAGTGATACTACGGCGGCTACCTTTGCTCCTCAATTTCCTTCTGCCAAATTTGGAAGAAATTCCTCCATTGCAACAAGCAGCAGTGGTGATTCAGCCATTTCTCCTGATTCAAATGTCAATGATATCGGTCAGCAAACCGACAATCACCTCCGTCCCAACCACCAGCTGAATATGGAAGAACGAAATGAGAAAAGAGCCTGGAAACGCTTGTTAAAGCGCCAGGCACGACGGCGAAAGCTTGAAACTCGACTGAGACAAGCTGTTTCCCGCAATGATTCGGTAACAGAAGCCATTTCGCGAAAAGAGCTAGCCGAATTTGTAAAATCCGAGGAGCATGAGTTGTTGAAGACCCACCCACTTTTGGAAGATTGTAATGTCAATGAATACGATGACGACAGGAACACCAAACAAGCACAAGGTCACGAAGCCCTTGCAAGTTTCCAAAATGAAGCGAGGGCCCGACGCGAGATTGAGCTCCTGTATAAGCGACTCTACGTTTTGGTTCAGGCTGAGCAATCTACCCCCCAAAATGAAATCACGGCAAAGACAGGCAGCCATTTGCTTTCGGATGATCATCTCCATTTGACAGATGCAATCAAGGCGGTTTCTCTCAAGAGAAAGCAAACGGCAGAAGCTAGGATGTTGCTGCATAATATGACCAAGGGAACACAGACAGAAGATATGTTCGAAAATCGCGACGCTTTGATGGGATACACCCGGCAGAAGTTTCAAGAAAGAGCGTGTTTAGCAATGTCCTCTCTGTGCAAATTGGACCCGCGTCGATACAGTGACACCTGCAGTTTCAATGAACACATATGTGAGCAAGAGCAGCAGCAGCAACAACGACTGGTACCCAAAGACGATCAAAACATCAGGATGAGGCAACGAAGATTATGGGACCGGTTGACATCATCCTCGGTGCGATCTATCTGTTCGATTGGGTGTGGGCCGGGCTGCGATGTAGCTGGAATTGCAAAGTTCTTGGAATTTTTTGTTCCGCGAGAGCAAGCACAACCTTCACGCAGAAGACCGGTTGTGGATAACATCATTTTTTTAGACTGGACTATGCACAGATGGAGGTCTTTCCTCGAACCTCTAGTGGAAGAATTGCTGAAGCCCACCAATGTATGTGGTTCCGCTTTTATGGCGCATTGCGATGTTCTCCAGCACCTGTCGGCTGACTGCAACGCAGCTGCACGGAATCTTTTGCTTACACCGGATTCGAAAATTGGTGATGACTTCGACGGCTGCAACACTGATCTCTTTGTTACGTCTTATCTATTGACCGAGACACGTGAGAGATGGCATGCTTTCTACTCAGACTTAGTCAGGGTTGCCAAACCCGGAGCTCTCTTCCTCTTTGCCGAGCCCAAAGCATGGCAATTGCACGCCTTCATCCACCGACATGTTTCGAACATGGAGATTGTTTGGCTTGATTCATCTTCGGAGTCTACACACATGCAAGCAATGGAAGGGCGCATCGGCCCAGCAGTCCTCCTGTGCATGAAGCGGTTTAATTAGTTTTGTGTGCAGAAGTGGTTTTGATTCCATGGAAAGTTCTCTTTTGTGCGCTAGCTAGTAAGACACATTTTCTGTTGGAAGTACAGTAATAGCTACTGTACATGTATTTCATTATGGGTATGATTAAAGAGGGATACAGACATGACGTGGAGTAACTGGTTCCTCAGGTCAATACTGAGGAATGTCCATTTTTCTAATTCCAGCATGGGGACATGTGCCTCTTGTGATTGAACGAGGCAAGAATTAGTGCAGACACCTATCTCCTGGGGACAGTGTCACTTCTGTCGGGGCATTCAGGAAAAATGGATGTGGGACATTTCCATGGGAAAAGTTTGGAAGAAATAGTACAATCAGCAGCAGGGACGATTCGGCCGTGTCTCCTGGGGCCGCTTCTACCGGCCCTTCTGTCGGCGCAGTAAGGCAAAGTGGACTTGGGAACTTTCCTCATGCAAAATTTGGAAGAAACATCACAATGACCAGCAGCGATAATTCAGCAGTGTCTCCTGGGGACACTTCTATCAGTGCTACTGTTGGGGCAGTAAGCCAAATTGGACTCGGGAGCTTTCAACCCTCCATGGTATACATTTGGATGTACTGATATCACAGGTTTCGTAACTGACATGACCTACGAGTACCTGGACGTGCTCGACAATCGATACATTGGCTACTACAGTGACCCGAAAGGCACTTGCCTGGCAGGCGAGGTGAAAAATCCTTTGCATCAGGAAACATTGCGGCATGGATGCTGCAATAGACACGGAACGACCCCAATGTTGTCATGTTTGACTTTGGTAGGGCCTATAGCATCCTGACGGTTTCCGTGACTGTTCCTACAATGCTCGGATTAGGTCTCGAGCCACTAATTGGTATTCAAGTATCTTTTTTAAGAGATAATGTTACTTTTGGAGACTCACATCCTCTAATAGATACCGTTAGTATCGTTGATGGTACTACTGAGTATGAGATTTCGACTTTTTCGTCCACGGGTCGGTACGCCAAAGTATTCGTAATGTGCCCCCAAGGTCCGTCAGAAGTAGCCGGGACCCAGAAGAAATGTGGCCTAAGTGAAGTCCAATTCAATGGAGCCCCGTGAGGAACCGCGACGACGACGACTCCATGAATGACGACGAGTACGTTTATGACGATGATTACGCTAATGATGATGATGGTGATGATGACGACGATTACGTTTATAATGCAACGATGCAGGACGACGATTACGTTTACAATGCGACGACGCGTGACGATGACGGCGATTACGTTTCTGATACAATGGGATACGACGCTGGCGATGACCAAACTACGTAGACTTCGTTGTTTTTCGAGCGTTTCCTACAATAGTAAACGGGCCACAGCCAAAAATAGAAAAGCTGTTGATGTTTTCAGAAATGAGCTTGTCTTATTAGATTTTAGTTTTTGTATTTGTAGTAGGCTAAATTATAAATATGCAGCAGACCCTGAACGGGGGTCGCTAGAGGTTGAACGAAGTACAGCCAAGGTATGGTATTCACTTTAAGTCGTTCTGTGACCATCAATGTACCATGTATGAGAGCCCTCCCCTCAATCCATAGTCTGTCTTGAAATCAAAAAAGATATGCCATTTCATATCAATTCTACCTTTACAATTCTTGTGAGCGCCTCCATGTCCCAAGTTTTGTCTTGACCTGCTTCGGCCTTCTTTTGGTCTTGCTGACTCAAACGGTACATGGCTTCCACGACGTCCGTTCCTTCTACTATCCGTCCAAAGCATGGATCAGCTTCATCGGGTAGCTCGTGATGTTGTTGGTGTCCAGGTCCATGAAGTTCGGCATTGTTCTGTAGATTGATGTAAATATTAGGTCCCTTTCCCGAAAAACCAATGGTGTTTTTGAGGTGTGGATAGGACTCGGAGTACTCGCCAAACTGCATGCCTTCGTATCCCAACGCCTTTAAATGGTGAAACTTGGGCTCACCCGTTCGGTAGTTGAAGAGCGCCCCCGCAATCACGTGATCGGCGTCGTCGTGATGCCAAAAGACGGTATTTTCCCACAACTTGAGTCGGACCATTTCCAAAAAGGAATGCACGGCATGAGGCATCAACTCGAGAGGCGCCAGTTGGACCACGAATTCGCGTTCAATATCATGGTTCACGAAATGCACGGTAAACCTGACCTGTCGGGGAGCATAACCGTATCTGCATTATAATGATGTATTCAGTCAAGGAAAGGAAAGAGAGATCGTTAGTTCATGTTTGTGAATGGGATATGTCATGTTGAATGCAAACACACGCAAAATAAATGACGAGCGCATCATTTATTGACGTCTTTCTGCTGTGTTTGTACTTACCTCTTGATAACTTCTTCCCGACTCTCTTGTTGGATAAACTCTTTAAGGTTCTTTATCTTGTGAAACAGTGCATCCTGACGATGTTGCATCCACGCCTCCACGAGGTTATCCGATGATCCTCGTGCGGGAGAAGCCGGCATATCGGCCGCGCTCTCGGCTTCAAACATTTCATTGACCATTCGAATTTCATGGTACAGGGCATCTTGGGTGCGTTTGAGACCATCCACAAAGCTTCGAAGGGATTTGAGCCCCTCTCGGGCATCTTTCAGAGTGGCAAAAGTTTCGTCGGTTTGTAACTTGAGGGCCATTTGTTGGCTCTCCAAAACGCCCGTCACCACTCGGGCACGACTGGTGGTTCGATAGGCAAAGATGGACGACAAACAACCTAGAGCACAAAACAGTTTGACCAACCATTGATAAGACCTCTTGGAAGATCCATATTCATAAGAGAATCGTTGTCCTGGAGACCATCCACTAATCTTGTTCTTTGTGGCGGAAAATAATGCTCGTGCAGATGCTGGTGGTGATAATGATAATGATATAGCTGATAGTGGCGGTGGCGGTCCATGCTCATCGATGCCATATGGCACAGACGCCGAGAACTCGGTGTCGTCTTGTTGGTCTATTGTACGGGCTCTTCGTTTCAGCACAACCATTTTAGTTAGCTACAGTAAAGTCTAACTTTAGAATACGGGTATAGTGATAGGTTTGTTGGAGTCTCTCAAGTCAGACGAGACGTATGCTATACTCATGGCTGAGGGGGTTGCTGTGGCTACTACTGGCTAGTAGTAAGCTGGTAACTGAAGGAGTTAGACCAGTAGTAATGCCAAGTCGCTGCGCTGCGTGCTAAGGCGATGCTACTGTAGGGTACGTTGAACGTGTAAACGGCCTGCTAGCTTTGCTAGCGCTAGCTAAGCCAGCTACTAGAAGATAGATTACTGTTTATCGCCCTTCCAGCGATTTTCCCTCAAATTGTGAGGCACAAATCAGCGAGAGGTTTGACGTTGTGTACATACTTTGAGCGCGGGGGGAGAAGATGCATCACACTACTCGGAAGAGGGATTGGCCGCACTCATGACTGGATCCATAGCCTCACAAATCTTGGATTTGCACTCTCAAAATGGAGATCCTGATATCTCATATCTATGGATGCTTTACAACTTCAGTAGAAGTATCTAATAACATCTGTTATGCGTCATACAGTAGACAAAATCCAATCATGTCTTCTCTCGGTGTTTCAATACTACTTTTTGCTTTCTTAATGTCGTGGCATCCTTCTTCCTGTCTGGTAAACTCTTACACAGCTACTACCGCTTCGACTACCAGTCCAGCTTATGATTTAAAAGGCAAGCGAGTTCTCGTCACGGGCTCGAGTGGTGGTATCGGTCGTGCCATTGCCTTGAAACTTGCCCAAGAAGGTGCTTCGGTTTTGATTCATTATCATGTTCGCGAACAAGGAGCCTTGGAAACCCAGCGACTCATTTTGGAGCAAGGGGGAAGTTGTGCCGGGATTGTGCAGTGTGACTTTCGAAATTTGTCCACCATTTTGCCGCTGTTTCAGCAACAAATTGATCAAGAAATATGGAAGGAAGGACTGGATATTTTGATCAATAATGCGGGGGCTGTTTCTAAATTGGCCATGGAAGATGACGATGAACAATTGACCCAATGGCATGATACCCTCAACGTTAATTTACATGCCCCACGATTGTTGAGTCAATTGGCACTGCAACGAATGAAACACCGCCAAAATGGCGGTGGTGTCATTATCAATGTGAGTTCCATTCATGGCGAACGATCCAATGAATACATGTCGGCCTATGCCGTGAGCAAGGCAGGATTGGAAATGTTGACACGAAGCATGGCCATGGAATTTGCACCCTACAATGTGCGTGTCAATGCCATTGCACCCGGAGTCGTGGTCGTGGAACGGAGTGCCGACGTCTTTGCGGATCCCACCAATGTCAAGCCATGGACCGATCGACTCTTGACGGAACAGTTGGGTGCTGCCGATCAAATTGCTCATGCCATGTTACCCCTCATTACGAATGAATGGATCACGGGTACGATTTGGCAAATTGATGGTGGAATGATGGCACGCGCCAATATGCCTCCCCGAGATCGACCACCGCCACCTCCACAACAAGTCTGCAAGTAATGTAATTATATATAATACCGGCGCATCGACATATTTTGTCTATTGAAAATGTGTCTATGGTTCTTTGTCGTTTCCTACCTTAGAAAAAAGAAGACATTATGTAAAATATGCAAGTATTATAATTATCAAATATATAAGCTTTTGCATGTATCTGCATGGACCATGCCGATACTGCTGTACAATTCCAAAGTAGGCAAGCCCAAAAAGCTAAAATAGGATTCGCCTCTCTCTCTCTTTGCGATTATAGATTGTCGTGCCATCTTGTTTATGGTTCCATCTTGGTTGTTGTGACCATGGCAGAAGAAGAGATTCTGCCATCTTCATCTTCGAGTAGCACCTACTACTAAGAGCAACAACGATTCTAAGTAACTATCGTAGTTGAATGGCAGCCACATCAAAGGTACTCCCCGCCGCCCATTTGATTTTTCGTTCTTGTCGATCCGTCTCCCAACTGGTAAATTCTTGTCGACAACAAGGGCACGGCGTTCCGCCGTCTTGAATTTTCAACAACCATTCCATGATGCATTCCGTATGAAAGGCGTGTTTGCAATATTCATTGCAACTCCAAACGACCGTGTCGTCGATTTCGTATTCGCCCAAACAAACGGCACAACAATTGGGGACTTTGCGGGGATTGCGAAGAGGTGGGGATTTGGCATTGCCCGGACGAAGGACTAAATATCCCGTTGGATGTCCCAGTGTGGACAAATCATCGGCATACGACTCTTCGTCATTTGTGGCTTGTCCTTGTCCTTCCAAGTCTTCTTCATTGTCATTGTTGCGGCTGATAGCGTCTTCCTCTTCTTCTCCTTTCGAAGAAGAAGAGGAACAAGAAGATGAATCAGCATCCGTCAGAGCAGGTTGCATGTCGACCATTACCGCCTTCTTTTCTGGGTCCTTTTCGTGATCATGGTTGTCGGTGTTGTTGTTCTTGTTCATGGTGGGATGGTTCATGGCGGATGTCATTTGACACTCGGTTTCATCCGCTTCTACAATATCGCCTTCCTTGACAACCTGAAAAAATTAAAAAGATAAATGCATTGAGATCCTGAATCAAAAATAAAATCCCTAATGACAAGTCCAATTTCCATACACACAAACTACGTACCATGGTCACTTGATGCCGCACAAAGCTCTGTTCGAGCCTCAATTTTCGTTTGGCAGGAGTACTTCGTCGTGCCGCCATGCGCTCTTCGTGTCGTCGACGAAGACGTTCTTGAAAGCGTCGATCGGCATCTTGTGGGTTCGAGGCAATGCGCAAGTTTCCGCTGTGTTTGTGATGCACATAACAACACCAACCACACGCGAGAAAGAGCATCGACGCAACAAAGGCATTCACGCCCCAAAAGATTTGGGAATCAAAATACGAAGCTTGTGTTTGTAAGGAAGAAGCATATGTAGCATTGGGGACTGGTAAGGCTTCGTCAAAGCCAGGGACAATGAGGGCTTCATCGCCACCATCGTAATAATGAAAGGCTTCTTCTCCCGTCGTCGTGGAATGATCATTGTTGTTGTTGTGGTTGTTGTCGACATCTGTACTATTGAAAACATTAAATTCGATTACAGCGCGTCGCAAATAGCTACTACTAGAGGCACTCATGGTTAGTAACTGTCTTTCCTTGGTCCAATGTTATTTTTATTTTTATAGACAGTTTTTGACGAAGGAAGGCAAAAGCAAAAAGTAATGAAAGTAATCGATGTTTCACCAAGAATCTTCCAAAACTAGCTACTAGCTAGACTACTAGCTAGCTACTAACTAGCTAGAGCCAGGCTACTATCGATAGTACTAGCTAGCTAGTAGCTACCAGGTAGCTACGCTTGCTACTAGCTACGCTCGCTAGCTACTACCAGTACACGCTAGTTAGGTACGTCGTAGTTGTAGTTGCATAGGCGTCTTCGTTCGTTCGGCTTCACAGTGGTCATGAGAACCCCGTACCGTGAAAATTAACCACGAAGAAAGTACTGATATAGCGAACGCTTGGATCTAATGGCCTCTTTTGCACTTTCCGCTTGTCCTCCATGATTTCTTGTGGGATCCCTTTATTTCCGTGTAACTGCCCAGCTAGCAGAATGAGAACCAACAGAAAGGGTTCTTTTACCGAGCGGTACTCAAAGTACCGAGCCTGCTGTAGAATAAGTGCACTTATCACCTGTACTCCAATCAGATAGTTTTCTTATAACTGCTCTGATGTCAGCACACGGGAACAAAATTCGTAACCGACGTCAGCGTGGCATCGACAGCTTATTATATTACGTCATTCACACGAACGCTTTCAATGAATCTGCCGGAGTTTAGAGTTGGGGTCTTCTCGATATCTTGAAAGTTGACACCCGATCGAATATTCAGCTGCTACTTTCAGCCTTTTTTACATCCGCTGATTCACAGATACAGTACTAGCTAGTACCTTGTACGACGTAGTAGATAGCTGCCATTGGTGTCATTTTTGAAGGGGCGACGATCTTGGGATCTTTTTCGAGCGTGGTACAGTAAGCCCTATGGATTACAACATCTACACGCATGGGGAAAGCAAAGCCAAGGACTGAGGCGACAAAGGTAGAGAAGAGTGAACCCGAACCCAAACCTGAACAGAGTGAACCCGAACCTGAACCCGAACAGCCAGATCAGGGTCCTCCTACTAGTAGGGCGTATCAGTGGGAGCCATATCCAAACCGTTATGGCTACAATAGACCATATGGTTATGGTCGCTGCGGCGATGGCCGCTATGGTGGCTACCGCGAATACGGTAACTACGGAGGAGGAAGGGCTTATGGATATAACAGAGGAAGAGGAGGATACCGCCGCTATGGTTATTAAATCTAATCATGCCCTTTTGGAAGATAAACCACACGAGTCCCCTTGATTGGGATGCGGACAATGATGCGACCACATTCATCATAGTAGCCCATGAGCAAAAAACCAAATTTGGAAGAAGCACTTATGTGTATAGTAACAGGAAAATTGTTTCATTGTAGAATACACAATAGCCGGATCAAATTGTGCAGCAAACAAAGCAATTAGTTGTCATATAAAGAGCCCCAGTCCATGTCCTCGTCATCAAAGCTAGAAACCCAGTCTCCATCATGATCTTCATCCTCCAAATCATCGAATCCCTCTGGTTTTTCCAAACCACGAATGATGCTCCAGGCATTGACAAGATCGTCGCGGACAGGGAGGTATCCCTTCTTCAACACCAAAAACATTTTTCCGGCTTGTAAAGAGTACAACTTTGAGAGGACCGACTGCCCAAGAAGAACATGACGACGCTCCACGGCTGTCGCTTCACCAAGCTCGGCCAAAAAATCACGAAGCTTTTGCTTCTCGCTGTCGACAAGCAACGGGTTTTCAAGCAAGCTCGTGGCAGAATCTCTTCCCAAATGGAATCGCAAAAAAGGGACTTCCATGATGTTGCGCCCTCCTAGAACAAGTTTTCCAACATTCAATCCATCGATACGGTGGATCACCAATGCGGGCGAATGAATGGCGCCAGTTCCTCGTGACCACAAAATCTCCCAAGAAAAAATGGGATCATCGTATTGCTCCAACGCACTTGGATCGCTGGGAAATGGAAGTAGATAACTGTTGCAGCCGTTATCGATCATGACATAGTCATACTGAATGTTACCAAAAAAGTTGTCCACGCTGGGAATGAAGTAACGTTTCTTGGCGTTCTTCACCGCAACCACAATGATGTTTGCACCAAGACCCTCTCGCATGGCTTTTCGGCGGGGGCTGTCGTGAGTTGGATCTTGCCGTTCCTGCTGTTCGTTGTTCTCGTTGTTCTCGTTCATTGTAGGGGAGATAGAAAAAGATGATGTTGTTGAAAGTAAAGAGATTGTTGTTGTTGTTGTTGTTGTTTTGTCAACACGACACGCCGCAGGTTTCGTCACGAGATAAAAGTTGAGCTCTCCAACGAAGAGATATGACGCGGGACTGGCTTTTTCATCGGTCGATCAAATCTGTATGTCTGTCTAACTGCATGATTTTAAGGTTAAGGATAATCCTGTTGAAACCTAAAATCTACCAGCAGAGTACTGTAGTGGCAGAAGAGCCCCTTTGTGCAAACGACTACTAGTGACTCCCACCAAAGGTGACCCTGCTACCAGATTGAAGTCCACTGGACACACTAAAATAATAAAAAATATCAGAAAAGGCTCATAACCCATTCAAATAGCTAGTAAAAGCAAGTGGGGCGACGATCTTGGCATCTTTTTCGAGCGTGGAAAGCCCTTTGGTTTACAACATCTGCATGGGGTTTAGGCCTTGCGGAACCTGTGGGACGGAATCAAGGCTGTACATCAGTTTGCATCCGTACTACGATATGACCAAGTTTGGTGTTCCTCGGTTCCGTGTTTTCATTTTGACCATCTTCAAAGTTTCTGCTGCTGCCGACCAAAAATAAGGAGTGATTCATTCCACAAATTGAATAAAATATTGAAATCTAATGTGTGTTCATTCCATGCTGCTGTACAATATCGGCCATCCTGGAAGAAAGGCAGCCCTGCAACTTGGAAAATCATGCAGCACAAGCGTCTGTTCAATCCGGTCTCTGGTTCCACCGCCGCGGTTGAGGCTCCCTTGACATGACAAGGCCAGAGGCGGATGTGATGATGGACACTCTCCACTTCTTTAATTGGAATTCCGTCATTCGTACAGTAAGTAGAAACACCGCCCAAGTCGTCACCATTGAATGAAGTGCTGCTTCGCTTCATTGTTCACTACTGTATCATGGTAGATTCTTCAAAGTAGTTTAGTTTCGGCAAGCGATGCGCAACCAAGAGTAGGAACGTTTCTAGGGTGAGTAGGCGAAGTTAGTAACTATAAACCATACTGTATTATATTGCGTTATGTTCATGCATTGAGGATATCTAATGCTCAATGACGACTATAGAAGGTGTTTCTTCTTTTTTTATTCCATTTATAAACAACCACACTGAATCAAGCTGCCCGTCTTCATGTACATGCACCAAATTAGTATTCCATTCCGTGGAGATCATATTTTTCTCTCTGCTCTCGTCGGCCGGTACCAACTCCATGGGTATCTAGGAGCTCAACACCATTATCGGTGGCAAAAGTATCCACCCTGGCCAACGTGTTGTCGCGGCGAAAGAGACCTTCCAATCTGCCCTTGAACATGGCGTCAAGGTGCTTGATTTGTTTCATACGGCGGCTTACACCACGGCTACGAGCAGTACTGTAGGCGTCTTCATCCATAATGGCATAGGAATCCGGCAGAAAGCGCTGCTGTCTAGGAGTTGGAGCTTCTTCATGTTCCCTCATGGATTGATGAAGAGCCTTGGAAGTGGCGTCAAGAATGTGTTCACTAATGCTCCTGTCGTCGGCTGCTTTGTCGTCAATTTCGGGGAACCAACGTTGAACTTTGACCACAGCGTCCACTTGGTTGATGGCGCGTGAAAGGGCATTGGAGATTGCGCTCTCCCGGTCAGTAATTGCTTGAGAGGGATCATTGATTTTGATACTTCCTGTCTCAGCTTCATCATCTTTTACATACACCTCATTGAGAAGAGTTGCAGTCGCATTTCTAGGGTGCCAAGATCGGTGGTCGATGACGTCGAGGTTTAGCTTCTGCAGCTCTTCCACTATGGCCGTCTGCAAACCCCAAGAAGGAGCACTCTTTGTCTGAATGGTAAAGAACACGGCCGTTCGTTCTCGGATCCCTTTTTCCAGGAGTTCAGTGGGAGACTCTTCGTTTGCTCCACCAAGAACGGTGTCTTCTGCTTGCTTGTTAAAGTAGGAAATGCTGGTTTCGAGGCAGAATGGCGCTACAATGGTGCTGAAAAGTACCGCCAGCACCACAGCTGCGTAGAGCTCTTGACTGATCATGTTGTTTGTGACGGAAAAGACAGCTGGGGAAATCAAGTAATTTCAAGTAAGTATATGAACTCGATAGGAATGCAGTTAATCAGACTAGACAGACAAAGCAAAACGTACCAATGACGAAGGCAAACTCTCCCTCTGCCGCCATGCTGAAGCCAACAACCAAACAGTCTCGAAGGTGTGACATCTTAAATCTTTTGGTAGCCCAAAAGTTGGGTACCATGAACCCAACAGCAACTTTACCAAGCAATGCCAAAGTGAAGAATAAGCCCTGCAAAAGTACTTTCAGGTTTCCAAACTTGGCGATTGGGACTTGGAAACCGATCGAGGCGGCGAAGAAAATGCGCAGCAACCACTGCATGACTCTTTTGAATTGATGAACAAACATGTGGTGAGCACCACTGTCCGAGCAGAACGCAAGGCCGGCAATGAAAGCTCCCATCAACGGAGAAGCTTTCGAGTAGTACGTGAGCGGGACCAGAACCAGGAGGAGGATCATCATGATGGCAATCGATGTCCAATCACGTGACGCGTCTCCCGGTTGACCCAACTTGTCCAAAAGGAAACGATTGAGGAACTTTGGCAGGGCAAAGAGGGCAAGAGAACCTCCAATGACAAGGAATCCGATTGCGCTTGCAATGGGAATAATCATATCCATGGTTGTGGCATCTTCTGCAGCAAAAGCCTTGAGCTGAGAAAGGATAACCACTGATGGAAAGAGAAAGCAAACGCAGAATGTGAGATGTTGTATCCAATGAACAAAGACAACGGGAGCGATAATTTATTTGTCAGTGTCACTTACACGCAACCATATCATCGATGATGGCAGCTGCAACGATGAGCTGTCCTACGGGAGTATTGACAATGCCGGAGCGGCGAAGGACATTCATAGCAATTCCCAAGGATGTTGGAGCAAAGACACATCCAGCGGCAATAGCAGCTGTTCCTCGGTATCCCAATACATAGGCAATGGTGCCTGCCAAAAGAATAGGAAGGAAGGTTCCAACCAGGGCAATCATCAAGCCACGCGTTCCAATGAGTCGGAGAGTGGTCAGATCCATGTCTATACCAGCTTCCAACACCAAAAAGATAAGGCTGAAGGGCGAGGTTGGCGAGAAAGAAATCGGGTGGCAAAATCAAATATTAGTCAAAACGAAGCACCGGATCACGAAGCAAATGAAAACTTGTAATTTTTAAGAAGCAAATGTAGACCTACCCGATTTCTCCGAGCATAACGAAGGCCTCTTCATTTGGCACCCAGTCCAAAAGATTTGGCCCCATGATAATCCCGCAAAATATTTCTCCCTGAAAGCACAAGAAACGTTGACTTAGGGGTTGCAAAGTTCATCCAGTGGTTTATTGCTGTAATAAGAGCTTGTAGGTGCCAATGAATCACTCCGACTTACCACGAGGGAGGGCATACCGAGGAACCTTGAAGTCCCCAGTCCAGCGGCGTAGATGGCAGCAAGGAAGACAAGGGAAGCATATAAATCGGCGTAGTGGATGTGGACGCCCTGATAAAAAAATATCAAGATAGACAGCGACAGTGCAAGTCAACCCATCAGATAAGCGTCAGGGTTTTTTCTTTTTCAAAAATGTTGCACGATCAAGGAGTCAAAAACTACCAAAACAACTTACGAAGTGTTCGTCCTCTTCGCCATAGCCATAGGTACTGTTGCCACCACCACCGGCGAGCAACCGAGATACATGAGAGAGAATTTCCGGCATGGTTATAAATTTTATATTCTTTGAATTTCTTTAGGAAGGAAGGCTGATGATGGGCAGAAAAGAAATTAAATGAGTTGATGTATCCAACCACCAGCGTGACGAAAAGTTTTGTGAGCATAAAATGGAGGGAAACCAAAATGAGGCAACGTCAGACGATCATCATCGGATCTAATCGGAAGTTACGATATGAGGAAACGTCATACTCGAGCCTACGCAGCCTGACAACAATGTGATTAGACCAAAAAGTGCCGATATTTGCCTAAGTACAGTAATCACGGAAGCGAAAGCACGTGTTAAGGACGCTCGAATTTGTTCCACAAGGTAGGAATCGTGCATTCAATTGAATGACGTGGTCCTTTTAGCCGTTATGGATGAGCCAACTCCTTTTTGAATTTTCCAACCCGCGTGCACTAACGGCTATGATGTGAAAAGTGTGCGGTGCTGGAAAAGACTACGTCGTAGTATAACATTCCTTGTACCAGGTACCAGTACTACTAGCTACTACTAGCTAGTAGCTAGTACTTTAATGCTACTGTACTGACTCCTCCTTGTAAAGCAGTTAGGCCCTCAAATAATGGGACATCGATCAGGAGCGGCAGAGCTACTACGACGTACAGCAGAACTTTTACTGCTGTGCTACAAGCAGCCACATAGAGCTAGAGAACTCCATTCTGCAGTGCTGCTCCGAGTGCCCAAAGCAAGTTGCTAGACTGCTGTCTGGCTAGTCTAGCTAGTAGGCTAAACAACTGCTGCTAGCAGCTGGGTGCTCTGGACCTACTGCCAGTCGCAGTCTGGCCAGAGAAGGAGCGTCACATCGCAATCAGTCAGTGACCAGAACGTTCTTTCATTCTTCAGAGGATGGTTCGCTCGGCTAGCAATTTGGGGGGCATGCTGAGCGTTGCCAAGGAATTGCAGGTGTGAACAGCTCTGCACTTGACTGGCTTGCAATGCGTCTGACTTAACGCCATTCCACAACAGTGACTCGATCGAGTCACTAGGGCTAGCCAAAAAGTCGAGATCGCAATTTCCCCCAAAAGGAAGATCGCATTTTGGCACAACGGTGACGTCACGGTGTGACATCTTTTCAACCAATCAGATCGATCGGAACATGTGGTCGCGAACCATCATTCAGCACCTCCACGGGGGCTTTTGGATTGTTTTGGACCGCACAACATGACAACACATTGCATTGTTTCATCGGCCATTTTTCGTTCGACATGCACACACATCCTCGAAATGGCAGGTCTCCGTGCAGTTGTGTGGTGCAACACTAGACACCAGTAGCCGTTGGAAGCAGTTTGTTCGCGTCGCGATTCTTTTTGCCTGTTATTAGTGTGTGTCTGTCGTGCGAACCGGTGCAAACAACGACCGTTAACGGCAAACATGCCTCGTTCAAGTGAGAAGAAGCAACACATCACTCGGCTGTACGAAACTCTTTGTCGCCGTCTGCAGCAGCGAGTCTTTCGACTGTCGAACGGTGATGACGACAGTGTGGAAGACAGAAAAGACTCGGCGTTGTCGATCGTGATTCGCAATGCGGAATCTAGCTGTCATTTGTTTCGTCCGACAAAGCACCGCAAAGCCCCTCACGATCGTTTCGCACTTGATTTGCCCATAGAAGACGACAACGAAAACATGGAAGTTGCCAGTGACGAAGAAACTGAGGTCCAGCCTTGGTTGAACGACACGGAGTTCTTGCAAAAGTGTCGCATGTCTCGCAAGAATTTTGACAAGATTCTTCTTAGGATCAAAGTGCACAACGTCTTCAAGAAACTCGAAGGAAGAAGTGGCCGTCCACAAACCCCTGTGTCTCATCAACTCATGTTTTTTCTGAAGATGCTTGGAACTGAAGGAGCCGGGGTGAATGGCCCCAATCAGCGGAACACTTTCATGATTGGAAAAGGAACGTCCACTATGTTTTGCCGTGGAGTGACGCAAGCAATTCTTTCCATGAGAGAAGAGTCACACAATTGGCCGGATGCCGAAGAAAGGAAGAAACTGGCTAGGATTGCCTTTGAAGATTGCGGTTTGCCCTGCTACACTGTGCATCTCAACTGTCCTACTGTTTGCGATGCTGACGAGCAGCGGCTTTGAAAGAGACGATGGGATTTGAGGGGGAGGCTTGAGAGGACATTTGACAAGCATGTTCGTTTCCATGCCTTTACCATTGCTGAGAGGAAGGTGTTTAGGGTGTTTCTTACTCATGAACCTATTTTCATCTGGTTCTTCCAATCAGAGAACCCTTCTCAAATGTCAAAGATCCTCCTCAATTCCCTTCACAAAAAAACCCCATCCCTAAAAAAGGGGGTCCGAGGTGAGAAAACCCATTATCACCTCACCTCGGTCCCCCGGTCCCCCCTACTCTTTTACTGCGCGTTGTCAGCATTGCTGACGGAACTTTGTTTCCTTTGGCGTTTGAGCCGGAATCGATCGATGCTCCAGATTGCTCGGGAAGAAAACATGGTTACTCACTCACAACGATGATTGTTTGTGACCACAACAAGAAGATCCGTTATCATTTGGCGGGGTTTCCTGGTTGTGCTCATGACAGTCGTGTTTACCATGCCACTAGCTTTGTGAAACGTCCAAATGATTACTTTGCTGACATGGAGCACAACATTGGAGACAGTGCTTTTGAGAACAGTCTGTTCATGGTTTTGTCTTTCTGAAAGGGCAAGGGCGAGACATTGGTTGAAGACCACGAAAAGTTCAACACGAAGTTGGCAATTGTTAGGATC
>ENA-ORBV01004960-ORBV01004960.1-microbial-mat-metagenome-genome-assembly--contig:-NODE-4960-length-24939-cov-6.249256_pt1 | contig 24939 bp, 24 predicted proteins | sample MGYA00237777_ERZ505514 | MGnify/ENA primary metagenome ERZ505514 (study PRJEB26160, sample SAMN06269048) | microbial mat metagenome | isolation source: Oligotrophic lake microbial mat | place... | reverse complement strand
AGCCTAGGTGAGCCAACAGCGGTAGATCAACCCGGTGACTGCCAGTTCGCTCGTGCGCAGGGTCTCGGTGAGCACTCTCGTGCGCTGGTCAGACTGGGGAACTTCGACGATTCTCCAGCCCACGATTCCGAAGCTCGAGTTGAGCGCCTGTACGGCGCACGTGACCTCGTTGCCGGGGTCGGTCGAGACTTCCCACCGAACCGAGATTGCGCGATCATCCCGAATCAGAAAGCCGGTGTCGCGCACCTCCAGCTGAGCCGGAGTCTGTAGCAGACCGGCCCACAAGAGCCACGCGCCAAAGACGATCGCGAACGCTCCAGCAGTCACAAAACCGATGACACGATTACGGCGGGCGGTTTGAGGGCTCCGACCGTAGCGCGCGTCGAGATCCGTGACGGCGGTGTTCGTCCCGGCGTTGCCTGTCCCGGCGGTGCCTGTCACGGCGGTGCTCGTTACCCCAGCGTCGTTCACCGCGGTGTCTCTCATGTCGGCTCCGTTAGTCTTGGACTCCCAAGGCTATTGGCTTTCCCTAGGAGTTCGGTGACCCCGACATGATCGATCCGAATCAGGCTTTCGCCGCTCTCGTGGCCGCAACTTCGGTACCAACCCCGGTGCCGGTACCCGGCTTCGACGGCGACCCGAATGTGGTCACTCCCGGCGTTATAGGGTTCGTGCTCACCCTCTTGGTCGCCGTCGTAACGGTGCTGTTGGTCTTTGACATGACCCGCCGGGTGCGCCGGGTGCGCTACCGCGAGCAAGTGAACGCCGAACTCGATGCCGAGTTAGCAGCGGAGCAAGAGGCGGCGTTAGAAGCAGACTTCGAAGCGCAGGATCGAACTACAGAACCGGGGGATTCGTCGCCACGATAAAGATGGCCGTCCAGTGACACAGGTAGGCAAGCATCGTAAAGGTGTGGAAAATCTCATGGAATCCGAATCGCCCCGGGAACGGATTTGGTCGCTTGAGGGCGTAGAACACGGCGCCAACGGTGTAGAAAATCCCACCGACCATGATGAGCGTCATCATGCCGGGTGACACGGTAAAAAAGTCGACGATATACATCATCGCCGCCCAGCCGAGCAGGATGTACAGCGGAACGTAAAGCCAGCGCGGGGCGCCGATCCAGAAGATGCGAAACCCGATTCCGAGTGCTGCACCGCCCCAGACCAGCCACAACAGCAGCGTGGCCTTTTCTGGCGCTAGGCAGAGCACGGTGATCGGGGTGTACGAACCGGCGATCAGCAAGAAGATGTTTGAGTGGTCGAAACGCTTCAGGAGCACTCGAGCGCGCTCACTCCAGTTGAAGCGGTGGTAGAGCGCAGAGATGCCAAACAGCAAGAGTGAGGATGCCACGAAGATCGCCGAGCTGATCTTGGCAGCCGCGCCATCGGCGAGCACGATGAGCACGGCCCCGAGCACGATCGCCACAGGGAAGGTCGCCGCGTGAATCCAGCCACGCCAGGTCGGCTTCGGGTCCAGCTTCGCATATGAGATTGACTCATCAAGAAGTGGGAGGCCTGGCAACTCAGGCTCGGAGCCCTCCGTCGCACCGGGAGACGCGGCTTCCGTTCGCATATCTGAGGTTGACCTGCTCATAACTCAACTGTACGGCTGCTGCGAGGCTGAACCCTGTGAGCGACGTGGGCTAGCGTAGGCGTGTGAACGAGCGCGGGATCCCTCTCGGCCGCGGTCTTCTTTACGGGCTGTACCAGAACCGACTGCGACGGTTTCTTGCTACTCATCCCCTGCCGAAGCACGTAGCGATGATCATCGACGGCAACCGTCGGTGGGCGAAACTGCGCGAACTTGACACTGCGGCCCACGGACATCGAGCGGGTGCCGCGAAGTACCGAGAGTTTCTTCAATGGTGCGACGATCTCGGAATCTCGGTGGCGACCCTGTACTTGCTTTCCACTGACAATCTTTCCGGCCGAGCGCCAGAAGAACTCGACGGCTTGTTCGAGATCATCGGCGACCTCGCGGAGGACCTGTCGCAGTTTCGCGACTGGCGCATCCAGCATGTTGGTTCGACCGAAGCGCTGCCAGCAGCCCTAGTCACTCGACTCGCAGAGGCCGAACTGCGTGGCAAGGGCAAGACCGGACTTCACGTCAACCTTGCGATCGGGTATGGCGGTCGGCGGGAGATTGCGGACGCCATGCGAAGTATCGTCCAATCGCACGAGAGTGATGGCGGAACCCTCGACGCCCTCGCCGAGATCTTGACCCCGGAACTCATCGGCGAGCACCTCTATACGGGAGGTCAGCCAGACCCTGATCTGGTCATCCGCACTTCGGGGGAGCAGCGCATCAGCGACTTTATGCTCTGGCAGAGCGCACACAGCGAGCTGTATTTCGTCGAAGCGCTCGGGCCCGATTTGCGCGAAGTCGATTTTCTTCGAGCCCTGCGCGACTTCTCTCGCCGACAGCGGAGGTTTGGGCAATGACGAACTCAACAGCCGGTCGCGCTGTGCTGACGAGCATCGATGACTTCGTGGCCGGATTCAACGAAGATCCCGGATATTTCGACTTCGCTCGGGTCGGACCGATCGGCGAGGCGGTGCGCGAAGAGTCAAGCGCGCTCGAGAGCCTGATTGGACGGTCTCGATTCGGCACGCTCGATATTTTTGAGAAGCAGGATGCGAGAGTGCGCGAGGCGATTGGCACGCTCACCGGGATTGCGGCAGAGCAGATTGTGTCTCAGCCGACCACAAGTCAAGGACTCATGCATACGATGTTCGGGATTACGGGTGCTGTTGCCCTCTCGAGAGCGGACTACCCGAGTCTTACTGTCAGCGTGACACGGGCTTCCGAATCGCTCGGCGTGCTCACCCCGGTATGGCTCGATACAGATGCGGGACGGGTGACTCCCGGCAACCTGAAGTCTCAGCTCAGCAAAGAGATCGTTGCTGTCGCTGTCAGTCTCGTCGACTACCGGACCGGCTACCTCGTCGACCTAGAAGGTATTCGCCAAGTGATCGGTGACCGTCTGCTCGTCGTCGATGCGACCCAAGCGATCGGGGTTGTGGATGCGCCATATGCGCTCGCCGACGTTGTGGCCGGCGGTGGCTACAAGTGGCTTCGGGCCGGTTGGGGCACCGGGTTCCTCTGCTTGAGTGAGCGAGCGCTCGAGCGCCTCACTCCCGTGTTCTCCGGACACGCCGCGACTGACGGTGACCCGGCGGGGGACGGCCCTATACCGCCACCGCTGCGGGGCGCCAAGGCCTTTGCGGTGGCCTGGTCCGATCCCGTTGCCCAAGCGCGGCTCGCCGCCGCCGTCGAAGGGATCAACGCGGTGGGGGTCGCCGCGGTTAACGCTCGGCTGGCCCAGCGCGTGAGCGCGGTGATCGACCTGGCCGACGAGGTCGGGTTGTCAGTGGCATCCGCCCGTGCCGGATCGGAGCGCGCGGGCATTGTTGTCGTCACGCCTGCACCTGATCACCTCACACTTCTGGTCGCCTCGCTTCACAATCACGGAGTCTCAGTGACGGTTCGCGACGACGCGGTGCGGATCAGCCCGCACGTTTCGACAACCGACGAGAGCCTCGCAATGCTGCGCGCTAGCTTCACCGCGTTCGCGAGTGCCGCCAACCTTTAACCTGTAGGACACCAAACGGGGCGTGTCGGTAACTCGTTGCAATCATCGAACGCCTAACGTCAGAACATTAGGTAAGGCACCTGATCGAGACGGCCACCAAAGGAGCGTCTCGCGATCTGTGACTCAACCCCACAGCGGCCGTCTTTGCAAGTTTGAACTGGGCGTCTTCTGCTCGGGGCAAACTGGATCCGGACGATGTATGCCCGGGGATGGAGTGCACGTGGCCGAGCTAGCCAACCCGAAGTCGAAGCGGAACGAGACCGGGGCGGGAGGGTCGGCCAGAGCGCAGCAGGAACGAACCTACGTGCTCGACACCTCCGTTCTGCTATCGGATCCGAAATCCATCTTCCGATTCGCCGAGCACCACGTCGTGCTTCCGGTCATCGTGATCACCGAACTCGAGTCGAAACGCAACGACCCGGAGATCGGCTACTTCGCCAGGCAGGCACTGCGCAACCTTGACGAGTTGAGAGTGCAGCACGAGCGTCTCGACTTTCCGATCAGCGTCGGCGACGGCGGATCACTTCGTGTCGAGCTCAACCACTCGAACATGTCTGTGCTTCCTTCCGGGCTTCAGCTCGGCGACAACGACTCGCGCATTCTCGCCGTCGCGCTCAACCTCGCCAACGATGGACTCGCCGTCACGGTGGTCTCGAAAGATCTCCCGCTGCGTGTCAAGGCGGCCGCGATCGGCCTCGCCGCCGAGGAGTACCGCGCCGAGCTCGCGGTCGACTCCGGCTGGACCGGGCAGGCAGAGATCGAGGTTGGCTCCGAGCAAATGGCGCAGCTCTACGATAACGAGCAGCTGCACTCACGCACCGTCGAAGACCTCCCGGTGAACACCGGCCTCATCGTGCACTCCGACCGCGGTTCAGCACTGGCGCGCGTGACTGCCCGCGGCCAGCTGCGCTTGGTGCGCGGCGACCGCGACATGTTCGGCCTGCACGGTCGCAGCGCAGAACAGCGCCTCGCGATCGATCTGCTGCTCGACCCCGAGATCGGCATCGTCTCCCTCGGCGGCCGGGCTGGAACCGGAAAGTCTGCTCTTGCGCTCTGCGCCGGGCTTGAAGCCGTGCTCGAGAAGCAGCAGCATCGCAAGATTATGGTGTTTCGTCCGCTGTACGCGGTCGGCGGTCAAGAGCTCGGCTTCTTGCCGGGGGATGCCGCGGAGAAGATGAACCCGTGGGCCCAAGCGGTCTTCGACACGCTCGGTTCGGTGGTGTCACAGAACGTGCTCGACGAAGTCCTCGAGCGCGGACTGCTCGAGGTGCTTCCTCTCACACATATTCGCGGACGCTCATTGCACGATGCCTTCGTGATCGTTGACGAGGCCCAGTCGCTCGAGCGAAATGTGCTCCTCACTGTGCTCTCGCGCATCGGTCAGAACTCGCGCGTGGTGCTCACGCACGATGTCGCCCAGCGTGACAACCTGCGTGTCGGCCGGCACGACGGTGTGGCATCGGTCATTGAGACGCTCAAGGGTCACGCACTGTTTGCGCACATTACGCTCATGCGATCGGAGCGTTCAGCGATTGCGGCCCTCGTGACCGAGATGCTGGAGTCGAACGAAGTCGTCTAGCCCCGAAAATAACATTGCGTCAACATTTCGCCAGATTTGGTGCGCCGCGGGGCTAACCGACGTACTCTCGCATTGTGTCTTGGGTTGCGGTTTCGGTAGCGGTCGCGCTGACGTGCCTCGCGTTCTGGGGGTTGGTGCACCCACGAAGCCAGTGGCGCGTGCTCCAGGCGTGGAGCGCCAGCGACAACCATCGGGCTGAACCGGGCGGCGCGTCGTACCGAACCCGGCGCATCCTCTCAGGAATCGGTCTGCTTGCAGCGGCCGTGGTACTCCTAAGCGCCGGGCTGCCGAAACTGATCCAGCCGCGGCACGAGTCGGCGCCAACCCCGATCGAGGTGATGTGGGGATTCCCCGAGCCTCGACTGCTTGACCGGGTCGTTGGATTGGGCGCGACTGCACCGGAAGGCCTAGTGGTGGCCAAGATTTTTGGCTACCAGGTCATCAGCGCGGACGGTCCACCGGTATATCTGCTGGATGTCCTGCGCTACTCGAGGCTCGGTGTAGCGGTGCCAGCGGGCTTGGTTGGCAACTACCCGGGAGACGGGTTCACCGCGGCCGGGAGCGCCGAGATTCTGATCAACGTTCTGGGACCCCTCCTGTGTATCCCACGCGAGGTCGTAATCGAAGAGACCGAGACGACCGTGCGCATCGCGGTGTATTTCGGGCTGCCGGATGCCACGGCTGGCACCGTGCCAGACCAAGCGGCAGACCCAGCCGCCGCCGCAGAGGCCGTCGCCGCCGCCGAATGCCAGCAGGATGCACCGATCAAGGAATCGTTGCTGCTGCCGCTTGAGCTCAGCGCCGAGCTAGGCGATCGCAGCGTCGAAACAGTTGCAGGGATCGCCATTCCCCGGATTCGTGAGCCCAACTGAACCGCTGGCACGCGAAAGCACGCGTCCAGCAATCAGCCCGGGCGGGTCATTCTCAACACGTCGAGCGCCACATCAAGCTGCTCAAGACTGAGCTCACTGCGCTCGACAAACCCGAGTTCGATCACCGACTCGCGAATCGTCATTCCCTGCGCAACCGAGTGCTTGGCGATCTTCGCCGCAGACTCATAGCCGACGAATTTGTTCAGCGCCGTGACGATCGATGGCGATGACTCTGCCATTGCGCGGGCGCGGTCAAGGTTCGCCTCGAGTCCGTCGATCGTCTTGTCTGCGAGCGCACGGGATGAATTGGCGAGCAGTCGTATCGACTCCAGAAGCGCGGTGCCCATCACGGGAATCGCGACGTTCAACTCGAAGTTGCCAGAAGCGCCAGCCCAAGCGATGGTGGCGTCATTGCCGATCACGCGCGCGCACACCATGAGGACCGCCTCCGGAATCACCGGGTTGACCTTGCCCGGCATGATCGAAGAACCTGGCTGCAGGTCTGGGATGTGCAGTTCAGCCAGACCGGTGTTGGGGCCTGAGCCCATCCAGCGCAGGTCGTTGCAAATTTTGGTGAGGCTAACCGCGATCACCCGCACCGCACCTGATGCTTCAACGAGCGCGTCGCGCGCCCCTTGCGCCTCGAAGTGGTCGACTGCTTCAGTGAGGGGGAGCGCCGAGTCTTCGGCGAGCACGGCAATGACGCGCTGCGGGAAGCCGGGCGGGGTGTTGATTCCCGTACCGACCGCCGTACCACCGAGGGGGACTTCAGCCACGCGGGCGATCGTGCCGCGGACGCGTTCGACTCCGAGTCGAACCTGGCGAGCGTACCCGGCGAACTCCTGTCCAAGAGTGACTGGCGTGGCATCCATGAGGTGAGTTCGGCCCGACTTCACGGCCGTCTTCCAGAGTTCAGCTTTTGCCTCGAGTGCCTCAGCGAGATGCTCAAGCGCGGGAATCAGCTCCTTCAGCAGCGCACCCGTCGCGGCCACATGCACCGAGGTCGGGAAGACGTCGTTGGAGGACTGCGAGGCGTTGACGTGATCGTTTGGGTGCACGCTCGAGCCGAGCGAACTGCTTGCAAGGCGCGCCAGTACCTCGTTCATGTTCATGTTCGACGAGGTTCCCGAGCCGGTCTGATAGGTGTCAACCGGAAACTGGTCGTGGTGCAGCCCGCCGATGATCTGCTCGGCGGCATCAACGATGGAGGCAGCAACGGCCGGATCCAGGATCGCGAGTTCCCCGTTGACGATCGCGGCCGCGCGCTTGATGCGCGCGAGTGCGACAATCTGGGCCGGCTCCAATCCGGAGCCAGAGATCGGGAAGTTCTCGACGGCGCGTTGCGTCTGGGCACCGTACAGGGCGCTCACGGGCACTCGAACCTCGCCCATCGTGTCGCGTTCGATGCGGAACTCGGTCTCGGGCTGCTGTTTTGAAGTGCTCGTCACACGGCTAGCGTAGTGCGGCAATTGACGCGGCCAGCAACTCAAACTCGTTTGTTGGTGCGGTTCCGTACAGTGCCATCGTGCTGCCGTCTAGCTCGGCGGACATCGCGAAGGCGTAGTTGCCCGGACTATCCACGGCCCGCTGGTCGTAGATCGTCCAGCGCACCTGATCGATCGTTGTCGATCCAGTCTCTACGGCATCGCGCAGCACGCTCGCAAGCCAGGTCGGATTCGCTTCGATGCCCTGGTTCATGGCGATGAACTGTTTCGCTGGTGTGAGAAAGCCGATGTACCACGTCGGCACGCCAGCCTTCTCCTCGAAACGGGCGTCGTTGGCCGTCCACTCGCCGGGAAGCGCCGGTGCGATCAGGTCCACACCTGCTCCGGCGGATGCCTCGGCCGCCGTGTCGACCCAGTTGACTCCTGGATCGGGCGCGGCTTCCGGCCGCACGACCACCGACACGAGAAAGAGCACGACGACCAGGGATGCACCGAGTGCGAGTGCAAGGTTGAGTACGGTCTGATTTGCGCGGCGTTTGCGGGAGTACTCTGCGCGGCGTGTGGCCGCTTCTTCGCGGGTTTCCGGCCTTCCCAGTTCGGCAACGATTGCTGGCGGCTTCTGGCGTGCCATCCCCTACTCGGCTGCCTGCGAGCGAGCCGCGTCGAGTCGGGCGCGAGCACCGATGAGCCACTCTTCGCAACGCCCGGCGAGAGCTTCGCCGCGTTCCCACAGTGCGAGGGATTGTTCAAGGCTCGAAGCGCCCTGCTCGAGTTCTGAGACGACCTTGATCAGCTCGTCGCGAGCCTGTTCGTAGCTCAGTTCGGAGACATCGTCAGGTGTTTGGCTTGTCACACGGCGAGTCTAGCCGCCGCCCCTGCGGGTCTTGCCGGAACTTCGCCGAGCTCCCTCGACGGCTCCCTCGCTCGCTGTCACGACGGCACCGAGCGTGCCGCGAGCCAGTGTCACAACGAGCTCGGTGCCGACGGGGACAGCGTCTGCCGAACGAACCGCCCCCCCGGTCGCGAATTGCGCGATCGCGTAGCCGCGATCGAGCGTGCGCTGTGGCGAGAGCGCTCGAAGCTGTGCAGTCAGCTCGACAACGCGCGAGTGGCTCTGGTCGATGGCGCGATCAAGAAGGTCCCTTCCTCGGCCGACCGTGCGCGAAACCTCGTCGGCGCGCGAGTCAACGATCCATGCGTTCCCAGCGAGCACTGGTCGAGTGCGCAGTGACTCGTACCTGTCCACCTCGGTAGCTATGCGTTGCGTGACGCGCAGTCGAAGGCTCAGGCGGGCTTGCTGCACTCTCGCGAGTTCGTCGGCGACATCTGGCACGACTCGCTTGGCGGCATCCGTCGGTGTGGACGCTCGTAGATCGGCGACCTCGTCGAGGAGTGGTCGGTCTGCCTCATGGCCGATGGCAGACACCAGCGGCGTTGTGCAGGCGGCTGCCGCACGCACGAGTGCTTCATCACTGAAGACGAGCAGGTTCTGAAAATCGCCGCCCCCGCGCGCAACGATGATCACGTCGACCTCTGGGTCGGCGTCGAGCGCGCGGATAGCCGCGATCACTTCGCTGACGGCACGGTCCCCTTGGACGGCAGCGTGGACGACCCGAAACTTGACCGTTGGCCACCGCAACTGGGCGTTTCGCAGCACGTCCTGTTCGGCGTCGCTGTCTTTTCCAGTGATCAGGCCAATGCAGTTCGGCAGGAACGGCAGCGACTGCTTGCGATCGAACAGACCCTCGGCCTTGAGTTTCTGACGCAGCCGTTCCAAGCGTTCAAGCAAGTCACCGAGCCCGACGTGTCGCATCTCGAACACCTGCATTGTGATGGTGCCGCCCTTGAGCCAGTAGTTCGGCTTGAGGAGGGCGACGACGGTGTCTCCCTGCTTGATGTTCTCTGGCAACTTCGCGCGCACAGACGACCAAACAGTGAACGACACTGTCGCATCGCCCTCTAAGTCTTTGAGCTTGCCGTAGACGTTGCCACCAGAGACTCCCCACTGCGTGATCTCGCCCTCGACCCACGCCATGCCAAGCCGCTCGACCCAGCCCTTGACCTTGCCCGCGAATAGCGAAACGCTCCACGGCGCATCGACCGTCGCCGGCGGCGTTTCGATCGTCATGCCAGTTAGGGTACGGGATGCCGGCGAGCCTCGCGCGAGGCTCGTCAGGTTCGTCAAGGTCGGTCAGGTTAAGATTGAGAAGTGGGAATGATATCGAACGGCGGCGCAATTGCGCTCGATACACCTCGGATGCCCGTTCAGCGCAATCGCCTCAAGAACGTGCCAATCGACGGCACCAAGAGAATTCTTCTTGCCGCACCGCGCGGGTACTGTGCCGGCGTCGACCGGGCGGTCATCGCTGTCGAGAAGGCGCTCGAGAACTTCGGCGCACCGGTCTACGTGCGCAAACAGATTGTGCACAACATCCACGTCGTCACGACCCTCGAAAAGAAGGGCGCGATCTTCGTCGACGAGGTCGATGAAGTACCGGAAGGCTCGCACATCGTCTTCAGCGCGCACGGGGTTTCGCCAGCGGTCGTCAAGGGTGCGGCAGACCGTCAGTTGCAAGCCATCGATGCGACGTGTCCGCTTGTGACCAAGGTTCACCGCGAGGCGGTGCGGTTTGCGCGGGACGATTTCGAGATTCTGCTCATCGGCCACCACGGGCACGAAGAGGTCGAGGGAACCATGGGTCATGCGCCGGAGCGCACGACCCTCGTCAACAGCCCGGCCGACGTGCCGAACATCACGGTCAAGAACCCTGATCACCTGGTCTGGCTTTCCCAGACCACCCTGAGCGTCGACGAAACCATGGAGACGGTGCGACTGCTGCGCGAACGGTTCCCGAATCTTCAGGATCCTCCGAGCGATGACATTTGCTACGCAACGCAAAACCGTCAGGTCGCCATCAAGAAGGTCGCTGAGGAAGCAGAGCTCGTGATCGTCGTTGGCTCCGCGAACAGTTCCAACACCGTTCGACTCGTGGATGTCGCGCTCGAGAACGGTGCGCGAGCCGCGTACCGCGTCGACTACGCAAGCGAGATCAAGCAGGAGTGGCTCGACGGCATCGCCACGATTGGCGTCACGAGCGGGGCATCCGTGCCCGAGGTGCTCGTGCAAGAAGTGCTCGACGACCTCGCCGATGCCGGGTACACCGATGTTGCGCAAGTGGTGACGGCCGAGGAGGACCTGATGTTCTCACTGCCAAAAGAGCTTCGCACCGATGCGCAAGACAACCCCGACGAGCGCGGTCTCGGCGGTCGCTCGCGAAAGCTCGATTGGCAGCGCGACGATGGCTGAGGCGGTGCCAGGAGCGGTCCCTGAGCCAGCGCCTGAGGCAGTGCCTGAGTCAGTGCCAGGAGCGGTGCCTGAGGCGGTGCCAGGCTCCATGGCAGACTCACGTCCGCGTCCTCGTTACGGCGAATATGCCCCGGGGTCGCCGACGCCTACAAGCCCAAAGCCGCCGGAAGCGCAACCGACACAAGGCGAATTGCCTGCGGTCACGCCGCCGGTGCCACGCACCGCTGCCGATGCAGACTCGCCTGACCAGCGGCGTCCTCGTCGGTGGGACATGGTTCTGACCCTCACTCTCATCACCATTGGAATCGTGGACGTGGTCTCCTCATTCGCGACGTTCTCCGACTTGCCTGGCACACTGCGCACGCTGTACCTCGCTCAGCGGATCGGCGAGTACACGAACACGCAGCTCGCGCTCAGTGTCGGTGCGGTCGTCAATGCGAGTCGAATCGTGCTGCTTGTCGTGGCGATTTGGCTGTCATCCTCGAGGCTGCGCACTGGCAAGCTGGCATGGCCAGTGCCGGTGATCGCTGGTGCGGTTTCGGTGCTTGTTGCATCCGTGAGCCTCATCGTCGCGATCCTGGGTGACCCGGGGCTCGCTGCGTACGTCGCGCTGCTCCCCACGACCTGATCCTGACCAGTGCCGCGCGTATCCGACCGGCTAGTTTCCCGAGTGCCCGGCCGAGCCAAGCTGCTTCGTGGCCTCGACGATGCGAGCCGCCATCGCGGATTCTGCCAACTTGCCCCATGATCGCGGGTCGTAGATCTTCTTGTTGCCGACCTCGCCATCCACCTTCAAAAAGCCGTCGTAGTTCCGCAGCACGGTGTCGGCAACCGAGCGGCTAAAGGCGTACTGCGTGTCGGTGTCGATGTTCATCTTGACAACACCGTTGGAAACGGCAGTCGCGATCTCTTCGTTGCTCGAACCTGAGCCGCCGTGGAAGACGAGGTCAAGGGGCTTCGCGGCCGTGCCGTACTTGGCCTCGATGCCAGCCTGAATCTCGCCAAGCAGCTCTGGCTTGAGCTTGACATTGCCCGGCTTATAGACGCCGTGCACATTGCCGAAGGTGAGCGCTGCGAGGTATCGTCCCTGCTCGCCAAACCCGAGCGCCTCGACGGTGGCGATCGCGTCATCAAGAGTCGTGTAGAGGTGCTCGTTGATGTCGTGGCTCACGCCGTCCTCTTCGCCACCAACAACGCCAATCTCGACCTCGAGAATCGCGTTCATCGCCTTCATCCGAGGTAGCAACTGTTTCGCGAGTTCGAGGTTCTCGGTCAGTGGCACCGCAGAGCCATCCCACATGTGCGATTGGAAAATAGGGTTACCGCCGGCCTTGACCGCGGCCTCGGAGGCTTCAATGAGCGGCATGACGAAACCAGCAAGGGCATCCTTCGGGCAGTGATCGGTGTGCAGGGCAATCGTGACCGGGTAATTCTTGGCGACCTCGGTTGCGAATGCCGCAAACGCCAATGCACCGGATGCTCGTGCCTTTACACTCTGTCCAGCGAAGAAGTCCGCACCGCCAGTCGTCACTTGCAAGATGCCGTCAGAGCGAGCCTCGGTGAGTCCCTGAAGTACAGCGTTGATCGTCGACGACGACGAGACGTTGATCGCGGGGTAGGCAAAACCGTGCAACTTGGCCTTGTCGAGCATCTCGGCGTATTGCTCTGGGGTGGCAACAGGCATGGTGGCTCTCCTTGGGTTGCGATCGTGTCGGGCTACTGGCCGCTCAAAGTCTAGCTATCGCCGTCACGGACCTCGGTCGTCACGTTCGGCAGCGCTAGGCTGTGATCGCGCTGACCACCACCGGCGCGTCCACTCGCTGAGAACCGCACGCTTGCCCTCACAACCCAAGGACGCGAACCGTGAGCACTGAATCCGAAACTCTCTATCTGCACCCCGATCGCAATCTTGCGCTCGAGCTCGTGCGGGCAACCGAGGCCGCGGCGATTCGCGCGGTTCCGTTCATCGGCAGGGGCGACAAGCTGGCGGCTGATGGTGCGGCCGTGGATGCGATGCGCAAGTTCCTTGGAACGGTCGATTTTGACGGTGTCGTCGTAATCGGTGAGGGCGAAAAGGACAACGCGCCAATGCTCTTCAACGGCGAGCATGTCGGCACCGGTCGGGGACCGGCTTGCGACATCGCTGTCGATCCAATCGACGGCACCTCCCTCACAGCGGCGGGTCGTCAGAACGCGATCTCGATGATCGCCGTGTCTGATCGCGGGACCATGCTCGACGCCTCCAGCGTGTTTTACATGGACAAGATCGTCACCGGCGCCGAGGGACGCGGCACAGTTGACATTCGCAAACCCATCGGCGAGAACATCCGTGCCCTTGCCAAGGCCAAGGGCAAGCGAGTTGATGACATGGTCATTGCCGTACTCGACCGCCCGCGGCACGTGAACCTCATCGAGGAAATTCGGGCGGCGGGCGCTGCGACGCGATTGATGCTCGACGGCGATGTGGCTGGCGGTATCAATGCAGCGCTCTACGGTACGCGAATCGACATCTGCGTCGGCATCGGCGGCAGCCCGGAAGGTGTCGCAACCGCGTGCGCGATCAAGGCGCTCGGCGGGCTGATTCAGGGCATACTTGCGCCGTCGACGGGCTTGGAGCGCGAGCTCGGAACGGATGCTGGACTCAAGTTCGACCACGTCTACGAGGCCGACGACCTCGTGCGCAGCGACAACACGTTCTTCGTGGCTACCGGAGTCACCGATGGCGGCCTTGTCAACGGCGTGCGGCGGCTCGGTCCGATCATCCGAACGGAAAGCATTGTGTTGCGCTCGCACTCGAACACGATCCGTCGAGTCAGCGCCGACCACCTCGCGGAGAAGTGGCTCGACCGCTAGCTATTAGGGTTACCGGCTGCTGCGTTTTCTGACCTGCCGCGTTCGCCGACGGCACACTCAATTGGTCGAGTTGCCGATTGCAGCGGGTGCACAATGAGCAGACCATGCTTAGTGTTCTGCTGCGCAAGTACCTGCGCCCATACGGTGCGCTACTGGCCGCTGTCATCGTGTTTCAGCTTGCTCAGTCGATCGCCTCGCTGTTCTTGCCAGCGCTCAATGCCGCCATCATCGATCGCGGCATCGCGACTGGCGACACTGTCTACATCCTCCAGGTTGGCGGCGAGATGCTCGCCATCACCGTCGTGCAAATCGCCTGCGCCATCACGGCGGTGTACTACGGTGCGCGGGTCGCGATGGCGTTCGGTCGAGACCTGCGCGGAGCGGTCTTCGCGCAAGTCGGTACCTTCTCGGAGCGAGAGGTCTCCCAGTTCGGTGCTCCATCGTTGATCACACGAACCACGAATGACGTGCAGCAGGTGCAGATGCTCGTGCTCATGACGAGCACGATGCTCATCTCAGCACCGATCCTCGCGATCGGCGGCGTCGTGATGGCGCTGCAGCAAGACCTCGAACTGTCGTGGATCATGGCGGTCGCTATCCCGGTGCTACTGATCTCGGTGAGCTTGATCATCGTGCGCGTTGTCCCGCTCTTTCGGTCGATGCAAGTGCGGATCGACACCGTCAACCGTGTTGTGCGCGAACAGCTTGCCGGAATGCGGGTCGTGCGCGCCTTCGTGCGCGAGGACTACGAGGTCGCGCGCTTCGCCGACGCAAACGCCGGGGTGACGGCATTGGCTCTGCAGACCGGCCGACTGTTCGCGCTCATGTTTCCGATCGTGTTCCTGGTGCTCAACGCGTCCAGCGTGGCAGTGCTGTGGTTTGGCGCCTACCGGATTGAGGGTGGGCTCATGCAGATTGGCGCACTCACGGCCTTCCTCACCTACTTGATCCAGATTCTCATGGCCGTGCTCATGGCGACGTTTGTCGCGGTGCTGTTGCCGCGCGCGGCCGTGTCTGCCGACCGGATCGGCGAAGTGCTTGGAACGCAATCCTCGGTCGCGTTGCCGGCCAACCCTGTCATGACGGTGAGTGAGCGCGGGCGGATTGAGCTGCGCGATGTCGGGTTCGAGTACCCGGGAGCCGAGCATCCAGTGCTGCACGGCGTGAACCTGCTTGCTCAGCCGGGGACGATGACGGCCATCATCGGCAGCACGGGGGCCGGCAAAACAACGCTCATCACTCTGCTGCCCCGCCTCGTCGATGCCACGTCTGGGTCGGTGCTCGTCGACGGTGTCAACGTGCGCGACCTCGACGCCGATCTGCTTTGGAGCCGCATTGGACTGGTACCCCAAAAACCGTTCCTGTTCTCGGGCACTGTGGCCAGTAACCTCCGCTTCGGTAAGCCAGACGCGACGGACGACGAGCTGTGGGCGGCCCTTGAGATCGCTCAGGCGGCAGACTTCGTGCGCGCAATGCCCGGCGGCCTCGAATCACCGATCTCGCAAGGGGGCACGACCGTCTCCGGTGGGCAACGGCAGCGGCTCGCCATCGCTCGAGCCCTCGTGAAGCGCCCCGAGATCTACATCTTCGATGATTCGTTTTCTGCACTCGACACTGCGACCGATGCGCGATTGCGGCAGGCGCTTCGCCGCGAGATCTCCGACGCGACCCTCATCATCGTCGCTCAACGGGTTGCGACGGTGCAGGACGCCGACCAGATACTCGTGCTCGAGGACGGCCGCATCGTTGATCGCGGTACCCACGATGAACTGCTGACGTCGAGTCCGACCTATGCCGAAATTGTGAGCAGCCAGTTGCGTGTGGAGGCGAGCGCATGAGCACGGCACCGGCGCGACCGATCGGCCCACCGGAAGGAACACGCCGCGGCCCGGGCGGGCCCATGGGAGGCATGGGTCTGCCGGCCGAGAAGGCGATGACGTTCGGTCCATCTGCACGTCGACTCGTCGGCCGACTGCGCCCGGAGCGCTCACTTGTGGTCATCGTTATCGCGCTCGGTGTTGTGAGTGTGCTGCTGAGTGTCGTCGGGCCAGCCCTCCTCGGTATGGCGACGAACATCATCGTTGACGGCGTCTTCGGCAACACCGATGCAGCCGGGCCGGCAGGCAGCGGTGGCGGGATCGACTTTGCAGCCCTGCAACTTCTGCTCGGTATTGTGCTCCTGGTCTATGTGTTCTCTTCGGTGTTTCAGTGGCTGCAGGCCTACGTGCTCAACGGGGTGACTCAGCGCACGGTGTACCGGCTTCGTGAGGAGTCGCAGGCCAAGCTCAACCGGCTGCCCCTCACCTACTTTGACAAGGTGCAGCGCGGTGAGGTGCTGAGCCGCATGACAAACGACATCGACAACATCTCGCAGTCGCTGCAGCAAACCCTCAGCCAATTGCTCACCTCGCTGTTGACCGTGATCGGGGTCGTGATCATGATGTTCGTGATTTCACCGATCCTCGCGCTCGTTTCTCTCGTCACGATCCCGCTCACACTCGCGATCACCACGGTTATTGCAAAGCGCTCACAGAAGCTCTTTGTCGCCCAGTGGGCACACACCGGTGAGCTCAACGCCCAGATCGAGGAGACCTTCACCGGCCACGCCTTGGTCAAGGTCTTCGGGCGCCAGCGAGAGGTCGAGCAACGGTTCCTCGACAAGAACGAGCAGCTCTATCGGGCGAGTTTCGGCGCCCAGTTCGTGAGCGGCATCATCATGCCCGCCATCACGTTCGTTGGCAATCTCGTCTACGTTGCCATTGCGGTCATCGGTGGTCTCCTGGTCACAACAGGAGCGATCACCATCGGCGGGGTGCAGGCGTTCATTCAGTACTCGCGACAATTCACCCAGCCGCTGAGCCAACTCGGTTCGATGGCAAATCTCCTGCAGTCTGGCGTTGCGAGCGCTGAGCGGGTGTTCGAGCTCATGGATGCGCCGGAGCAGAGCCCTGACGCGGTCGCGGCGGCGACTCCCAAGACAACCACCGGTCGACTCGTGTTCGACACGGTCAGTTTTCGCTACGATCCAGCCACCCCGTTGATCGACGAACTCTCGCTCACCGCGCAGCCCGGGCAGACGATCGCCATCGTCGGGCCAACCGGCGCAGGCAAGACAACCCTCGTGAATCTCATGATGCGCTTCTACGAACTCGACGGCGGGCGAATCACCCTCGATGCAGTCGATATCAGCACGATGACTCGCCGCGACCTTCGCTCACGCATCGGCATGGTGCTTCAAGACACTTGGCTGTTCGCCGGCACGATTCGCGAGAACATTGCATACGGTCGGCTCGACGCGACGGAGCAAGAAATTCTGGATGCCGCGAAGGCCACCTTCGTTGACCGTTTCGTCCATTCGCTGCCCCATGGCTACGACACCGTGCTCGAGGATGACGGAGCCAACATCAGTGCGGGCGAGAAGCAACTCTTGACCATTGCCCGCGCCTTCTTGGCGCGACCGAGCGTGCTGATCCTGGACGAGGCGACAAGCTCAGTTGACACCCGCACCGAGGTGCTCGTGCAGCACGCGATGGCTGCACTGCGACGGGATCGCACGAGTTTCGTCATCGCACACCGGCTGTCGACCATCCGTGACGCCGACCTCATTCTTGTCATGGAGGCTGGGCGAATCGTCGAGCAGGGAACGCACCTCGAACTGCTCGCTGCGAACGGCGCGTACACGCGGCTCTATGAAGCGCAGTTCGCGGCACCGAGCGATGCCGGTGCCGAGCTCAACGCTGGCGTGGAGCCTGCAGCCACTCAGTCCGCCTCGCGTTGAGCTTCGAGTTCGGCGACCAGTTCCATCGCGCTGAGTTCACGCGGTGAATCTTCAATCGCGGCGAGGGGCCCGAGCACCGTAGATTCGTCGAGCTTGTTGAGTTTGCGTGCCGTTGGGAGCACTTGGCGCTCCATCGACCCGACGAATCCGTTGTAGTTCTTGACCGTGCTTTCGAGCGAGCGCCCGAGCTTCTCGACGTGGCCAGCAAGCGTCGCAAGCCGCGAGTACAGTTCTCGGCTCAGGTCGAAGAGCAGCTTGGCGTCCTCCGTCAACACGTCCTGCTGCCACGAGAATGCGACGGTCTTCAGCACCGACCACAGCGTGACAGGGGATGCGAGCGCGACTCGCTTGCTGAAGGCGTAGTCCATGATTGCCGGGTCTGCCTCCATCGCCGATGAGACGAGCGACTCGCTCGGGATGAACGCGATCACCAGTTCGGGTGAGGCCTCAAGCCCCGCCCAGTACGCCTTGCTTGCGAGGGCATCGATGTGACCGCGTACCGTGCGAACGTGCTGCTTCATGAGCGTCTCGCGCCGAGCCCCCTCCTCGCCAGTCGCGGTAACGGGAATCTGGCTCGCCTCGAGGTACGCGCTGAACGGCACCTTGGCATCGACCGCGATGTTCTTGCCGCCTGGCAAGTGGATGACCATGTCTGGTCTGCCGCTGCCGGCATCCGATTGAATGCTCGATTGCACATCGAAGTCGACCCGTTCGATGAGCCCTGCTGCCTCGACAACATTGCGCAACTGAGTCTCGCCCCACACACCTCGCACACTGTTGGAGCGAAGGGCCGAAGCAAGGGACTCTGCGGTTGCGCGCAATTGCTCCTCCGACTGGCGCGCTGACAGCAGTTGCTGGTTGAGCGCACCGAACTGGCTCGTGCGCTCGCGCTCCAGATCGGTGACCTTGGACTGCATCGTGCGCAAGGTCTCCTGCACCGGCATGAGGGCCTGCAGCACACGATTGTCTTGCTCGTTCTTCTCCTGCTGGGCACGCTGCTGAGCGAGCAATTGCTCCACTTGCTGTCGCAGCTCGGTTGCTGTCGCGTCGGATGCCGCGGCTCGTGCCGACAGCGCTGACACCGTTCGCGCGGCCTCTTGGGCTGCCGCACCGCCGACGCCGCGCGAACGAGCAATGAGCCAACCGATGAGCGCCCCGAGCCCAAGCCCGACGACGAGGCCGACAACGAGGGTGATGAGAGTTGAGGTGTTGGCGTCCATGCGCTCAGTCTCGCAGCGGCCACAGACAACGAGGTGCTGGCACGGCAGGTGTGTGCAAGTCGCGCCGCGGCATCCGCCCAAAAAGGTTCGAGAAATGTCCATCGCTAGAGTTGTGTCATGGACATTCTCGATCACTGGGTGAACGGCGCACCGTTCGCTGGCGCCTCGTCACGCACCGCTCCCGTCTACAACCCGGCAGAAGGTACGGTCTCACGTGAAGTTCGCTTGGCGAGCACCGCAGACGTCGACGTCGCGGTACGGGCCGCGCAGGCGGCCTTTCCTGCCTGGGCGGAGGCTTCGCTCTCAAAGCGTCAAGGCGTGCTCTTCAACTTCCGCGAGTTACTGAACGCCCGGAAGGCCGAGGTCGCCGCGATCCTCACCAATGAGCACGGCAAGGTCACCTCTGACGCTCTCGGCGAGGTTGCTCGCGGGCTCGAGGTCGTCGAGTTCGCGACCTCCATGCCGCAGTTGATGAAGGGCGAGTACTCCGAGAACGTCTCGACCGGCGTCGACGTCTACTCGCTACGCCAACCGCTCGGTGTCGTCGGCATCATCAGCCCGTTCAACTTTCCCGCGATGGTGCCGCTGTGGTTCTTCCCGATCGCAATCGCCGCTGGCAATGCTGTGGTGCTGAAGCCATCCGAGAAAGACCCATCGGCCGCGATCTGGATGGCCAAGCTCTTCAAGGAGGCTGGGCTCCCAGACGGCGTCTTCAACGTCGTGCACGGCGATAAAGAGTCGGTGGATGCGCTGCTCGAGCACCCAACTGTGCAGTCCATCTCGTTCGTCGGGTCGACGCCCATCGCCAAGTACATCTACGAAACGGCTTCGCGCGCCGGCAAGCGGGTGCAGGCGCTCGGTGGAGCGAAGAACCACATGCTCGTGCTGCCGGACGCTGATCTCGAGCTTGTCGCTGACTCGGCAATCAACGCGGGATTCGGCTCGGCCGGCGAGCGCTGCATGGCGATCTCGGTGGTCGTCGCCGTCGAGCCGGTCGCCGACGAACTCATCGCCAAGATTGAATCGCGGATGTCGGGACTGAAGGTTGGCGATGGTACGCGCGGCTGCGATATGGGTCCGCTCATCACGCGCGAGCACCGCGACAAGGTTGCCAGCTATATCGACGTTGCGATTGCCGACGGGGCATCCGTCGTGGTTGACGGGCGCGGTGTCGAGGTTGACGGTGGTGCCGACGGATTCTGGTTGGGACCGACCCTCATCGACCGGGTCTCGACTGACTCAGATGTCTACCGGCACGAGATCTTCGGCCCGGTGCTCTCGATCGTGCGAGTCGCAACCTACCAAGAAGGCCTCGACCTCATCAATGCGAGCCAGTACGGCAACGGCACGGCCATCTTCACGAACGATGGCGGCGCTGCTCGACGCTTCCAGCACGAAGTGCAGGTCGGCATGATCGGCATCAACGTGCCAATCCCGGTGCCGGTCGGATACTACTCGTTCGGCGGCTGGAAGGACTCCCTGTTCGGCGACACGAAGGCATACGGCCCGCAGGCCGTGCACTTCTTCACGAGGGAGAAGGCGATCACGAGCCGCTGGCTCGACCCGTCACACGGCGGCATCAACCTCGGGTTCCCACAAAACGGGTAGCAGCTTCAGCCGAGCAGCTTCAGCTGAGCCATGCAGAAGCTGAGCCCCAGCCGCGCAGCACCTCCGCGACATCCGGTCGCCGTTCGTTCGCGACCGCGTCGCGATAACCCTCAGCAAGCACTTCGGCGATCGTGACCCGCTCGCCGGTCTCAGCTGAGCGCGAGGCGGCTTCGACCATCGCGAGACTCATGATGTTCGAGTGCACTTCGCCCGAGGGAGCGACCCCGGTTCGCAGCGCCGCAATGAACTCGGCAAGCCCGCCCGCGATCTCCTCGGGCGAGGTCTGGTCAATCTCGGCTGGAACCCCGGTTGAGACGACCGGCTCGTTCTCCCCGTCCCACATTGCCGTACCGCGGGAGGCGCTTGCCCGCCACTCGCCGTTCCAGTGCGTCTCCAAGCCGGCGCTAACGAGACTGCCGGTGTAGACAAAGCGCACGTCGCCTTCGAACTCGAACATGGCGGATGCCGCGGGCGCAGCGTTTGGTGCGAACTCGCTCCAGCTCGGATGAAACTCGACGCAGCGAACCGCGAGCGGCTCGCGATCGAGGAGGTAGCGCGCGCAATCGAAGCCGTGGATCGCCATCTCGACGAGCAGCACATGATCGAGCTCAACGCGGAATCCGCTGAGGCTCGGGTACTTGAAGAACTGTGTCGATAGCATCCCAACGTCGCCGATGCTCCCCAACTGCTCCTTGAACGCGGCGAGCGTGCGAACATATCGCCGCGATTGGCTCACCATCAGCAATTGGCCGGTGAGTTCGGATGCCGCAGCCATCGACATGCCTTCGGCAAGTGTTGGCGCCAGTGGTTTCTCACACAGCACCGGCAAGCCGGCGAACAGTGATTCGGTCGTGATTGCGTGGTGGGCTTGGGGGATAGTCACGTTGATGGTGGCGTCTGGCGACGTCGCGCCGATCAGCTCGCCAAGAGTCGCGCCAACCGGCACGCCCGAAACGCCTTCGCGCTCAAGTACGTCGGTCGCGGCACCCACCGAAATGTCGACGAGGCCAACCAACTCAGCGTCGTGCGAATTGTGCACGAGGCGAATCCAGTCGCGCCCCATGGCTCCGGCCCCGACGATGATGAATCGCATCGGAGTCGCGGGGTTCGTCGCCGTCACGATGTTGCAGTGGTCGCTGTCGCGTCGGCCGCCGCGCCAAGTCGCTTGACGCGCAAGCCGGTTGCTTCGGCAAGCGCCTCAATGTCGGATGCCCCGTGCCGGTTGGCCGCGTGCACGATGATTGCGGCACAGGCCTGCGCGTCGGCTGCTGCGTTGTGGTGCTCGAAGTCTTCGAAGCCAGCGGCCAGCGCCGCGACCGGCAACCGATACGAATCAAGGTGGTAGGTCCTGCGGGCAACCTGCAGGCTGCACAGGTAGTCGAGGTCCGGGGTCGGCACGAATGACGCTGCGCAGGCTGCTGCAATAACCCCCATGTCGAAGCCCGCGTTGTGGGCGACGAGAACATCGGTCTCCGCGAATGCAATGAGGGCCGGGAGTTGCTCGCTCCAGAGCGGGGCATCCGCGACATCCGCCTGCATGATGCCGTGGATGCGCACGTTCCATTCGAGAAACGCATCGTGGCCGAGCGGCGGCCTGATGAGCCAATACGCCTGATCAACGACACGGCCGTCGCGCACCTTCACGAGGCCAATGGAGCACGCACTCGCGGCTGAGTTGTTGGCGGTTTCAAAGTCGATCGCGGTGAAGTCCAATGGCACGAGTCGATCTTCACACGTGCCACAGACGGTTAATCCCGGGCGCGCCGTTGGTGCATCGCTCACGTTCGCTCCCCGCGGGCCCCTCTATTAGGGTGGCCTCATGCCTCACGTGACCGCGTCAACCTGGGAGGAAATCATGGTGTTGCGGTCACGACTCGCCGAGCAGACTTCAGTGCGGTCCTGCGAATTGGAGCACTCGGAATGGCACGTCGACAGCGGCGTGTTGCGCAACAAGCGTAGTGACTTCTTCCAGATTGTCGGTTTCGCTGATGACTCGGGTAACGAGCAGCTTCTGATCCGACAGCGAGAAACCGCTCTCGTTGGCCTGCTCGTGCACGGTGGGCCGGGAAACCGATCGTTTCTCCTGAATGCCCGATGCGAACCGGGTCTGCACGGCTTCTGCCAACTCAGTACGACCATTCAGTCAACCCCGAGCAATTACGAACGTCGACACGGCGGAGAGCCAACCCCCTTTATTGAGTGGTTCACTCAGGAGGTCGCTGGCACTCAAGTGCTGCATGATTCCATTGAATACGATTGGGGCAGGTACTACGACGCGAAGCGAAAGCGTTTTGCGATTATCGAAGTTCCCGAGCGAGTGTCGGTAGTATCGCCCCTGCTTTGGGTAGGCGAGCGCGAGCTACTGAGGACATTGGCGCATCCGTTTCTCATGACAACAGACCTGCGTGTCGCGATTGCGCTCATGCTCGCTCACGACCGCGACACTGAGCCGGGCCTTCCACTAGGTCACGACGAACCCACGGCTGCAACGGCTTCGCTGCGCGAGATTCCGCTTGAGGCGATGACGAACTGGCGGATCGAACCTCGCGGCATCGTCGAAGTTGCAGAATCACGGGGTATCGGTGTCGAGTATGTGACGACGACATCCGCCAGTCGTGAAGTCACTCAATGGAGCCAGCCACTCGTTCGAATCCAGCGCCCGGACACCGTCACCCTGGGGGTGCGAGGCGTTGCGGCTGATCGGGAGTTCGCGGTTGAGCGCCGGACGGAGATCGGCCTCCACGGAGTTGCGCTCTACTTCCCTGCCGCGCTCGCAGACACAGTATCGAGCGTGGTGTGCCGCGTGAGAACGAGTGCAGAGGGAGGTCGCTTCCTCCACCATGAAGTGGTTCTGCAGGTCGCCGACGCCACCGGGCTCTCGCTAACGCAAGCGGAGCACATAACTTGGCTGGGTGTCAGAGCTCTGAGCGCGCTACTCCTAGTGCCCGAGGCCACTTCGGTTGAGCTGCGAACCGTCGCCACGCTGGCACTGAGGGAGGTTGCGTGAACGTGCCTCGCGCGAGCGTACTCCGCCGACGTTTCGCGCAGCCACGACCCTTGCGATCTCTGTCGGCAGCGCGCTCCGCCAAACCGTCTCAGAACTCGAGGTCATCATCGTCGGTGACGGTGTCGATCAAGCCACCCGGTCCGTTGCCGAGAGCCTTGTGGCACACGACGCTCGCGTTCGCTTCTTGGACCTGCCGAAATGGGAGAACTGCGGAGATCTTCATCGCGATCTAGGCGTGCGGGAAGCCAAATCTGACGCGATCGTCTATCTGGCCGACGATGACATCTTGTTGCCACGCCACGTCGAAAACATGATCGGCATGCTCGTCGACCGAATGTTGGTGCAATCGAGCAATGGCTATATTTCGGCTGATGACAGGCTCGAACTTCACCCGGCCAACCTCTCGGATCCAACCTGCATCGCATGGCACCTTGCGGATCCGCCGAAAAATTGTGTCAGCATCACCGGGACTACCCATTCGCGGTCGTCCTATCTGGAACTGGAGACCGGGTGGACCGTTACCCCGGAAGGCATCTGGTCTGACCTGTACACGTGGCGAAAGTATTTTCGGCGTTCCGACTTCCCGGGCGCGACGCATCGAGAGATGACGACGTTGCAGTTTCCGGCCGAGTGCCATCGGAATGCAGACCCGATCGAGTTTGCGCACACCATCGCTCGGTGGGACGAGTTCTCGCGTGTGGCCGATGTGCAGCAACGAATGGCAGCCATGCTCGGTGAGGCCGAGTGGAGGACCCTCGTCGGCTTGACTATGTCCTCGGCTGACTGAGCCGATGAAATAGCGAGGTCCGTAGAGACGACGGTACGACGGTTCCGCTCATCGATGTCTTAGCGAGTGACAGCGCCGGTGCGTGCGGCAGGCAGCCTGTTGCGCCGCGTTCGTCGCAGTCGCGCCACACCACACGACACCGCGTAACCGCCCGTTCAATTGGGATGAATGCTCAGCGCGAGCCCGGTGGGCGCGCTCGTGTCAAGAAGCACCCCGAGCTCGGCTTCTGACGCCGTCACGGGCCGTCGCTCACCGGTCCACTCATCGCACAGCACTCCCGGTCCCGCGTGCCACCGAATTGCGACTCCGACATCGGCGGGCGTGACGACGAACGTCGCGAAGCGCGAGCCGTCGGCACGCGCGGTCGTTGCGATGCCGGCGAGCGGGGCATCCGTCTGGGCTTCGATGACCCGAGCTGAACGCTCTGCAGTGCGCCACCGCCGGGCGATGTCAAGGCCGACTCGCACCGTCTCGTGGTGCGCGTCATCCCAGCCGGCGAGGTCGCCCATGGTGATCCACGGTCCGCCGACGAGATATGGCGCCAGCCGGCTGCGCACCGGCAGATCCTCGTCGCCCGTATACGCACTTGCCCAGCTCGACGGGAGGTAGCGCCCGAGACCGAGTTTGGCCGTGCGGTTCGATTCTGATCGGCACCAGTCATCGCCGATCGTTGTGTCGTGGTGAGCGATCATCGCGAGATCGAGCGGTCGACCACCGTTCCAACAGTTCTCGATGATGAGCTCTGGATGCGACCGCCGCAGCTCATCGAGAATTCCGTACCATCCTGCCGCTGCGGCTCGCTCGCCCATCGCCGGGCCGTGAGTGTGATGCTGCGCATCGCACCGCGCGATCGTCTCAAAGTCGTGGAGCAACAAATCGAGCCCGTCT
>ENA-ORBV01004959-ORBV01004959.1-microbial-mat-metagenome-genome-assembly--contig:-NODE-4959-length-24945-cov-5.667364_pt1 | contig 24945 bp, 18 predicted proteins | sample MGYA00237777_ERZ505514 | MGnify/ENA primary metagenome ERZ505514 (study PRJEB26160, sample SAMN06269048) | microbial mat metagenome | isolation source: Oligotrophic lake microbial mat | place... | reverse complement strand
GTTCATATATCTAGATGTAACCTAGCTACCTGCGCATCGAGCATTGTCTTTGATGCCTTATAATAAGTTCTTTTATTGCTAGTGTATTGTCGACACGCCACAGGATCTTGATCAATTTGTTTGTAGGGGCTGGTATTGATGTTTGGATGACGAGATGCTAGAGCAACAAAGGTGTCCCGTCGTCACCCCACCCAAACCTTCACATTCCGGCAGTTCTCAAGGTCAAGTGAATGGCTTGCGCATTTGCGAGTTTGCTTCTTGTCCTTGGATAGTCGACAACGAGGTCGATATGGACTGATTTATCTCTCTCAAAATATGATTGCGTATACACAGAATCAACTAGATCGCTGGACTTGTTGCCACTTTTCCGCCCACACTTGTTCCAACGGCTTGTTCCGAATGGATGCAAAAACTTCCATCGGCGTTCTGCTTGCTGTCGTGCCATCCAACGATTGGTCATGAAGCAAAAAGTATTCATCGTATGGAATGGCACACTTTTGACTGCCGTCGTCGCTGCTGATTGTGGACTCTCCATTAGAGGGAGACTGCCACCACTCGGCAAGACCCTTTTGGAGTGACGACAACGACTGCCCTGGAGGAGGATAGACAAAGTATACCAAGGACGCCCTCGGTTCTGTGGATGGTGAAAGCACTCTATGTTTTGGAGATGGAAAGATGACTCGTTTCGGCGACTGTGATGGCGATGCAGAGGATGATTGTTGTTGTGTACCTGTTGAGTTGTTGCAATCATCGTTAGATATGGAAAAGGCGTTTTTAGCATTGCATGAATGTGCCATGGCGAGACTGGTAGCATCTCCCACGTGGACTACAAAATGTAGAATATCCGAGGTTTCATCATCCAAACCAAAGGCCTGTACATTGTTCCACGCCTGACAGGTTTGACAAAACGTCTGCAAACCTCCCACCGTATCTTGCCAAACGATCGTAAAGCTCCCCCAGTCCGTGTGTGGGGAGGATCCCAGGATTCTGTTATCATTCTTCTCCTCATTTTTGCTGTTCTTGTTGCAATTTGGTGGTTCCACCTTGTCGTATAAAAAGACGCGCAGCAAATCCACATTGCAGGGACCGGTTTTGTTGGTGGCATTCTGCTCTCTACCAACGCAAGAACAACCATAAGACTCGTTCATCAACTTCTCTTGGGTCTCTTGTATCAGCAAATTGGGTGGAAGTTTTAGCATATAATTCACTGTGGAAATGATAGAATGGAGCCCGTGGCTGATTTGGTAAAGGAGAGGATTCCCTTCATCTTCTTTCTGGCCATTGTAGAAGAAACACCGACGCGATTCCCAAGACTGCTTGGGTTCCACACTAGCATTCCCCGCCGACCCACTTTCTGCGGTTCGAAACGTAGCCTGAGGAAAGGGATTGCTGGCACGAAACTCTGGATCAAACAATTTACAAATCCCCCTTTTAGGGTGTTGCCACAGATTGTTGCTGCACTCGGAATAAAAGCATAATGGAGACGTGGCAGGGATCTTGGAGCAATCAATCGATAGATGCGACCAACCATAACTCCTTAGATTCTGCAACAATAACAGCGACGAGGAGTCACTTTTAATGGCACAGTCCCCAATATTATTTTCGTCTCCTCCCACTACCACTTGGTGCTTGGCAGCATACGATTTTGTCAGATCCACAGGTTTTGGGACGGGGCAGGTACAAGCACCTGTTGTTGTACCAGCAGTACAGCAGGTTGTCATGATGCGATGTTCCCTTGTTGTTGTCTCCTCGTGAGCTGCGGTTCATGAACTTACTGCTTCAACTTTGTACACAATTGAATGACTGCTTGATCAATTGCTGCATGCATCATCGTCAAGACGGAATCTGTGATCTGCATGTCTGTTAATCGTTGAATCTGAATCGTTGATTGGCCGCGTCGCAACAATTGATTTGATTGCACGCACTGTGACTCACACTTGCTCCTTTTGGGAACCTCCATTTCTCAACTCCTGTCTTGAGCAGTGAGAACATGAACCCCACAATGCTAACAAGTTGCTCTCTGACAGATGACACCACAACAGAAAAATTTCATTGACAGCGTGTCTTCAACATGCTGGTGCAATCATCCTTCGTGATTGATTCCAAAAGGCTTGTTGGGTTGCGGAGGACTATGGGTCCGACCTCACGCAACGGACTGACCTTGGAGACAAGCTCTGATGTGCTTCTAGTCGCCAACACTGTGACTTGTCATTTGTGCAACTTTTGAGAAGGGTAATTTTGTCAAAATGACTTCATGGAATGCAGCAGCTGATTCAATCATGATTTTGTTTCCGACACAATGGATGACTTCTGTGGTGTCAGAGAAACAAACAACAATTTCTTTTGCACAAGACTGCGATTGTGATGCAAACACACAGGACCTCAATGGTTTTTTTGTTCATCATTGAGAAGCAAACCCTTTTGGCAAGCAGTCAGTTAGGCCATCAGAAGGTTTCTAAAACAAATGCAAATTGCGTCAACTTTCCGCTGCAAAAAAGAAAATTGTCGGCGAGCTGGAAAAGTCACAATGCTCTGACTGCTCAGCAAACCATTTTGTTTTTGGATCAACATTTGCAGTCTGGGAAACAACTTGGCCAAAGAACAGGAAACGGACACTTTTGAATTGGTTGTGCAATTTCAAATCTGCAACTTTTTGATGCCGTTGGAGACGCAAAATTGAATTTGGAACGTTTTCCAGGCTTGTGCTGGCTTTGGCAGACGACTGCTGGGACTGTCAGGGCACCACAGCTCACACTCACCATGTGAGCTGCTGAAGATGTCTGTTGCTAGCAGCTAGCACATGAACAAGAGGCAAAGGCAGTGAAGGGGTTTCTGCATGTCCCTCTGGCTGGTGGCAGCCCTGGATGCTTGTCATTGCTTGACAGTTGGCTACTGGTAAAGCTTCCATGCATGGCCAGTGCGTCATACGTCGTAACAATTGGCACCACTGCGTGATTTCACTGAGTGTTCCAAAACCGATTGTCACTGGGTCATAACAGAAGTCTACAACAGAAGTCTACTTTAAAATCATTGGGTGCAGTCGATAAATGATCAAAGCTTTTCCGGTTTTCGAAATGAAACGGCTTTTTGCGAGCATCATTTTGCGTTAAATTAGGACCGGTCTTTGAGTTTTACTTCGTATGTAAAATTTCGAACTAATAACTGCAGTACAATTGTACCAGACTACCAGTACCGTCTTCCGGATGGACCCGCCCCGCCCTCTTACGAACAGATGTCCATGTTGATGCGTCATCAACTCATCGTTGTTTAAATTCACTGAATTTACCGTAACCTCTATGTGAAGACGAGTACCAATATGGTACTGGTGGTCTTGAGCTGGAATTTATGAAAGCGCTGATACTAACTGGTACCGATCTCCCCATTTTCTCGCATTGACAGACCTCTGCAATAAATTCAATTCAATTCAATTCAATTCAACCTACTATCCTATCCGGAAGGCCAGTTGTTTTATCACCTCATCACTCGATCGCAGCAATTGAAGAAGTCAACTGGCTAGCTAGAGTACTGTAGTACCTGCAGCTGCAAACGACCTACTACTGGTACGCACTCTCCGTTGGCCATTGTTGTACAGTACGAAACAGCCTACTAGCTAGCTAGTACTGTTGAAGAGCTTTGTCGCCATGTTACACGAAGAGACAACAATAACAACAACGACCACAACCCAGCAATCCACTGCTTGACTGGCTCACTAATTGTTTTCTCGACGGGTTTATTCCTTCGTCCATCGATTTCATTGATTCCTTCGGTTCCTCGATTATTGACTACTGTATCCGCAGTCAGTCTTCTATTTCACAATACGGGCCGGAGAAACCAAGCTGCCCTTCCAAAAGTCAATTAATTATTTCCACATACAATGACACCCTCCAACTACCCTACTACCATGCACAACAACAACCACAACCACAACCATAATAATAGCAACAGTGGTCATGGCCATGACGGTGATGCAAGTGAAACAGGAGACGGCGAACGCTCCATTTTGAGTGGTACCACCTTCTTCACCACCACCAGCGGTGGCGACTTATTGCAGCCCTTGCCTACTTCTGCTACCACCGGTGGTAGCAGTAGTAATAGCAATAGCCTTAGTGCCCCCCAGCACTATCAACAACAGCAACAACCACCACAAATGCAGAGTGTGGCAGGAGTCCTGCGGCGACTATCGAGTAGTGGTATCGCTGTGGGGGTCCCAGAAACAGGCAGACTGTCACTACTAGCAGACAGCAATAATAATTCTATTGCAAGGAGCAGTAATAACCACAGCAGCAGCAGCAGCAACATGCCACTGAATGAAACATCGGTCGTCGCTGGGGATGAGGTTTCGAGGAGTAGCCGTAACAGCAACAGCAGCCACAGCGGCAGCCACAGGCCACAAACGGAAAATACTAATGATCCACCTCTACAACAGCAACATCAGGAGGAAGAGCAAACAGCGGCATCTTCCCACTACTACGATACAGCAGCCGATCCACCGGAGGCAGCTCTCGACGAACATGACTCGAACGACAACAATAGTCGCTACACAAGAGGTAGTCATTCACAAAACAGTCACAGTCACAGCCACAACAGCCATAATATTCCGCGGCGGACGAGTGCTGGTACTAGTACTAGTACTAGTACTAGTACGAGTAGTGGTGGTGGAATTCGAGTGGACCGGGAAGCCATCTTCAGTGCTTCCTCGACCGAATTGGTGGAGGCGACATTGATTCGCGATGTGGATGATCCCAGTGAGACGGGTCACGATGGCGATGAAACCGAACATCCCGACGACAATTTTTATGTGATGGATGGCAATCATCATGACCATAATAATAATCCAGACAACAATGTCGCCACCATTGGACTTGCGTCCGTAGAGAGTACAAGTGTCCTTCTGGCACCTTCCTTGGCGCGGGAAAGCACGGCGGGAATGGAATCCATGGTCTTGTCCGAATTGGCTCTGGTCGAAGCAAAACCAGTCGATGCACCTCCACAACGAAAAGCCATTTCTCGAAAACTTATTTGTGCCGTCATGGCACTTTTGGTAGTCGTCATTGTGGCATTGAGTGTTGGATTTGCGGTGTCGGCAAAGAACAAGGAAAAGAAAAATAAGAAGGGAGACAGTCATGGCCATGACGACAATAACACTACTACAAGTACTACAGATGGCATGGACACACAAGAAGAAACATCCATATCGTCTTCAGGGTCAAATTCTTCCAACAACGTTGGGTCACCTGCGGACGCGTCATCGTCGCAGCAGCCTCCGCTACAAGAAGGTGCTCTCATGCCTGTTTTGCAACGCTTACTCGAGAAAGGAGGACCTCTTCGATGTGGGGTGATTCCTGGACCGGGTCTTTTTCACCGGGATGAAGAATCTGGACAAGCCATTGGCTTTGATGCGTCGCTGGTACGTTGCGCATTCCTTTGTTTTTCGCGGGTGGCGGACTGTCTTTCGTGTTCGTTATTTTCGTTCCTATATCTCGTGACTGGGCTGATATATATATATCTTGATTTTATTTATTTATTTATTTATCACGCTTTTTGTTTCCCTGCAGTGTGCCGCAATTGCTGCAGCAGCTACGGGAGATGCCGGGTATGTAGAGTATGTGGAAGGAGATGGCGTTCTGAACACGTTAGGGTTTTTGAATGATGGCTTGGTCGATATTGTTTCTGCCGGTGCCACCCACACCATGGAACGGCAAACGAACGTGGTGAGTCCTGCTAAGCGTTGTTTTTTGATTCTGCTTGGCGCAACACGCAAATAATTTACTTATTTGAGCTTGTCATGAATATGCGCACTCTCTTCGGTGGATCGCCTGCAGGCCAGCCTTGGAACCGGGTTCACGTTCACAGTGCCGTATCTCTACCAAGGCATGCAATTAGCAGGAGTACCAAGCCATGTAGAATGTGGCGACCAAGGACTGGAATACATTGCTGCATGTGGAGACATTCAGGTGTGCGTCGTGGCAGATTCAACTCATCAACAAAAACTGTCTAGCTATTTACCTGGTCGACAAATGACGGCTGTCAAGTCTCGTGAGTTATTAAGAGAAGCCCTCGCAAATGGTCTTTGCAATGTTATCGTCCACGAAGGCTACAACTTAGCAGAACCCCTGATTCGCGAAGCTGGGTACACTGGAGAATATCTTGTAGGAAAGACTCTCTTCTCCAAAGAACCCCTAGCAATGATCACGTCTCCGAGGGACACGCAATTTTCGAATTTTGCCAATAGCGTTCTTCAATCTCTCATTCGGGCAGAAGCAAAAAATATCACACAATCTACTGCAGAACAGTTTGATCAAACAGGTGCTTTTGGGGAACCCTACGTGGACATGTTTCGACATGCTGTCGCAGCAGGAGGAAATTACCAAGAGCTGTGGCATCGACACATGGAAGAATACTTGGAAAGGCAAACTCTTAATCTTATCAACTACGAGAGTCCTAATGCCACGGGCTTGTTGTATTCTCATCCCTATGGATCCATAACAGGGTCCTTTGGGAAACCAGGAAATACCTTATTGGAGGTAAAAAGTCGTGGACAACTTCGCTGTGGAATAATAGCGAGAGGACCAGGTTTTGCAGAATTGGACGTGAATGGCACCTTTGCTGGCATCGATGCTGACTTTTGTCGGGCCGTCACGGCTAGTGTTTTTGCCGGCTTCGTGGATGGCGTTGAATTTATCGAAGTGAATGACGAACAGGAAGGATTCGAACGCTTAGCCGCAAAGGACTTCGATTTGTTTGCTGGTGCATTGTGGAATCTTGAGAACGACGTTAGCGTTCCAGGAGTAGACCAAGGCTTTTTCTTCTCCCAGCCATACTTTTTTGGAGACTCCAGCTCCAACAGCACTGGAAAGATCAGTTCACACGTGGAGGGACAACATTGTTTGGCCACGACAGAGGATGACCATTTGTGGTCGTCATTTGTATACTGGATTACAGCAGCTGTATTTGATGCAGAAGAAGTTGGCATTACCCAAGGAATGTCAAATAATATGCCGGATGTATTCATATTTGGTGGCGACTTTCTTCTCATGTTCCAAGATGCAATCTTGGCCGTTGGCAATTATCAAGAACTCTACGAAAAAAATCTTGGGAGAATCATCCCCCGCAGCGGCAGGAATTTACTCAATGGAAACGTTGGGCCGCAGCTGTTTGCAATGCCAGGTATTATGGATTAGGGCACAGGCAAAATTCGCACGTACAGCATTACCTCGACTATCTGCAATCGGTATAGCTGGCTACTCTCCATCACGGATCTTGACCAAGGCCCTAATTCACGCGTCTCGTTTTTACCCGAATACTTTTTGCTCTTGGTGCGAAAACCACTTACTCTACACGGCGCAATAACGCTTGAAGACCATTGCTTTTCGCTAGTTACACTTCTCCATTGCGGTTTTTTGCCCCTACTAAGTTACTTAGAGCATCTCTAGTCTTTTCAAAGCCCTTGGCTGAAAACGGAGTGCAAGTCGCGTCTTCGTCATTTTCACAGCATCGAGTCAGCACTTCCCTTGATACATTTTTTTGCCTTTCGACTTCTACTTGGAACACATCGCTCTCATTGTTACTTTGCTAGGCACCACTAATAATGTCTGTACTAGTACTGTACGTCGTACTGTAGTATAGTACGCCGTAGTGCTTTCCAGCAGTAGACTATCTCGTCTAGCTAGCTAGCTACAGTATAGTATGGTACCTGGTAGCAGTTCTTGGAAGTCATTGCTACTACTACTACTTCGAAGTAATAAGTAGCTAGCTAGAGTACTTAACTAGCTAGCTGGCTAGTAATAGCACCCATTCATACTGTCATAGCTATAGTACATGGCGAGTCAGTGAGCGTCCAACATGACCAATGACTTTTAGAGTACTCAGTCACGTAGTATGTGTCACGCACAATGCTATGATACCATTAGGGTTTAGGGTTAGTACCAGTTCCGGTACTGCGCATGCAGCAACACTTGACCGCAGCAACAACAACAATAAATCAATGAAGGAAACACATGCTATTTTAAAGAGACAACAACCTGTCCGAATAACATTCAACTGGGGGATCTGCCGCTGTCAGCGGCATGGCAAGAGTTACGACGTACTAGTACCTAAGTCGTTCTATCTACTTCCTCCTGAAAGGTGGAAGGCGAAGTAGAGGAAGGCCATAGCTAAAACAGGGAGAACCAGCATCAGTCGAAGTCACTGAGAAGAAAGTAGTTTTACTTGGCGATTTTGTGTTCATGCACGATCCTATCAGTCTACTCTGAATCACTACCAGAGTCGTAAAGAAATTCAAAGTTAGTTAATACAATACGCCATGGTAGTCTCATCTGATAGCAGCGATGAAGTTGGCAGCGCTCCAAAAAAGCGCACGAAGAAGAAGTTCAGGCGTTCTTCCAAAACCAACAAACGACAATCGTCCTCTTCGATGCCAACCACGCCATCCCGGCCCCGTAAAAGTCTGATTCGAAAGCGCCCCGTCAGTTTTGGAAACCCGGCACTAGGTACCTATCATGGTTGCCTTTATACTTTGGATGTTGCTGGAGAAGACTATTCACCCATCAATACGCCAATAGTGGAAGGAGCAGAATCCGTGGAGCGAGTTGTTGCAATGGTGGATGTACCACCGGAACAGGTCCCCGAAGGAATTTTAAATTTGGCACGGTCGCATCGTCCCTATATTCAGCACGTTAGAATTGTTATTGCCGAGATTGATGAAGAAGTTGAACCGGATTCTGATGGTGATGGGGAAGAAGCCGAGGACGAGGAGCATGGAGAAACAAACGATGAATCGCGGCGAATGGCTCCTACTTCCTCAGGAAACTCTGCTTCACTCCTACCTAACGACGAAACCACCACCACAACAGAAATGATGTCTACTGATACAAAGCATGATCCAGATAAGCACAAATCGGGGGGGAACTCAGACTCGAACTTGACTGATAGCCAAGAAATTGGCGGTGATGATGATGACAACTTTAGTGTACCCGCGAGGACCTATGTCATTCTTTTGGAGCTATGTAGCGTCGACGCAGCGGAAGAGTTTGTGAACGATTTGCATGGAAAGCCCTACACAAGTCTGGATCCTACTCAAACATGCAGCGTGTACCAAGTGCTTGCTTTATCTGGAGAAGACGGTGTGTCCTTGCTTTCCCCCTTTTTTGCACCCTCGGCTAGGTCGACGTCACCGAAAACCAAAGCATCGACGGGCACAGCAGCTAGCAGCGCCGTAACTTTACCAGTCAAAGCATCGGAAGAAATGTTAACTTCGGATACTTCGACAGGGAGTACGCCGGCCACGGCAATGGTACCCGATGCCGGTGCTACAGGCAACACTACCGCCGCCACTACCCCAACAGCAACTACAACACCCGCAGCACCCGCTCCAATAGTAGAAGACTACAATTGCGCTGTCTGTCTCGAACACATGATTTTGAGCGATATGGAGGAACATGACGCCAATGACGCGAGAGCTTCCATCCTGACAACCGTGTGCAACCACTCCTTTCATTTGGATTGTCTTCTTCAATGGCAAGATTCACCATGTCCAGTTTGCCGCTACGACCATTCAGGCTTGAACGAAGCCCTGAGCCAATGCAATCTTTGTGGAGCAACCGAAAACAACTATGTCTGCTTGATCTGTGGAGTGATCTCCTGCGGCGGTCCTCCCATTCGCAGCGGTTTGACAGCACAGGGCAGTCACAGCGCAGCAGGAAGGGGCGTCGGTCGAATGGGCTCAGATTCGCCGGTTTGTGGTGTGAGTGCTGCGGCACCACCGAACCCTAGCAGTAGAAACATAGCTGGTACTTCTACCAACGACAATGTGCCCCCTCCTGAAGATGCCTCCCGTCAATTGTCCCAGTCTCATGCGCGGCAGCATTACGATGAAACTCTACATGCGTACGCATTGGATACCGAGACACAGCATGTATGGGATTTTGCTGGACAAGGATATGTTCATAGATTGCTTCAAAACAAAGAAGATGGCAAATTGGTGGAATTCCATGATCCATCTAACACTTCGTCGCATGAGCGATCTTTAAGTCCTGGCTTGTCGGATGCGCAAGAGGGGGAAGTTGTGCATCGCAAGTTGGAAGGTTTTGCCAGTCAGTACTACACACTCCTCAAGAGTCAACTGGAACAACAACGAAGCTACTACCAAGGACGGCTTGAGGAATTGCGCCGGGAAAGCTTAATGCGGAAGAAGGCCCAAACCAGCGATTTGGTCCAAGCTCTGAAGCAGGAAAAGGCCCAGCTTTCCAAACGCCTGGGAACACTGAAAGCCAGGCGCGCCAAAGTATCGGAAGAGGCAGCATTTTTGAAAAATATGAACGAAAGCTTAGAGAAGAACAAGGAGCCGCTAAAACGAAGAATCGTCGAGGCACAACGAGAGCGCAGTGAGAGAATGGATCAACTACAGCAGCGCATGCCGGCGTTAGAAGAAAAAGTGACCATGCTCATGCTGCAGTTAACAGACGAGACGGGCATGGAAGGCGAGACGACATCGGTAGCTGCGGCTACCGAATGCGCACCGCCGAACACTAACAACCCCAAAACACTGAAACATAGCAATAGCTCTCAAAGCGAGGATCGCAAACCCGCTGCCAAGCGGTAGGTCATCTCTCTTTGGCTAACTAAAGTATTTTCTCTTTAAAGCAAAATTTAGGCATATTTTTTAAAGATTATTTTATTGTGTATGTAATTGAGGTATTATAAAAGTTATTCATTGATTCTATGGTGATCTTATTTCGACTTCTTTTTTCTCCTTCATTATGTACAATTGTCGCTCTCTTATTGTTATTAGCCAGCCTCATTAGTAGACTGGTACGGTAGGCACACTCAATCCATTTTCAATATCGTCCTCGCTGTCATGGTCCCCGTCCATTTTGGGGTGAACCTTAATGTTACCACGGCCGGTCTTGCATCTGTCAAAGCAACATCCGCATAACGCTGGCGAGCAAATTCCACACACAAAACAGACAAAAGCAATAAATATGTAACCATATGACCCTTGAACAATCTCGCTGTCGTCCACGGTGTCGCCCCCCTGTCGTACCAAAGCCTCGATCTCGATCTCTAGGATTGACTCGACGCATGTTCCATTGTAAAAGGTAGAGAACTCTTGACCAAGTTCGTCCGTGTAGACGGCTTGCTCGTGTTTGGTCAAGCACTGACCACCCTCACCATCCCAAACTTTAATCATTATTGTGTCTGCCGCATTGAACCGTCCACTGTACTTCATATCCGACAAAATGAGTGGAAGATCACGTGGGTAGGCAATAAAGGTCATTCTTCGTTCGTTCTTTCCGTCTCCCACACACCGCCAAGCCGAATAATCCCGTGTCCGACAAGACTTCACGTCGGCAAGCTTTAGGTGCTCTTTATTCAAGGAGAATCTGCCACTCGGTTGGAGAGTTTCGATCTCCACACGAACTTGATCCACACTGCGCTCGTCCAAATTGTCGACCACAAATTTTCCGTCAAGCGTTCCTGTCGGCATGAGCTTTTCGTGGATTTTGATCTCTTTCGTGGACCAATCTACGACACTGGCCCTTTTCGAATAAAATTTCACTTTGGATGGTTGCTTGACACGCAAAACGTGGATGGGCTCCATGACAACACTGGAAGTGGCAAGAACATCGCCCGTGGTATCGTCAATAGCTAGGAAGCGATAGCCAAACAATTCCGGTTCGACGCCCAGATTATCTCCCGTCATGGACATGCGAGGCACGTTGAAATAGTCATCGGATTCCATTGTGTACTGAATCCCAAGCTCCAACATGGGAATGGAATAACCAGTGTACCTGCTGTTGACTTTCTCTCTTACATATTCCACCTCAATGTCGAGGACGTCTCCTTGTTGAATGACAACATTATTCTCCAATGTCGTGAGACGACCGAATTTTGTCGTGGAAGTCACTTCGAGCTTGAGAGTCCACCATCCATTGGCGTCTTTTGGTCCGACGGTCGACATTCCCTTGAGTGTCATGTTGAAAGGAGTGGTGTCGCCTTGGACAATGGAAAAGGTCGCGTTGGGAGTCGCCATTAGGTACGGGATGCCCTCGACATGCCCATTGCTGACGGGAGGACTGGTGATTGTCGAATCATCATTGCCAGTGCCAGGTGGAGCAGTTTTCTTCTCGCCCGCGTTTTGCATTAATTCCAAGCCCGAAAGGTAGGCGACCTTGGCATCGTGTGGCGTAACGTCATAGTCGTACATGGTCACTTGATGGATGGCTCCTTCGAAGTAAATTGGAGAGCGTGTATCGGAAAATAGTTGGAAGCGATAATTTGAGAAAAACTTCTGGAGATGTCCCTCGTAATGGGAAAGCTCAAGTTCGGGAAAATCTTCGAAGGCAGGTTCTCCGTCAATGTAGAAACGCATGAAGTGATCTCCCATGTGCACAATGACATGGTACAAATCTGGATGATCCGCCAATCGTCCCGGATATTGCTTTGGCGGAGGCAGGGTAATTTCATAATATTTGGGTGTTCCGCCTGTCCCCACGTCGCTTTCATAGTCATCGGAATACGAGAAAAACAAGCCCCCTTTCCAGATCGACAGCTGCATGTCGTAGGAGTCCCAACCGCGGCCCCCCTTCAGAGGATGCCTTGTAATTGCAGCGTCTTCGAAGGCTTGTCCAAGTGTCCAGATGGGAGCCTTGGAAAACTCCTCAGGGTAAGGAAGAAAGGTTTGGTTTTTGCTGATCGTCATCCAGACTTCGACTGTGAGCCCCGTAGTGTTTTCTTCTTTATAATACCTTTGTACTCGTTCGAGATCGTATTCGCTTTGCATCATGGGAAGGACGGGAATGTCAGCACTGCTGTCTTCTTCAAATTTCTTGGCAATGAGACCATACCCAAGTGATGCGCACTCAAAGCTGTCCTTCTTGGCTGGAGACAAGGCTCCGAACCAAGGAAGCGTAGAAGAAGGAGACGACGCAATGCCGAGAGTGGAGGAATACTTCTTGCCGATGCGCGACCCGAAGCAAGTGAAGTCGTACGTGTCTTTTGTCAATGCGGAAGCAAATGACGTTGTTGTTGCCGCCGCAACAAGGAAGGAAAGCGCCGCCGCCGCCATTGTCTTTCGCGATGCGGTCCACATGATGGATTGTTCTTTGTTGTTGACGATGATGCTGTTGACGTAGAAGATGACAATGATGATCACGTAATTATGTAACAACTCACGTAAATGTGAAATAATGAGATGTAAATGAACCTTGTACGGTTTGTCAATGGCAACGAAAGAGAAACGTAAATGGACCCTTTCCGTTTCTGGTCGAAACCTGTCATCGTCATGAGACAAGACGACAGGACGCAAATGGATAGATCACGACCGATGGAGCGTGCCAGCGCGCCGCAGGGCAGGCGGGCGCCTAGTGGGTAGAAGCAACGATCATACTGTGTCTGGTCACCTAATCTAAGGCTAATAGACAATAAAAATAATAATATTACTTGCGATGGACCGCCATGGTCGATCCAAAAATAAATTGTGTTGGTCCAGCGGAGGACGATGATGCTGTATGCATGTCCGCACACTTGACTGTCCGCAGCTCATTGTTATCCTTAACCTTAAAAATGACAGCTCGTGATTGAACTTAAAGATACGCACATCCGTACGTGCGAGAAAAATAGCTTTGGAGTTCCCGAAGTCCAAGTTCAAACATGATCGAATCTTGCCCCATTGGCCACCTACGTGATCATCATTGTCCGAATCGATAAACGAATGAGCCCACGTATTGTTGCACTTAACAAAACGACAACCGACCCCCCGACGAGAAAAGGAAATACTGCCAAGCAAGTCTGTCGTCATCCATTCCCTTCCATTACCCTACATCGACCGCGGATCAATGCTGCTGTGGGTTTCTACTTTGTTCGAGAAAAAGTCGACGATTTCGATTGAAAGCCGGTGAGAACCAGTGTCACTCGATCGAAGCTCACCCTCGTCGGAGTACAAAACCAAAAAAAACACACCGAAACACACGCTTACCAGTGCTTCAGTCTCTGGCAACGTCAAAGTGAAGTTGATAGTGCATGTAGTACTGTAAACAAGCGGACTGTCTTCTTCGCTGTGCTCAAAATTGCTTGCATACAAACAAATCAATCGAATCGGAAGGCGCTACCACCAGTAACTCTGTACTGGTGCCGCTGTTCAAAGGAGAGTGTGACTAGAAAAGCAAGACAGTAATTCAAAATGCGTCGGTGGTACAATAGCATAATAATAGGGTCGCTGGCTGGACTCCTTGCCATACACCATCATGTAGAGCCCGTGTCCAGTGCCGTGATACGCGGCAGAATTTCCATTGTATCACCCAAACAACGACAACAACAACACTTCTTTCGGGCATTGCAACCACAACGGCCGTCCCCCCAGTTACTCGGCACCATTTCCATCCCACGAGGGGGTGCTGATCCAGCTACTGCTGCTGCTGCTCCAATTTGGACCACCCTCTCTTCTCTGCACAAGGATGGAAACTACAATCTACTACTCGCAATGCTGACCAAAGATGTCGTTGCCAAGGCTGCCTGTGTGTTTTTCATGGGCCAATCGACAACCGCTTGGTTGGCCCCACACCGAACCTGTTTGAAATATGGACTCACCACCAGTGTCCTCAATGTGGCGTGCAATCGCAAATTGGCCACTGCCTACTTGGCCAGTGCTGTGCTCATGTACGGCATGCTGTTTCAAAAATGTACGGCCCACACGGCAGTGGGTGCAGCGGCCGTGGCATGGATGATGGAACAACTCAAGGCTCGGTTGTATTATGAGGCAGAAGACATTGGACGACCCGTATGGAGTGAATATGCCATGGGAGCAGTGGCTACGTTGACGGCCATGGCCACCCTCTGGACGGGCCCCAAGTCGGCACATTTGGCCCGAGTTGCCATTCAATCCTCCAGTCTTTTGCTGTTGATCAATGGAGTGTTGTTTTTCATGGCTCCTGCTGCACTCTGCCGATTTTGGAAAATTCCCGCTGGAATTATTACCTCTCCAGATGTGGACGAAGAAGCGTACAAAGAAGAACGCAAACGATATAACGAAACGGTCTTTCTTCATCGATACATGGGAGTCGCTGTCATCTTTAGTGGAATTATGCAGGCCGTTCTCGGTTGGGGTGGAGATATTTATCAAGCCATTGGAAGTGCCTTTGGCTTTTTATTCATGATTAATTGTTGGTCTTTTCTCAAAACCAGTGACTTTAAACGATTGGCACGCACATCGCTGTCGGTTTCATCCCGTATGGATTTGAAGAAGAAACTTTCCAAACTCTTTTTCCCCATGTTCAATGCCGTGGTCTCGGCGGTTTTGCTGCTCAGTCCATCGATGAATGCTTCTGGTGGTGGTGGAGGCGGCAGCATCAAGGCGACTCCATGAAATGATATACGATGAGATGACGATTACAATATTAGGACCAACTACAATCACCTCTACCAGAAAGATGCCTCCTGTGGGAGGGGCCAGATGAACATAATTATACCACCCCTTCCTTCGAAATGAATGCAGTGTACATATCAAAACCACCACTTCGTAACATCGCACAGAACGCATCGAGCACTTAAACAATGGTGGCGGTGATGGTGACCATGATGAAGCAAGCGCTACAACTACACAACGATCAGTCATCATTATTTTTACATTTCGAGTAGTTCCTCTGAAGTGAGGATGCAGCGGAAGAGAAAGCAAAGGCCGCGGGTGCATTCTACCTCCCCACATGGCATGCGCCTTACACAAAGAAACAAATACAATTAGCAAATAGCACGCACGACGCAATGTCACATCACGACTGCATGTAATACCTGCACCCGTTCTAATACTGTTAAAATAAATATGCCAGATATAAGCTGACGGTCAGAGTATTAGTACTTTCTCAGATTCATATTTTCTCAGATTCCCTGACCAGCGGACATTCACGCTTAGTTCATTTGTTGCGACAAGAATGCAGCAATCAGATTCTTGGCGTTGGTGTCTAACGACTGGATCTTTTCTTCAACACTTTCAGCTGCATATTCGGTCGAGTCCTCTACAAATTGTACACCATCCCAAAGCTTGGGTGTCTCAGAAGATTGTTGCAGAACCCCCATTGCAAAATCCACACCCAAAGCGGCAGCAAATTGGTGCGACGTCCTAACGGATCCTAGCCCATATCTACCAAAATCCCCAGTCCCCACCAACTGTTTTCGAACCACTTCCAATGATTCTTGTTTGCGCTGATCTTCCCATCTGCGGGTCCTGTCATTCTTCTTGTCATCGTTTGCAACGGCCGATGATTGTGTGGGGCGATGCGCCCGGCTCCACTAGAAAATACAAGTTGGACGCGTGAGGCTGATTGATGAGCCAAGACTGTTTCCGTGTCATTTTGGAAGAAAAAACAAAACAAAACAAATTCATAATAAAACATACCAAATGATAGCAGACACTTTGGCTAGGAGCAAACAAGTCATATCCTTTTGTGTACAGGCGCATCGCCATGCTGAGCTCTTCTCCGAAAAACAAATGATGCAGACTTTCATCATAAGGACAATCCTGCAAGACGAACGAGCGGGCAAAGTTAAATCCTGCAGCATATAGTAGACTAGGGACAGGCGCTGCCTGTGGTTTCATGAGACGTCCCCGTTGTCGCAAAAGACCGTTCGCATCAAACTTCCAGGGTACCAACAAGGTTCCACGAGTTTCGGATGGAATGCTATCGGGTAATCGATATCCCGCTGGGTAGGCGCTCAACATGACCTTCTCGTGATTCTTGGAAGAGATGAGTTGCTCGAGTTGCTGAATGAGATAGGTGTCCCAGTGCTTGCGAAACCGCATGTGTGAATCAATTTGGAGGACGTATTGTTCGCCACGAAACAAGGACTGACAAAGAGCTCGTGCATAACAGGGTCCCATGGCATGCCTGGCGTCTAGGCGGATACATCGAACATTCGAGTTATACCATGGATCTTTGGTCGGAAGAGCATTGGATATGGCCTCGTCTTCGTCAGGATCTAATTGGAGGCACAACCCAACAAAGACACGTTCCGGGTGAGTGGCCATGGCCGTCAAGTGGCGAATGGTAGGCCCAAGCTCGGAATCTCTATAGGCAGCAATGGAAACGAAAATAGTGTCCTGCTCGTTTCTATGTCTTGGATGTTGTATTGGCAACGGCGGTGGACCAGAAATTAGTTCCCTATTCACATTTTTGTTTTCCCCTTCCCTTCCCTCTTTGATTGCTGCTGCTACTGGCGCGGCAGACTTTTCGTCAGATCTTGTTGTTGTTGCTGCTGCTGCTGTTATTGTTTTCATTCTGCCATACAACCAAGTTGTCAGTGCCACCCTTGGTCGCCTCAAGCTCGGTCGGACTTCGTGTTCGACGCCATCAGATCGAAACAAAATCAATCGATTTTGATATGGCGCCACATCCACATAAGAATTACCATAGTTGCTATGATTGTTGTTTTGGTTGTTTTTGATGTTGTTGTTGTTTTGTCTGGTGTGTCTGTTGCCATTCATATACAGTCGCAGGCAACCGCCATCCGCTTCAGGTGTCCAGTCGTCGTCTGTCAAATAGTAAATCGCAGTTATCAATCGTTCAGCTTTCCCATTGCTACTACCGTTATCATTATTGCTGCTGTTAGATGTTTTTTCTTCTTGACAAAGATTGCCTCGACGATCGCAGTGTCGAGGATAGCCACTCGTCCCATCCCCTGGAAATAGAGCAAGTTGAATGGACGTGCGACTAAAATCAAATTCCATTTTGGATGATGACAAGTCGCTGTTGCTACTGCTGTCGCTCAAGTACTGGTGCGCCGTGGCCTCAATCGTTTGAATCAGAGAATGTAGGCATGGAAATTCCTTTGGAAATTGTGGGGATTGTCGTAGATGACTAATGAACTGGCTCTTGTCGCCACGAACCGTTGCTGCTGCTGCTGCTGCTGCTGTTGTTGTTTCTGGATGGTTGTGGTTCGTTTCCTCCTCATTTAATGCAGTAGTAGTAGGTTTTTCGTTGTCTGACGATGGCACCAAAAAACCGCTTTTCTGTAGCATGGACAAGAGATTATTGGTCTCCACTTCACTCTGTGTTTTGGCAGGTTTCAATGACGCAAAAATTCCGTGTTGTTGATCCAGTTCCTGTTTTAGCTCCTGCGCAAAATGGGGACCCATGAAATGATCGACAATGTGCCAACTGTTGCCATCTGCAACTGGACTTCCCAAGGTAGTGATGATAGACGACGGGATAAAAGGGACTGTAGGTGTCCGTTCTGTTTTGCCAATGCCATGTGAATCTGGTACTGGCATTTCATTGTTTTCGTCGTCGTCGTCGTCGTCATCGTGATCAACGCCAACTGCAGAACGAGGCGCCGGTTCTTTGTCCTCTCGATCCACCGAAACCATGGCTCTAGCTATGCTGTAGCTACCGATGACTTCACTACTTGGTACCGCCACATAGTTTGGTGTCTCAACTTCTTCTTCAGTAAGTTCTTGGTTGTTGGTTGTTCTCGTTCAGCACGGTCAGCATTATCGATGAATCATGATCGTGACCGAATGATACAATCCTTTCACTGAGTCCCGGTAAATTCAAAAGGGTTAGGGTGTGAAGGTGGAATGAAATTGGGAATCCAACACCAAATCATTCATGTGGATTGTGGTAGGATTTCTACTTGAGTCGTTGGAAAACATAAAATAATGTCTTATAGTCAACGCCTCGTTATTTAACACGTGTTTTGTGTTTAGAAAAGAAAACCGCACCAATTTCGTCACTCGCAGCAAACAGTTGGTGACATTTTTGGTCGCATTTAAGCAGCAACTCATAACATTCAGAAAACGAAATGATTTCTTGGTACAGTCTACATACGTGAGATTTTCACCGAATCATTGTACAGTGAATTAGTCGCAGTGGTAGAAAACGCATTATAGTTATTTAGAAAAACACTACATGTGCTAGCAATTCCGACTCGCGAACTCCGAATGAATGTAGAATCAGCACTAGCAAGCGTAGTGATGACACGCTACACAGCTGTAACTGAATCTCACTTTTTGTAATCTGGAGAATAGATATATCTCATACCATAGTAAATTCAATAATGACCATGATGGTAGTCAGAATAGTCAGGATAATCACTCTCATAGTAGCGACCATGGTCCTGTGGATACTCTGGAAAGCGACGGCGGTCGAAACGAGGAGATAGCGGACGACTGTTTCGTTGAGGAGGTGGTGGATAAGAGTGACGATATCCTCCGGAGCGATAATTATTGTTGAAATTTTTGTATCCACGATGATGGGTAAGTGGCGGATAAGATTGGCGATGCTGCGGATGCGGCTGCATAACATTGCTGTTAGCAATCTCTTGTTGTAATCGCGCGTTCTCTGCCTTCAACTTCAGTATTTCGTTTTGTTTCTTGAGACGTTTGTACTCAGAATCCGGCGATTCGTTTTCTTTGAAATTATTTTCAACAGGCAAAGACGCCACGGATGGCACTGTTGACGATGGCGTTCGAACAGAAACGTCACCAACAAGATCTTCGAAACGCTGACGATTCTCCGGCAACATTGGCTGCGTTTGGGAGACTTTGGGACGCTTGCCAACTTGTTTTTCAATTTTGACATTGACTTCCGGAGATTTCTTTGAGTCCGATTTTGTTGCCAGCTTTTGATTCGGGTTCACACACGCCATCCTATTTGCCTTTCGCTTGTTGCATTCTTGGGCATGCGTCTTGCTGCTGTTGATTGCAGCATGACGCACTTTGGCTGCTACATCTGCCGCGGAAAGACCAGCGCCAATGCAGTGAGTAATGCACAGCGCACGCAAAGCATGTCCCGTGCACTTGTTGTAATCATCAACGCCTGACAATTTCGCAATGTCCGTGCACAGACTCCGATGCTTGGTAGGACCCATGTTCCAATTGGTTCTTCCAGGACCAGACTCGGCACACCAAATGTCTTTACCAAATGCTTTGGCAAGACGCTGTGCTTCATCTCCTCCGGGTTTGATGATGCGAGCATAAAACTTCTTTGCTTTTGGATGACACTTGTCGAGATAGAAACAAAAGACTTGAAATGGATCCCAACAATCGTGAACAGGATCCTCAACAAATGTAAGAATGATGTCATTTTGTTCCTTGACTTTTGTGTTCTTCAAATTGAGTTGTCCGATTTTGGAGAACGGAACTTGTACACCAGCCCATTTCAAACCAACTAAGTCTTCACCATCTTCGTCTTGACACTCTCCTGCTAGTGCACAGATGTCGTCGATGGATAAGTCAATGTGTTCTTCAGATCCACGGAGGCCACAATAAAACCCAAGAATGAAAATAACGCAAATGCAGAGATGCTCTGGATTGGTGTACGGAGTAATATCTTTGTTGCGGATGGCATTGACGAACTTGCGGAACAAAGCTTGTTCTACTCTAGCTTTGTTCGGAGCAGTACCAAACTTGGGGTTCTCCTTCCGTGCTTCGGCCCATTTCTTCTTCAAGATGCCGTGGAATTGGCCTTTCTTGTTGAAATCAACACTGTAAGAGTATTGGACGCCTTTCTCTTTGAAAACGTAAGACAGATTATCCATGTACTTGGCAAATGTACTTGGTTCGTGTTGCTTGCCTTTGTTCTTACCCGACTTGTTGGTCCATTTCATTGCACAAAGTACCAGGCAATCATTCATGATTTTGTGCTTATCCGCGGACTTGGCTCCACCAACAACAGCATAAAACTTGTAATCGATGGGTGACTGCTCCGACATGTCGTTTGGATTCGGCATCATTTCGGTGCCAAGCGACTTGAGCAACTCAATTCCACCGTAAGCTGCAAGTGCATCCATGAACCGCTTCTCTAAGGACTCTTGCGTGTTGATGTGTTTCTTGGCATTCTTGCCCTCGTCTTTCGAGTTCTCAACATGCTGTTTGTCTTCTTCGGAAAGACCAGCGAATCCATGAGCACGCATTTGATTGGCAAGTTCCGCGGCTATGTTTCGTTTGGGAGTTGGCGCAGCGTCATTGTCCGGAGTTGAAACGGCGTTGGATGTTGACGCGACAGTGGACGCAGAATTGTCGATCACTTGACTACCATTTTCATCACGTCCAATCATGCCAGGACACGGACGACCTCCGGTGTTGTGGACGTTGCTGTTATTGACTTCCGAAGTAATGTTGTTGTCGGCTTCTGCATCAACGGAAGCAAAGAAGCCACCAGCAAGAACAGAAGCCGCTTCGAAAGTGCCTTGCGTGTAAGTGATGTTGTTGTTGCCATTTGGTTCTTCGTCTTCGTCTTCGTCTTCGTCTTCAGAAGAGTGTGCTGCTTCGCAACTCAATTGAAATTCTGATTCCAGCTGATTCTTGAATTCTTCTTGCTCATGACGATTTGCTTCTTCTTGACTAGCCATGCACTCTTTCAAGGCATAATCATCGTCATCATCAGGCAATAGATTAGATGGATTGTCAAGCTGCGGACGACACTCGTTGTCATTTACGGAGAAGGACACGTTGACACGGCAGAAGGCGTCTTGAGTAAGCACATGGCGTTCTTGATTGTCGTTTCCATCCAACTGCAAGAGAGGAAACTCTTCCCAGTTGTCTTCTTGAGTTGAAGATGGATTGCTTCTAGTGCCGGGACGTCTGCTAACAGGCGTCATTGTTGCTACCAATTCTATCTTTCTTACAGCAAACTATGTCAACACGCTGCTAATGTTGCCGTTTCTAAAGATCAAATCGCAAGATAGGTTCCTACGTGCAGAATGTACCAGGGCTACGTAGGCGTTTCTGAGAATTCGGAATCAATGAGAATGATAGATTTGAACTACATAGAGTAAGTGGTTTGAATTTGACACCATGCACGACTCTCGTACAAATCCTACCACAATCCACAGCTAAATAATTTGTCTTTGGATTCCTACAGGAATGCCTCACCAAATGGACGCGGCTCGACCGCGCTTGGCCTCTGTAGTTACAGCAAACCTTGCCGCTGCAAATTTCGGTGAGTCCCTCGTTCCACTCGGGACCCACCTCAATTCCCCATTTGGTGACGCATTCCACAGCATAAACCAATCCCAATAGTGCGAAGTCACAGACAGCCAAGAAATGTGACCAGAGCGTGCAAACAGGATCACTACAGGGCACGTTTGCCACCAGTGGAGGTCCTTTAGAGGACTGAATGACTGAACAGTTCCTTATTCTTCACTTTCTGCTATTTGTTGCGAACCTTCAGGTGCTATCCAAACGGCTGGCATGTGTCAACGGCTACTTTAATACATAACCATATTGGCCAGTATTTCGTGGTGATTGTCGTTCACTACGACGGCTGTTCCTGGCAAACCGGTGCGGCACCTTCGTAATATCGATCCAGCACGCTTTCTATTTTTGGAGAGACAGCGCCCGTGTGGTAGCTTAGCCTGGGCATAACCAATGAAACAAATTCACGAGAAAAAGACTTCAGAGAACAAGACCTACTAGGCTACAGAATAGAATGACTCGTTAAATTCCATGAAACATTTCTTTGCGTGCGCATCTTTGCGTTAGCTAGCTATTTTGGCGTGTTGTTGTTAGTCCAATGCCCACAAGAAATGATTTCGATTTTGACTGCGATGCGTCGGTCACCCTGAGTTTCTCTCGCGCTGGTATATTTCTGTAGCTGAGCGCTCTTGAGGAAACCCTGGCGGATGGGAAGTTCTGACATGGTACAGTACATTCGATCTTGATGGCTGTACCGTACCGAAAGAGTTCTCCGATTGATTCCAACAGCGACCAATCTTACTTCATCCATGGCAGCTGCTTGGTAAGTTCTTCTGGGAAGAATTTGCCGGTGACCTTGTTCTTGTAAAAGTCGTAATCGGGAAACTTCTTCATAAGCTCTTCCTCTTCATAGTCCGCCATGAGGTTGAAAGCATAAAAAAGAAGAGCTGTCAGCAAGAGGCGATTGGCAGAGCCAGTCATGATACTGAATCCTGCAAGAGATGCCAAGAGACCCGCATACAAAGGGTGACGAAGTTGGGCATAAATTCCATCGTCCACAAGATTGGCTCCCTTAGCGGGAACAGCCCATGGACTAAGACTGGAGCCAAGGTCTTTGATGGAAACAAGAACAGCGGCTCCTCCGGCCAGAAGCAAGCAGGGGCCAAGGAGCACCATAAGAAAATCGCCAACAATAGGAACTCCTCCAATGAGGATGCAACCGAGGAGAAGGAATTGAGCAGCAGCATAACCTTCTCCGCGTTCCCCAACATTTCCTTCCAAAATATTGTCTTTCACAGTGTTAAAGTCCATCGAAGACAAAGCGCTCACGTCGGGCACCTTGGAGAGAAGGTCGTCCATATCAAGTTTGGAGATCTTGTCCTTCATCTTGGAAAAGGGATCGTCATCACCGACGGCACTGGAAAGACGGACGGCAGTTTGATGGGTCTTGGGCATCACAAAAGCAGACGCCGATGGCGCCGCCAAAAGGGCAAGAGAGGCAAGAAGCTTGAAGGTCATGATGACAATTCAACCAGTGGTGTAAAAGAAAATAATACGAAAGAATGGAAAACAGAAAAGTGCCAGTTGAGTAGGTGGAGTTGGCTTCCTGGTGTCGTTGTTATTTTTTCAAATTGCAGGGATTCATTCCATCTGTCTTCCGAATCTTTTATGATTGGTCAACGGATCTTTGTTGACATCCTCGATCGAAACCGCCGCCATGCTCAATGAATTCAAGTAACGCATCGACGCACATCTGCTCTGTAATGTAGATTTTGCCGCATTAAATTTTTTAATAAAATTAATGAACCCCAATAGCTACCCCAATGTTTCGCTCCTCCTCAGTTGACTCTAAATACAAACCTGCCATAGAAATGGTCTCAGCTAAGTGCTAGCTAGTACTTTGAGAACATACAGTAGGCCCATCTCTAGCTGCCTTTTTGACTAGTACTAAGAAGGGACGAGTTCTTTGTGATTCATGGATCATGTCCAGTGTGATGCATATACCTTTCATATCCATAGACCTATAATAGAAGTAAGTTACACCTGCAAAAGCGATTGTACAATCAACTGATCTAATCAGCTCATCTCTGGCTTTACTGCTATATTCTTTCAGGCTCCAGTGACTTGACTGTAAAACACTTCATTAAACAGAAAAAATTATTGAAACAACTTGAAGGTCCAATCACCTGGCAAAAACTTTCCCGTCACCTTTCGTTTATATCCAGAGTAATCAGGGTACTTTTCGGTCAACATCTCCTCTTCTTTGTCGGATTTGATATCGAGAACAAAAATGAGAAGGGCCGTAATCACCAATCGAGAGGCTGATCCCGTGATAATGGAAAAACCGGCACACAAGGCAATCAGGCCTGCATAGATTGGATGACGAATCATGGAATAAAGCCCGTCATCGATGAGCGAGCCCTTGGTTGTTGGCGACAAAAAGGGCGTCAAATTCTTGTCTCCCAAATCACCCAGCGATCCTGCAATGATGACACCTCCCGCAAGCATCAGGCCTGGACCTGCCATGAACAAGAAGAAATTGTTGAGAACGGCAAAAGGAATGCCTCCGAATAGAATGCATCCGACCAGGATCAACCACACGGCTGTCCATGCTTCGCCTCGGTCTCCAACTTCGCCATCCAAAATATTGGCTTGCATTCTGTCGGTATCCAAGTTGGTGAAAAGATCGGTGGTTACGGATTTGACCTTGGCACCCAGGTCGTCCATGGATGGAATGGAAAGACTCTCCTTGGTGGTGGGGGGCTTGTCAAAGTCACCCCCAGAACTACTGCCGATGGAAAAGTTGGGCCTGGAAGGAGAAGGCAGTAGTGGATTGCCAAAGCATTTACATCTATTCATGGCACCACCACTCAGCAGGATATTGTCACATCTCCATGGATTGGAGGTTTGAGTCGACAAGGCATGCCCGCCAAGACCAGTCACTGCCAACGTTAGGACTGAAAGCTCTGTCTCTTATACACATCTGACGCTGCCGACGAATAGAGAGGTGTAGATCTCGGGGGTCGCCGTATCATTAAAAA
>ENA-ORBV01004958-ORBV01004958.1-microbial-mat-metagenome-genome-assembly--contig:-NODE-4958-length-24956-cov-6.776036_pt1 | contig 24956 bp, 18 predicted proteins | sample MGYA00237777_ERZ505514 | MGnify/ENA primary metagenome ERZ505514 (study PRJEB26160, sample SAMN06269048) | microbial mat metagenome | isolation source: Oligotrophic lake microbial mat | place... | reverse complement strand
ATGCATTCTTTTAATTGATGTTGTGAATTTGGATTCGGTTCGATTACGAAGTGCATTTGATCCAGCGGAAGAGGATCCTGCAAGCACTTCGCGTTTACCTTTGCCAAACGAATTGCTTCTTTTGTTTCAGGTGAGAAGAGGGTCTCTCCTGTCACTGGATCACATCTGCCTTTGGCAGGACGCGAATTGTCACTGGCCGTGCATTTGAATCTATCAAACCAATCATCCAGCATGTGGGACATGATGTGAGGAGGTCTTATCTCTTTCCGCAAGCATCGATCACACCTTTGACGGAATGCTTTTGTCGCTTTCAAGGCTCTTGTGTCTTCATCCGAATGCTTCAAATTCACTGAAAGGGTGCCTTCTTTCAGAGCGCGAAGCAGGTTCTCGTAATCCTGTGCGTTGTGATGGTAGACACAATTGAGGAGGCTGTTTGTTGCTGTGAAGTGATCTGTGTGTTTTTTTTCAGTGTCTTGGTGACTCTCTGCATGTAATGAAACAAACCAAGCCTTCCCTCTATTCTGTCAATCAACAGGTTCCAAAAGTGACTCTTTGTGGGCCACGTGTCGCTGCACATCACAGATGGGGTAAAGGCTTCTCGTCGTGTCAGAGCTGTGGCAGCATGTGCGAAGTGTGTTGTTTTGGTAGTGGGAACAAGCACAGCTGACGCAATCTCCCCTGTTTCCGTGGACACATCCCATAAGGCTGTCGCCCCAAGTTGCTTCTTCTTGTAACAATTCTTAGTCACTTCATGAGTGTGATCTTGGGCAAAGATCAAGTGACACTTGACAGACTGGATCTCTCGTGTGTGCCGGTCATGGTCACTGAAGCCCCACGGATTGAATTGATTGCTCAAAGAAGCGTCATGCGCATCTCGTGTTCCATCCCCAAGTGTGTTGGAGAGAGATCCATTGGTGGTTCAAAAGATCAGTTATGTAGAAATTATGGTAGCGTTGTTGTTGCTACTGCTTGTAGTGGATCTTGAAGTGGAAACTTCAAGGACACCATTGTTGTGGACGCACACGTCTTCCAACATGCATTGATGGGTTGGATTGGGCTCAGATTAAGAGCAAACTTGAGTTGCAAAGAACACAGTTAACAAACAAGATTTGTTTCAGAAGAAAACTGTTGGAAAGGATCAGACATCTTCTGCGTGAAGAATCATTGTGCACATTGACAATGACACCAAATTTGCTGGTGTCAATGTCTTTTGCCATGTTGCGCAACAGCATGGAAAGGAGCTCTTCTGTTCATTTGTGTTGGTGTTGTTCTACCAGTAGGTTTTGAACAGCTGTCATGTTGCACGTGTGGTGATTGTGCTTCGTCAGAGGCATGGCCTCGCCATTGTGTTCCCAACAACTTCACATCCGTGGGACTAGAGATGTTCGGGAGCGAGTTCTGCTAGTCCCATGAATTCCGAGGTTGAGTCACAAAACCTAACCTCAATGGGTAATTCAGTGCATTGCGGCTGGACCGCACTCACAACTTAAAGGTTTATGCACTTTTTACAGCAATGTGATTTGTTTGGTTTCACACAGAAGCAAATTGAGTCACCAAAGTGTTTGTTGATGCAATCCACACAAAGAGATGAGCTCAATTCCACCCACACAAAGACCCCCATCCTGAATCTTTGCCCTTTGCAGGCGTCTAACGCCTAAGAGAAGCAGCACATTTGATGTGTGCTTGTTCAACTGTGCCTTGTCTTGCCTAACCCTCTCGAGTGACTAGCACCGATCTGCAAGGAAGGCCTCCAAGCTGTTGGCACTGCTCACAGTGGACACATAGAAGACAGCAACATTGAAGAGGGAAGTGCAACAGAAACGGCTTGTGTCTCACAGGAGATCTCAAAGTAAGTTCCTCTTGTTATGTGCTTTGAGGCAAGAGGAAGGGTATGTGGTGGCATGGAAGCTGGGCCATCCCAACTGGTGCCCTCCCTTCGGGTGATGGCGGCGGGAGATCTTTGAAAGGCGTGCAGCCGCTGGCGGCCAAATCGAAACCTTGCTTGAATCGGGGCCTAGCTAGTGTAGAAACAAAAGCCAAAGCTCCTGTATGCGATACGCTGGCTAGTACAGAGTAGAAAAGATGAACAGCATGGGGCTCTAGCAAAGCTACGGGACAACGATAAAAATCTGCTAGCTAAAATAATCGAAGTGAAAGACTGATTTTTGGTAGTTAACTAATGTGTGTGAAAACTTTAATTTGTTATGAAGCTTATGTATAATATGTGCAATCTGGCTGGCTGCCACTTTCGTAGCCACTTTACATGGCAGCAGCTCCCTCCAACATGGATTCGGTCATAAAGGCGTAGACCTTGGACCAAGCATCCTTGGTTTCTTCGGTGCAGCGTTGCTCGCCAAGGATGGCCGAAAGCGCAAAAACAAGTGCTTCACCCATGATATCGTAGTGCAAGGACTTGACGCCATAACGCTGATGAGTGACACCGAGTTCTTGCATTTGTTCTTGAACAATCTCCATGTCAGGCCCCAAAAGATGAACGGCCATGTCCAACATGCGAAAGTACTTCTTGGCAAAGGAAAGGAATTTATCGCTCTTGTTTTCGACATCCTCGGCGGAGAATTCAAAGACATTCCACTCATCGGGGGCAATCTCAAACATTTTCTTGAAGAGAGTCACTCCAAACTCTTCATCGTGACTGGGGATCATCTTGAGTTGGTCCCAGGTATTTCCGACTTCGGAGACAACTTCAAAGTAGTTGCAGGCTTCGAGAGTGGCCATGGCAGACATGATGGAATAAAAATATATTTTTTTAGAAAAAGAGGGAGAGGAAGTTGTTTTTTGGTTTGTGCTTGTTTTTAGCTCGGAAATTGAAATTGTGAGAAAAGGATAAAAGCTTCTGATTGAATCATTCTGAGAAAGAAAACCATCGACCCTCGAGACAAACTTGATATCCGCAAACGGCGATGTGCTTTTTATCCGGCACGAAGTGTAGCTTGTATGTACAAATGGTACACGTTGTACTGTACGGCGAAGCCGGGATACCTCCTCTGCGAACATCTTGAATGGTACAGTACTAGCTAGCTACAGTAGTAGTAGAGTTAAATGTACAGTCGTTACGGATCGGATTTTGTCGGCCCATAATCCTAAGTTTAACCATCGACGAAAGGGTAGTCTTGAACCTGCTGATGCACGGTTCGGATTGTCCAAGTCTGGCTTCGCGTTGCCCACTTCCGGAAACGAAAAAGTTGGCAATACATGGAATTAAGGGAAAAGGTTCACTCATTATCGCACGGTTCTTGTGACCACTGCAAACTGGATAGAGACGATCGAAGAACACTCCTACAGCTACATTAGGGAAGATGATGGTTACAGATTAATCAGACCGCTCATTTTTCTTTGAAACTTCGCATTTTTGCTCGTTCAGTGGAATGAATCTATTACGCGACACGATCACAAAGCCTGCATGAACACTCCCCTATTCTCATTCCTGGCATTTCCGAGATACGTCGGTAGCCATACATTAGCTAGTGGCCAGTATGAATTAGTAGCAAAGACTGCGTCAGTCGTAACTGGCGAACGGGGAGCTCTAGAATGCCTCTAGTGCCACAAAAACAGTATAAAACCTGCAAAACCGGTCTTTGCCACTGTCAGGCCAGTGGTTAGAAATAGAATGGTGGTGGTGGAGGGGAGTCTTTTCCACAGAAGAAATCGTGTGATATGTTGTTCCTTAGAATCCTTCCAATTCTAACGTGGAGAGCCCAAGATTTCAGTTCATCAATTAGCCTAGCTAGCTAGAGAGCCAGCCTGGACGGAGTGGCACTGAAACAGACTTAAGTTACCGCCGCCTCGGCATACACCTCGCCGCCTTCGAATGAGCGCAGATAAGGGTCAAAAAGACGATGGAAAAAGAAGGCAGATCATTGATGCAAAGAAGTCAGATCAAGTCATTGGCCGTCATCGAGGCCGGGACAACCAGGGTTCCGTTATCCCGTCAAGCGCCGACTGGCATCAAGATAAGGGAAACAGATACATGGAGATTGTATGCAGTTTGGGAACGGATAGCCTATCCCAGTCTTCGAGACTCTATGCTGGAAATGGCGAACGCCTTGTTCTATTCATGTACTCAGTAGCCGGCGCTTCTTGTTCAGCTTCAACCTAACAAAAACCAACCGGCGAACCATGTCTCCGTCAACGAAGGGTCGGTTCGGCTACATGCCCGGCCCAGTAGCCCATGGCTAAAAAAACCTAGTATTCAGTGTCTACCAATTACTAGTACCTAGCTAGTTAGTAACCAGAGAGCTAGCTACCTCGTAACAAGGAGTTGCAATAGAGGCAACAAAAGATTGGATCTACAAGGAGGACGAGCTCAACAATACCAACTGTTCTAGCTTCTTGCCTGCCTATTGCCTCTGGCTTGTAGCTAAAGTACCAGTCAAGTAGGCACAAGATGGTTATACTGTAGATAAAGCACTTTTCTATCCGTAGCAGGCAACTGCCTTTTGGATCCATCAGTCAGTGTCGGAGGAACAAGCGGCAAGCGGCATAACCTGGCCGGCTGTACTAACACTAGGACCATAATGCTTCTTGCTATTGCTTCGAGCTAGCAGCTAAGGTAGCAGTCCAAGTACGAAACAGACCGCTGCATACCGTAGGGAAAGCACTTTTCTATACTAGAGAGCTAGTAGTAGGTCTATTGGCTACTAGTAGCTAGTAGTAGATAAGTCTAGCTTATCGAGTGGAAGCAGGAAGGGAAAAAAATCAAAAGATGGTTGGATTAACTCGAGCCCTACTAAGATACCTTTCAACGCACGTACTACGCGCGACGACAACAACAAGAGCCATCACGCACGGCACATGCAAACAACAACATCTTATTGGAGCAGCAAATCAATCATCCAAATCGGTAAAAAACTTTTTGACACTTGACGACTCTGGAGTTAACAATCCAACTCTTATATTATCGTGGCCGCGAGTGAGAAGCCGATAGATACACTCCATCTCCTTCTCTCCCAAAGAAAAAGAAGCTTTCTCTTTCGAGAGAAGGGTCTTTTTTCTTTTACAGAATTGCGCAAAAAGATCCCAACCACAAACAACAACATCTCCATTTCAAAAAAGTAAAGCCCGGCCTTAATCCTTTGCTTCCAGTCTTATAGAAGCGCTGGGTCTCTGAGAAAAAGAAGTCACTTGTGGGTTACTTCTTTTCCCAAGAGGTATTGCCTCCTGTTCTTGGAGAACATTCAGATTACTGGGACCGGGCCTACTTTGGTTGAGAGAGACAAGCAAGTTGTCAGTAAAATCCGAATCCTTTGGCCCGTGTAGTTGTTCCAAGATACGATTCGATAGCACGATCGGCGAAGGGCCCCATGCGTCTTTTGCGATCTTCTTGGCTTGGCATCTTCTGCAGCTTGTCTACTACTAGCACGACGACAACAACTGCCTTTCGGATCCTGTATCCAGTACGATCCGTCCTAGTAGTACCAAGTCGGTCCTCGTCCTCTTTGATCCTTCCAACGCTCGTAGTAGCAAGAATGGCTTCTGCTTCTGCTTTTGGCAATGCCAATGATGGTTGGTCGCCCGACAACCCCACCCATGTCCAAGATGCCAAACGTAAATTGGGCATTGCACCGCTGGACGAATACAATGCAATCCTCTTGAATGAAGTTCATCCCCTGGGATACACGGCATCGACGGATCAACCACATGAGGTCTACGACTTGATTGCCATTGGAGCGGGTGCTGGCGGATTGGTGTCGAGCAAACAATCGGCTCGAAGGGGCGCCAAATCTTGCATGATTTCGGAACATATGGCGGGAGGAGATTGTCTCAATGTGGGATGTGTGCCCAGTAAAGGTACGTTACGTACACGGCATTCCAAGTGGATTTGTGGCTGTTGCTAGCAACAGTCACGGGTCGAATGCTTTGTCATGAGGGGATGGTTGTAGATTTCTGTGAAAAAGAAGTTGTGGTGTTTTTTTCTTAAATTCTCAACTGTGCACAAATCCAAATAATTCCTAATTCATTCACCCATTTTTCTTTCAGGACTCATTCGTGCCGCTCGTGCCGTGGCCGAAGTCCAACGATGCGCCGAATTTGGTATCGTGCTGCCCTCTGACGGCAAGATTAAAATCGATTTTGGAATCATTATGCAACGCATGCGAAAATTGCGCGCCAAAATATCGCCTGCGGATGGACACGGCGGAACGGCTGGAACCGGTGCGCATGTTTTTCAAGGCCGAGGTGTCTTTGTCGATAAGGAGACCATTCAAGTTTCCAGTACGGGCCAGTTGCTCAAATTTAAGAAGGCCGTGATTGCCACGGGTGGTCGTCCCCAAATTCCCAATGGCGTCAAAGGATTGGCCGATGCTCCTTATACCACCAATGAAAACTTGTTCAATTTGGAGATCTTGCCACCACGAATGGTCATTTTAGGGGCCGGTGTCGTTGCCTTGGAAATGGCCCAATCCTTTGCCCGATTTGGGTCTAAAGTGACGGTTCTGCAACGATCTGCGAGACTGTTTCAGAGCAAACAAGGAGATGCCGAAGCCGCAGAATTGTTGCAAACAGCTTTGGAACGAGATGGCGTTGTCTTTGTGACGGGAAATATTAAGGCTGTGGAAACCAAACGAGAACGAGATGACAAGGATCCCACGGCTTTGCCGCTGTTGGGTGTTACTGTGGAACCAATGGACGACAGTGAAAATGTCGACCTCGAGTGTGAGTGTCTGTTGGTAGCCTCTGGTCGAGTGGCCAATGTGGAGAATTTGGGATTGGAAAAGGCGGGTATTGAGTACCAAGTTGGCAAAGGAGTTGCTGTCAATGATCTCGCCCAGACGATTGGCAATCCCAATGTGTATGCCGTCGGCGACTGTGTGGCGGGCGTTCCTCGATTGACCCACATGTCCGGTGAAATGGCCAAGCTGATCGTCCAGAATAGTTTGTTTGACGATGAATGGAAATTGAGCAGTCTGGTAGTCCCTGCCGTCATGTATACCGAACCCGAATATGCTACAGTGGGAGTTGCCTCGGAAGACATGGCGACAAAGCAAGGATTGAAAGTCAATGTCTACAGAGCTGGATTGGAACACAATGACCGAGCGATTCTAGAGAGTTCCAATGAAGGGTTTTGTAAAATTATTTGCAAGGCGGGTACGGATGAAATCCTTGGAGCTACCATTGTGGCAGAACGCGCTGGAGAAATGATCAATGAAGTGTCCTTGGCGATCAAAAACGGAATTGGACTCCGAGCCATTGGGCGCAATATACATTCGTATCCCACGACAGGAGAGGCCGTGATGGGGTGTGGTATCCAGTATATCAACTCGCACTGGGCAACACTAAATAAATAGACCATAGTTTACCAACCCAAGTCTAAAGTATAGTTAGCTAGGACGTAACCGGCGTGTCTATTGCTTTGACCGCCATTTGCCGGGCACAAGGTTGTCGGGGATACTGGCGAAGGCTCCGTCGACGGGAGGACCTAGCTTGACACGAAGCGCTTCCCCTTTTTCGAGGGGACGAAGTGCAACGACATCCAACTGTAGTTGTGTTGTGTAGAGCTTGAAAGACCATTCAAGACTTTTATGTGAGAACCTTGTTGGCAAAAAAAAGTTTAAGTATCACAGCCGTAATACAAAATAATAGGCTTACCGATGCAACTTGCTCGACAGGAAGGGCATGGCTTTTCTTGTTGTGACTATTGAATCCGTTCCATCTCAATTCTACATTGGGGGTATTCGCCTGATCGTCTATCGAATCGTCGTCCACCACTATCGTCATTTTGGATGCTATAGATAGTGGGCAAAGCAGCAACATGGGAAGGTCCTTGTGACCCCAACAGTGCGATCTTGAAAGATGATTTGGCGGGTTGATATTGCCTTTGGCATTGTCTGCTGTGTTGGTGGTATCTGGATTTGGTATCAAACATTGACCTGTTTCGGCATTGACGTTACACGATTCCTCACGCATAGTAATAGATAATAGCAATAAGGGTACCGGCATGACGACAGCACCCGCCGAAATTTCTTTGGTAGTTATCACAATGGAAGGAGCCTCGGCGGTTATTTCTGTGGCGGCGGTGGTTACATAACTCAAACATTGAGCATTGATGGCCAATGCATTTACAGTTTTGTTATCCATCGCATCCAACCCAATGCTTTCAATGGTCGGTGGGGATTGAATCCATCGATCGAGTTCCGGTTTTTTCAAGGGCAAAAACTTGGCCACCACGGGATTGAGGGTTTGTGCCGTCTTGTAAATCAAATCCAAATTGGCCTCGATTTCTCGGGCCTTGGCCGTGGCCGTTTTGGTGTCTCGTTTTCTCCTCCGAAATTGTCGTATTTCATCGAGAATCATTTCGGCCGCCTTGGTATAATCGTCGCGCGTGGGAATATTTTGGAATAACAAATTGCCATTCATCATCAGTTGACTCCTTGGATGCAGCGCCAAGGGCAAAAAGAGTTCATCTCCGGCATGAATGGGTCTCGAAGCTCGAACAGCAAAAGCGGTCTTATCCAAAGCCTCTAACGAAGTCGTACTGGGGTGCAATCTAACGAATGTGTTCCCTTCCAAATTGGCCAACAGGTGATGATGCTTGAGATTGAATGCGTATTGTTGTATGAATAATTGGTTGGATTCATCGTCCAGACTAGCGGGTAGAAAATCTCCTCCCGGAAACTATAAAAAATTTGGGTAGTGCAATGAAACAACGTCGCAGTAGAATAAGCATTTAAAAAACGAAACAACAAAGAAGAGCTCTCTTAATTGATTTTTCTTGTAAACGTACCACAACTTCACCAACCTCATAATCACGCCCAGCAAAGATGCTGTCACCCGCACCTGTCGAATTATAAATAGACGAAAAAGGGAATAAGAATGGTTAGCATTTATTCTATAAATACCACGTCCATGAAGACACAGACGACAAATTTACCTGGTATCGAACTCTTGGTAAAATACATGGTACAATTGGGGGCCATGTACCCGCCTCGTTTCTTGAATTGATTTTGAATCAATTTGCTATTGACTTTTCCAATGACATCCAGTCGATTGTGGTTTTTGCCGCCGTTCAATCCAATATCGGAAATTCCCCAACAAAACAAAATGGCGAAAAACAACAATCCCAAGGGAATCCCACATTCCCTCCAAACATTTGGCTCCAAGGTTACCTTGCGAGACATTTCCGGCAATGTCAATTCCAAAGGCCCGGAGCTGGCGCCGCCCAGTTTGATTCTTCCGGGCTTGGTGGGTCTTAATTTGGTAGTGGTTTTGGTATCGGCCGAAAAGGAAACGCCCGGTTTTTTCGGTGTTTCTTCTTTCGTGGCATTCTTGGTTGTAGCCGTATTTGTACTTGGTGCTGCAGCTGTCGTTGGTTTCCCTTCTTCGTTTGGGTCCTTTTTGGATTTTGCAGCCTTTGTGGTTGTTTTTTCTGTCATGGCTCTGTGGATGGTTGCAAACTAAACTACCAAGAATGAAAAGCTGAGAAAAATACTAAACTTCGAAGGAAACAACAATCTGGTACAAAACTCTCTTCTTTGATTCTCCTTCTTTTGGTATTTGGCTGGGATTATGCTTGCGTCCACCACGATATTTATTGTGCTTTGTTCTTGGTAGTCAACGTCTGGGATGGCAACGACGACTGTAAGAGTATCCTTCGTCTCTTCCTTGCAACGGCGCCATCTGCCTTTCCTTGATTGCGAACAGAAGGGGTGGACGAAAAATTAATACCTCTATGACGTGGATTTTTTGGATCTTTCTCCTAACCTTGATTTTAAGATACTATTTTTGTTGGAAGTTTCTCAAACCGACTTCCTTCGTAGGATTTTTTGTCACGATGGTGATAGAAAAGAGACAGGGGATCTAATGGCTTTTGATTGTCTAGCTAGCTATCGGGATCAGACAAAGATGGTTATGTGGTCGTCAAAAGCCTGAAGCAAGTGGCTGGAGCTCGTCTCATGTGTTGCATGCGTTGCATCCTGCCACAAAATCCTGCTGCCAAAACATGGGAAAATTTGTGAAAAATCTCACTTTGAAATGGTGCTTCAAAATCATGCTTTGTTTTCATAGCAACTTTTATTGGACGATTTTGACTAGTCCATTTGAAATTTAGGTTCGGATTCCACCTGTGCTGTGAAATCACACTTCAAATCATGCGACAAAATCCTGCTACAAAATCCTGCTACAAATCTTGCTGCTGTGAAAATGTGGGAGAATTTTTCAAAAATCCCACTGCAAAATGGCACTGTCCAATCCTGACATGCAAACATGGGATGATTTTTGGCACGATTCAACCGATGCCAACACATTCGGTGCGTTTCTGTTGTTGGCTTGCAAACTTCTTAACTGTGCTTGTAAATGCAAAGTGACAGGCACAAATCTGCCACTGAAGAAATGCAGCTAGCAACCCATGCCAGGTGTGTGTGTCACCCACACAAGTTCCGTCTCACAGCAGACTGCTAAGACGAGGGAGTTTGAGGGATGCACATGTTTGACAAACTGTGCCTGCACACGGCACAAAGTTCATCACCAAAAGTGCAACATTGACATTTTGGAACTTGTTGTTTTCATGAAACTTTGTTCAATGAACAGTTTCTGTGATTGACGAATTGTTTTTGAATTAAGCCCCTCCTGCTTGAACGTGTTTTTGTACCAAGAAAACATTGCAGCACATCAGTCTGCATGGAGTTTGGGTAGAATTTCGGATTTTCGTGCATTCCTTCCTGTGTTCCTTCCTTGTTATGGGTACCAGTTGGGCTGTTCTACTGCTGTTCTGTAGCCTTGGTATTCAATTGATCGCCCTGAACAGAACAGTCGCGAAGCGGCTGTGTCTGCTTCCCTACAGTAAACTAGTACATATCGGGTGGGAGTGACCCAAACCAATCTCCAACAGCAACAAAACGTCCGCTAGCTAGTAGCTATAGTAGCTAACTAGTAACACAGCGACACGTCCGAGTGTCGTTCCCAACCTTCCCCCTTCCCACATAAACCTCAAATGGAATCCTCCACGCTGCGCTTGTCCAACACGTAAGACTCCTCCTAGCTTCGGGCCGTGTGTGCATTTGCTACATCTGGATAGAATCCATGGATGTTTTCTGCATCGACTGTACAGTGCTTGCTACTATTGCTCATATTGGAAAGGTTCTAAAACAAGGAACATAGAGGACCTTGCTCTATGCTTGTGGGGATCTCTTGAACTTTTGTGAATATCATTATCATTATTATCATCATGGAGGAGGAGCAGACTTTAAAGATTGTGATGATGGTGGCCTTTACCCAGCACTTTCCTTACCTGTTCAATCCCAAGGAGATTTACCGTACCTGGTTAATCCTTCGTCAATGGCAGGCGCAACAGGAGCAGCATACTAATGCTGGAGACTATGCATTGTGTCTCTTTTTGGTGATCCACCCGTGTGCGTGCTGGATCTTTTTTTGGTGTGTCGGATATATCTATACTTGGTTCTTTACCATTCCATGGTGTCTTTTGCGTCGCGTCGTGAATCTTTTGCGTCGCGTCGTGAATCGAATCACAACAACAACAACAACAACAACAACAACATCGACTAGTAGCATGAGTTTTATCCGTACGACACATGCCAATGCCATGGCGTGGGCCTTCTGGTCCGCTCATCGTTTTACTGCGCTCCAAGGGGTGCTATATGGCGTATTGATCCGGTACGGTTACGAGGTCGATGCCGTCCCTGATATTTTCGTGTTATCACTGATCATCGGTGCCTTTTCCAAAGGCCGATCGTCCTCCTTCCAGGAAAGGATGAAATCCATGTTTTGTTTCGGAGGACTCGTTTTGATGTGTGCCATGATCTTCGGCGACCATGGTTCTTTTACGAATAATCTTCACGACGCCAATGAGAAAACATATTCTCCTCCTCCGACTCCATCCGCCAATACCAGCCACCATTCTGTGTTCGACAACCACGATGGGGAGATGAGAATCGAACTTTGATGATGCGCTGGTGGTCTGACTCTGTTTCCAGCATGCGCGGGAAGATTAGATGGCGCCACGTGATGAACTTATATTAATTTTATCCATTACAGATTTGGAAAAAGAAACCAATGTGGTTTCTCTTTCTGGCTGGTAAAATTAGACGTAGTGTTGTGTAGCCTTCATGTAATGTACAGGCCAGCTGAGACTCCATACAAAGCGTGCCTGCCTCGCTTGCTTTCTGTTGAATGTTTTCTTTTCGTGTAGCAAAAAATCAGTCCATCCATTCAATCTGGCAATATGGCATTGTCACTGACGGTCACTGACTGGCTTGGTGATTATTGGTGTTGAGATGTTTTGTAGTTTTCGGGATTTGGCCACCATCGTTCCGGAAATCCCGCAAACACCATATTGTTGCGGACTCCACTTAGGAATCGCAAGGCGGCTTCCTCACGATTGGCTTCCATGGCATGAATGGCCTTGAAAGCTTTTTGGGACGGGGAGGGGATCGGACGCGTTTTCGGACCACTCCCATCCCACAACGACGTTACAACGCGATGAATATAGGCGGTGGAGGTACCGCCCGTCAACCAACAATATCCATCGATGCGATCCAATAATTCCAAGGCATAGTCGCCATGGGGAATGCGATGATTGTTGTCGTCGTCATCGTCGATATCTTCATAGTCATTGTCGTCTTGAAAGGGTGGAATGGTGCCTTCTAGTTCCAAAGAAAAGTCTGTGGTAATCACAGTGGTTCCAGGTCGACATTGTCGTCCAATGGCTTGCGACAAGGATGTCAAAATGGAAGTCGACATGCAACTCGAAAAGCAAAAGACCACATTGGCATCCCCAAAATAGAGGTAGGGATCTTCAAACGACCCACAGACAAATTCGACAGGAGCCAAAGGTAATGACACCGTGTTGTTGTCATCTTCGTTGGTCGTTTTTAAACTGTAAGTTGTTGGGGTTGTATCGGCAGTAACATCAATGTCCTCATCATCTGCCTCCGAGGCCGTTTCTTTCTTGACGAGCAAGCCATGTTGATTTTCCACCCACTCGTCGTCATCATCCTCATCATCTTCTTCTTTATCCTCCTCCTCGATAGTAATATCATCACAACACGCTTCCAATTTGCTTTGTGCGACATTGGAAATGCCTTGTAAAATTTCAATGCCTCGACATTTTTGAAAGCCGGGATGCAAGGCGGCGGCTCCCAAGACCAATCGTCCCGTCCCACTGCCAATGTCCACAAACACTTTATTGTTCCAACCACTTTGACCACCCTTGTCTTCAACGTAGTTTTGTACTACTTGATCCAACAAGGACGCAAAAAATAAGAAATCAAATTCGCCATAGGTAAATTGTTTCGGTGGATCCTGGCCTTGCTGAATGTAGGGCCAATAGCCATCGGTCCGACTCGCCGCATTGCGTTCTTCCAAGGCTTGGGGGGGATACAAATTGGAAATACCATGGAGGACGTCTCCATACAAAACACCCGACTGCGAGACGGTGGTGGTGGGATCAATGTCGGGATTTTCTTGAGGAATTAAGACATCCTTCTGGATGGAGTAGCAACGACTAGACCACGATGGTTGTGGTGTTCGAGTTGAAGGGTGTGAAGGATAACAATGATTGTGCAGATGTTTTGGATGAAAGGAGGAAACGCCTCGTAGCAAGGTAAGTATTGTGCTTCCTATTATTATGCTCACAGCTAGTAGCCGCATGGAGGAGCATAATGATGATCTCGTTGCTGTCGTTTGGGGGAAGGATGGCATGTCTCCAAGCCTTCTATTCGTCCCTGTGCTGTTGGTAGTGCTGTGATACATAGTGACGTTTTATAGAAAGGAATGGTCGTCGACTATTATTATATGCCATGAAACGAAATTGAGTAGTCTAGTTGCACTAGTGATTCGAATACTACTGTACGCCCTACATTCGCTAATGTGTTATAGAGCTGCTGCAGTCTCTGACATGGATGGATGGATGGTTGTTTAGGGCCCTTGCCAACTGGTGTAGGGGATCAGTGGGTGATGCCAGTGATGCCGATTGTACCGGGATAACGATAAATTATTGACTGGACGAAATTTGATTGGAAAATGGTCGCCAGGAGTAGTGTATCACGGTTAACATGTGCGTGCCAAACTGTGCTGGAACGAGTAGAGCTAGTCTAGCTAGCTAGTACGACGTAGCTAGCTACTAGCTACTAGCTAATACTAGTAGTATGTCGTATCGAGTGACGTAGGCGTGACAACACTGTGGTTGATAATGTAATTGTAATCAAATGGATCTTTGTAGATTCAGCTTCATTCATTATGCAAAAAACACCTCAACAGGAAGAAGCAGAACCCGCTGAAAAGAATAAGAGGTCTTGTTTTTGGCAAAGGGGGAACTGGTCATCCCAGCATGTCCTATTTCTCCCACAACAGCGCTTTTCTCACAGTGAGAAAAACAGAAATGACTTTTCTGTCCATTTTGTTTTTTTTTCCAGTTCTCACAGCGATGGCACATTGTAAGAATTCTGTTTCTCCCAACTTGCTTCTAATTCTCCCAACCTGGGAAAAGTCATTTCCATTTCTCCCACTGTGGAAAAAACACACACCAAGACTGATGGGATGACTGATTTGCCCCCAGTTTGAAAAAAGGATTAGGGGATTTCTGTTTCTTCCTGTTGGCAACACACAACGCTTAGACAAACAAAACATGTTGCCTTGCACCATTGCCATTTGGAATCCGGGACTGTGTGCATCAATTCTGTGATAGCTTTTATCTATTCCATCAAGCATGTTCATGCATGTTCAAAGTCCATTCGGCATCATGTTGTGTTTCATGTTCGTCAAGAGGGTCATTTGTCAAATGAATCCCTCTGCTGTGACAAGGCGTTGATTGATCTGCATCACATTGACTGCCCATCAAGGCCAATCTGCTGCTAGTGGTACATCATGTTAACCCTCAAGACCAATTGATCCGAGTGCAGTGACAGAACCACAACATTTGGACCTTTGGAGTGCCATGCCAACAGTTCCTTCAAGACGGCGACATGGAGTTTCTTCTGGAAGATTTCATTGAGTTGGGTGCCAACCAGTCACATGGAAACTCCATGTGGAGCTCGTGACCCATTTCAAGGGGAATCATGAAGAAGGATCTTGCCCTGGGAAGTGCTTGTGTGCTTCCATCATTCTTCAGTCCTTGATGTGTTCATGCTTTTGAAATGACCTTAGTCAATGGTTTCTAAATCACGCTGCATGCTTTGCCAATTTCCGGCTTGTTGCTTACGCCATCGTTTCCGCAGCAGACATGCTGGCCCAGAATTTGACTGATGAGGCATTGTGCCAGGAAGCAACAAAATCAGAAGAATTTAAGCTTTGCATTCAAAGTCTCGGGTTAGGTTTTCATGTCCCACATTAGCTCCTTTGCCTGGTGTCATTTTAAGAATGATTAACTCAAAATCTCTCAAAATGACCAGGGCGTGCATGTTGGTATCGTGTGCGTCTGAAATATGACTCGCCCCGCCAGACCGTCGTTGCAGCGATGAGAGGCAAAATTACTGTAAGTTAACGCCCTTCTTGAACTTCGAAAAATATTATAACCCCTATCTGTAAGTAACTTAGCTCAACGGATACTGCGTCTAAATAACTTCGAACTCCGCCCTTTTCTATCGTCTGGCGAGTGGTTCGGAAGCAAATTCCACCATGCCACGGAGACGTCAAGCATTCGAGAATCAAAGAACAATTGGGTGGTTTTCCAAAAGCAGAGTGAAGCACATGTTCCTGATCAGCTAATGCACGCATGTGACCGACCACCACACGACACACACACATCTGGCATAATAGTGTCACAGAAACATAGATATATACATACGCGTCTTGTTGGCCAACAGATAGACATGGAAGGCGCCAAAACAAGTCGTGACAACTACTACCACCAAAGTGGGTCCTGTCGACGAGGGACAACAAGGGATTCTATGAGTAGTAGTAGTAGTGGATCCAGTGACCATACTGGATGTAGAGCTAATGGCAACGGCAACAACAACGACGTCGACGTGAACGACCTACTCTACATCAGTGACAGCGGTCTTAGCGCTCAAGCTGTTCCCGCTCGTACCGATAGATATCCAATACAACGACAACTGACACCCCCGCCATCGCCGCCACTGCCCCACCACTTCGATGTTTCTCTCATGAACATTGTAGATGTTGTTAGTAGTTATGACGAGCCATCATCGTCCCTTCCAGAAGTGAGCAGTAGTAGTCGATTGTCGGCACGTCAACTGCAGCTCCATGAAGCGCAACAACAGCAAACACTATCGCATCATCATGACAAGCAACATCATCACCACACCAACAGCCGCAACCACAGCCACCAAAAACGCAGTAGTAGTGACAAGCAACAACCATTGCGTATCAATGCCAATCCAACAAGACGTAGAACCAGTGGAAGTAGCAGCAGCCATGATGATCATGATAGTACTGCTACGGCTAGTAACAGGGATCACATACTATATCCCCCAAGACCGTCTCCCGCTGCCAAGATTATCCGTCACTATCGCTTGGTCTTGTTGGCCAGAGTCTTTTTCTTGGTGGGAAGTGCTTTGTTTATTGGAGCATCCTACGAAGACTACAAGTATTATTCCACCCATCCACATCATCAACATCAAATGACCTTTGGCCCTAACAATGCATTTCTACATGGCAGCAGTAGTACTCCTATGACTACTGGCAATAGTACACTGGGAGATACGCAAGAACACGCAACGACTCCAGAGGGGTATTATCATTTTTATTTATCCCACAGTCTGGAAACCTACATTTCCACACAAATGATGCTACTGTTGGGCACCACCTTTTGCTTTTTACAAGTCGGAATCATCAATTTTGTTCGATCACCCCTCGACAGATACCATCTCTTTCAAATCATGGCCGGCTTGTTGGGTTTGGTCTCGGCCATGTTTTGGGAAACACGTACTGTGCTCAGCAATATCTTTTATTTCTTCTTTGTTCATGCCATGACCGGACAAGCCTTGATGCAATTTCATTCTCATGTTTGGAGTATGATTCTATTACCTCAATCGGCGACCCAACGACAGCGACAGCAAAGTAGAGACCATCCTCCAGAACCAACCGATGCTCCTCCCAACCACAGAACGTCTCTAGCATCTCAACGAAAGAGCGACAACCGTCAGAGTCACACGAGCCACAACAATCATGACAGAAGTACCGAAGCGCATCGTCCTTCATCTTCACCACCAAGGAGCAGTAGGAGGTCGCAACAACAACGACGACGACTGCTATCGCTGTCGCCCACGAATATCATTAGCCGTCGGCAGGACGGTCACTTTGCTTTAGACTCGGATCCAGAAGAAGAAGACGGCGGACGATTGTCCATGAGCCCTTCCGGACTCATGATGGATGATGTGGATGACGAAAGCGACAGCAAGCGCCGAGTATCCTCGCCTTTATCATTCTCGCGTCGACAAGAACGTGGAGGCCGTCGTTTCGGTTCCCCACTAAACTTGGAAGACGACGACGAGGATGATGACGATGAGCTGATATTTTCTGTGGAACCCAGTTATTCCTTGGAAGACCACGGTGGTGGTGGAGGAGGTAGTAGTGCCGGTGCACTGGAACGTGGTGAAGATACCGAAGACGAAGATTGCCACTCTACAAAAGAAGTTTCTCACAGCAGCGGCGACACGATTGTGAACTACGGAATCGGGTATTGTATTGCGGATGGATTTTTCATTGTTGGATCAGCCGTGGAACTGGTCGTGACCTACGTTGCAATTCTATCATTACCAACCGATTTGGATATGGACCTACCAGAAGAAGAAGCTAACAACCAAGGTGGAGAGACTGACAATATATCCAGCTGGAATGCAGCTTCCAAGGTTTTGAATTTCATTCCCGGCGTCTTTTGGTTAATTTCCGCCATTCTGGCACTTGTGGTTACAGTATTACTACACCGATTTGTACAACGACAGTGATCAGTAACCTAGAGATCGTACAATAAGTAAATATTTGCTAATGTTTTAAAAGAAGAGCCATCGAATGCGATTGTTGCTATTATTGTTATTATCTTCTGCCTATGTATTCGTTTCGTTTTTGTTCTCTCTCATTCGTGTTCGCATGATTATTATATATATCTATGTATGTCCCAAATGTCCCTTCAATATGTAGCCGGAACTGAAGGTCGTCAAATCAAATCAAATCAGATCGCTCCGCCACCATGCTGCTTGCTGCTTGCGAAGACGGTCACACTCTGTTCGTATGTGATACTTTTGTGGTCGGCCGTTTTCGATACCTCGATACGCCATCGTCCTAATCTCCACTTCCAAACCAAATCGAATCAATCTCCACGCAATTCCATCAAAGTACTAGCCGCATCACTTTGGTCATCTTGCTGGACGGTGGGACCTCGCTGCATAGCAACGTTTGGATGGGGCTGGAAACGACGACGACGACGTCCGCCAGTAGTGGCAGCAGCTCTGTTTCGCTGCGCAATAGGTTGGGATGGCGTATGAAAGTTAGGGTTAGGTTGGGCTGGAGCACGGAAGTTAGGATTGCGTGCCGGAGTGCCAATGTTATTTGTGTTGCCAGCAGCTGGGGGAACCAATCTAGCTGCCTCAGTCAAAGCTCGACGATGTGTAGCGCGAGGAGTTGGGGCCAGGCGCCAAGCTTCAGTCAAAGCTCGACGATGAGTGGAGTGACGGCCAGTCAAAGCTCCACGAGGTGCCCGAAGCGGAGTTGAACGGGCAGGCGCCAAAGCATTATACTCTTGCATATCAGCAGCAGTGTAAGATTGAGACTGCGCCAAGAGACTTTGAGACTGCGCCATGAAGGTTTCTTGAGAACGTTCCATGAAGGTTTGGAAGGTGGTTTGGAACGCTTGTTGAGAAGATACCATGAAGGTTTGCTGAGAACGCTCAATGTATTCTCGATCCTGTTGTTCTCGAGCAGCTCGCCGGGCTTGAATCAAATCAAATCGAGCAAAACTGGATGGTTGGAAGTCGTCGTCCTCGTCCTCGTCGGAGTAGTAGTCGTCGTCCTCCTCCTGATCATGGCTTGGAGCACTTGCATGAGAAACACCGAGAATGGAAGTCCCATCCGGGTTATGAATGGATTCTTGCCGAAATCCAGCACCACCAACTTCAAAGAGACTGGTGCCCAAGACCCGGGATCCTTCTTGGATGTCTTCGACAAGAAGATTGACATGACTCCGGTGGACATTTCCCAAAAAAGGTTCATTGGCTTCGGCACGGTCTTCTGCGCTACTATAATCATAATCGTCTTCGTCGTCGACCTTGAGATTGCCCATTTCACCAGCAAGAGTATCGGTGGTCGTAGTTGGTAGCGTGGGAAGACGGACGCGAGGGTTGGTTTCTTGACTAGTTTCCTTGGCATTTTTGAGACTCGCCACTTCGGAAGTGACAGAGCCTGGTGGAGTTGGTGGCGAGGGAAGACCACAGTATACAAGTGAAAGGGACGAGAGGTGAAGACATTGTTAGAGATAAGAAAAGACCATGACAATTCTGAGACTTAAATAGAGAAGACTTACTGTCATTGTTTTCATCGATTTCCACATGGTTGCGAAGATGAACAGCTTTGCATTCGCCAGGGCGTTGGTTCTCACGGTTGCCGTGCGACATGGATCGTCGGTGGTTAGGCTCCACAACTCCACCTTGGAAGAGGTCGACAGTGCGTCTATGGGAACCACTCACCACCACAGGAAGAAAGAGACTTTTGTATAGACTGGGCTTTCCTACATTGGGGTCGTTTAGATTGAGCAGGATCCCTTCGGAAATTGCATGTGGCGTCGAAGGAAGGCCACAGTATTCAACTGGAAGACACACAAAAGAGAAGATGCCATTAGAGACGATGCGAAAGGCCAAGGCAAACTAAATAAATAAATAGAACACTTACTTTCGCCATTAATTAAATGAAGCCAAAAATCATTGCGCATCAGGTTGATTGCAGCAAGAGAAGGCATGCAGGGGTAATCATTACTTTTCATCATCCACACGAGGTGCTCGCTGTCTTTGCTATTTTGAAGCATAGCATCAAGCTTCGGGTCTTGGGCCACAATTTCTGGAATGTCATTGATTGAAGGAAATGGGTTCCATTCTCGGTTTGGATTGGATCTGTAATAAATACGACCTGTTAGGACACTTCCATCAATCTTACACTTGTCAACTGTGTCGGCAGTTGGAACCAAGTACGTGATGCTGGGGTCGTTGATCAGTTCTTCCAAGCACGTTGTAGAGCCTTCCATGTGTGCACCGTTCCTGACCCGACGCATGCAGACAGTCCCGTCTTTACTGATTCTGCCAGCTTCAAAGCATTTTCTAATAACTTTGATTGATTCTGGACCATGGCCTGCAATCCCTAATTCCTTCCATCCTGCGCCGACCAACAGCAGGTTTTCTTGGTTTAATTTGCCTGGGTCTAGAGTGACCTGGACAGCAGTAGCCACAGTCGTTGTCATGGTCAAATGCGTGCTGGTAAAAAGCTGTTGAGTTTGGTAGGGTTTCTTGACAGCGAGACGAAAAATTATGAGAGAGATCGCGTTATGTTTGGAGAAGTTTTGCTCAACGATCGAAGCACGAGGTGATTGGAGAAGTTTTGCTCAACGAAGCACGAATCGAGTGAGTCAAGCAAAGCGTGATAAGAGCCACGTAAAACGTTGAAACCGAACACAAAAGAAAGTGAAGGATTTCCAAAACGTTTCTCTACTCTAGATCTGTTTTTGGTCCCTTTTGAGGTGGCTTCGCATTGTAGACCAAGACAATCACCAAAAGAACTTTGTCAATTAAGAGAAAAAGCACAAAGCATTTACAAGAAGATTCTTCAGTAAAAAAAAGGATTAGCGGTAAAACAAAGAATAACCGAGTTGTCGTCAGTCATGGGTTTTGCGAACTACTGCAGAACGTCACCTACTATAGTAGCTAGTAGAGAGCTCTCGGTCCGGAATTGCAATTGGTCGTGTGAAAATTGACATAACGGCCTACTCCTTGGACTACTTTTGTTGTGGAAACGCTGTATGAATGACAAAACTGCAGAGAACAGAAAAAGCGCGAAAACTGTCTCTGGGGAAGGCCCATCAGAAAGAGAAGCACTGCGACATGATAGAGCCGATTAAAATTACGGTTTCACCGAACAGGAAAAGAAAGTGAAGGATTTCCAAAATTTACCCATGTTGTCGGACCCATTTGAGGGTCTTCTGGTTGGGTCTAAAAGGGTGTAAATCCGCAACTTTTAGCAATCACAAATTTGAACTTTTAAATAAGGTTATGAGAGCTAATGCGGTTGTGCAAACGTATCACAAATGCCAGTCCCTAGCTAGAGTTCTAGCAAGCTAGTAGGTCGGAAAGTATATAGTTTGCGATTCTGGTTTCCTACCGATCATTGAATGCTGTTGTTTAGGAACTTCTTCGTTTCTTCCTTGATGAGGAGAGGATAGCATAAGAAATTTCATCCAAACCGACGTCACCTTTCTTTAATACAGAAATATTTTGCTCTGTCAAGAACGTTAACAGTCCCTTTTCCAAGACAACTATAACTTGCAAACCTTTGGGAACCAGGACGGCGTTATGGATGACGTCCGCTTCTCCGTATCGCACCGCAATCGTGTCTCCATTTCGACCTCGAACTGCTTCACCTCCTTCCGGCAATTCGCCTACCGTCAGCCCCACCATAACAAATACGGCTGAAAATGCATCCTCCTGACCGGCTGCAACGCAGCAAATGGACTTTTGCAACTCTGCTTCCAACATTTTTCCATCAACTTGTTGCTTACCGTTCTTGAATTGCCACTCAATGAAACACGAATCCGGGCCATCTGTTTTAAATATCAAATCTGCAGAAGATGACTTCGGACGTGGCACGTAGAAGAAGCCAGATTCCAACGATTCGTACACCTTTGGTAGATCACTTGGATGAACATCTGAGAAGCCGGCGCTCCTTGGGTCTTCGAAATACTTTCGAAGTTTCTCCGCACTCTTGCCAGGTGTTGGAGATGAAGTAATCTTTGGGAACTCCTTAAATGCACTGTTCGAGGCGGGTGTGAAAGTCTTGTCGGCTACTTTTGAACCCCTGACAAAGTCGAGAATGTCCTCCAACTTTCTGCCCCGTTGATTCAATTCTTCGCTCACTCGAAGGCGCAGGCATTGCTGCGCCATCAATTCTAGTACACTCCCCGCGTCTTGAGCGTTTGCATGAAAGGGATTCGTTTTGTAGAGGGAAGCCCAAAAGGGGACGCGTGGATCTGTACAAGCCAACGAAATATTGTCTAGGATAGCTGGGGGTATCACAAGAAAATGACGCACCTCGCCTTCGACTCGGCAGTTCTTCAAATATAGGGGATAGACACTGCAAACGTCGAGCGTAACCTCACTTGTTTTCAACCCCCAGTTGGATCCAGTAATTTCCCGATCAAGGTTCAACGGCAGCTGTAGAGCGGCGATTCGAATCATCTCAAGATAGAACACGCGCTGATGCTTCGGAACCACTTCCAGAGGATTCATCTCATTAGTAGCATGCTTACAAAGATATTGTAGAAAACCTGAGGTATCAGATTGAAAAAGGTTTCTTCTAGATTTTGCTTCTTCTTCTTCGACCTCGTGAAATCGACACGTAAAGTAATCAACAGCGTGTGCAACAAACCTTGGAACCCCGCCAGTGAACTCGTGCACTTTATCGCAGAATTCCTCTCCTTCGGTTGTCACACCAAACTTTTTAAAAATAGTGTTCACGTGATCTCTCTCCAGCGGGTCCAGAATTATGCACTCGGCATCCTCTGGGGATTGGTACTGGCATTTGATCTTGCCTTTGCCGAGAAGATAAATAGTAGGGGATCGGCCCGAGCAAAAAATCTCCGAGTTCGTTTCGTAATGAATCTGACTAATTTCTCCCCATACCTGATAGTAGACCTTAAGGTTTTCGTCCTCGGATTCAATTTGGCTAAATTCGTCAAGGTGGATGAGAAATGATTTCCCCAACTCGTTCTCAAATGTGGATACTATTTCACTGCAAGTTGCCCCCGATAGCTCTCTGACCAGCTTTGTTGCTCTTCCTCTATCCCTCACAAGCTCTTGCAGTGCCGTAAACAAGCAGCGACGGAGAGCTTTCAGAAAATCCCAACCCCTTCTACGATCACGCAAATCAATTCCAACGTATTGCAGATTCAGCAGCCAGCCAATATCGTCTTCAGTATACTTTTCCTCTTTCTGAAGTCTTTTCATTCTGTCTGCAAATAAGTCATCCCGGAGCCGGGGTAGGACATTAGATCCAAACGTTGATTTTCCAGACCCAAACATCTGAGCGCAAGTTGCAAGTGTCATTCGGAATTGCGATCGCAGACCAAAGGCTTGAGTAGCCCGTGCCCGCTGTCGTCTGTTCTCCAAGAAGAGCCTCGCAATCTGTTCACACTCGTTTTCGCGATTCATGAATTCCAGCGGTTGCATTACCGGGTCACTTGGTCCTTCCTCTTTCATAACTGCATTCTGGTGCATTTTTTCAGACGATTCACTATCTGCTGAAAAGGATGGTGTCAGCGCATTTTCTGGTCTCGGCGAGAAAAGCGAGCATAGGGCAAGTCGATGTTAGAACATTTTCAACACACTAGTCTTGTTGCTAATAATTCAAGACAATAAGAAACATGCCAAACTCACCAGGATCAGGGCCGGGGGTGGGAGGATCGATGCGAGAGAGGTAGGTGCCAGCCGTGGTGGAAGCCCACACTTTGAGGAGGCTTCTGTTGTAAAAGCTGAGGATTTGGTTGGTGTTGACCATGACAAGAGAGGTATCAGCGGCCTGGGTGCGCGTAGCTGCGGCACACCACCAAGTGAAGGCGGGATCGTAGGTAGCGTTACCAATGACCGACTGAAGGAACGTGTCGTAGAAGGTTTGAGCGCTCACGGAAACTGCAGTCGCCGCTTGAACAGCCCACTCCAAAGGCATAACCAACCCACGGCGAACTGTGATTTGGTGGGAGCCATCGTCACCGTTGTTGACAAAGGCTGTGAATCCGCTTGGTGTAGGCGCTCGCGTGAGCGCTGTGTAGACGGCTGCATGTGTATTTAGAGTTTCCACTTGGATGACTTCGAAGAGAGCCTCGGGGCAGGCAATGGGTAGAATGCTATTGGCAGTAGGCCCAACAAAGCCAAAGACTTGACCGTCCATGGGGGTAGGTTGCACATCGCGATTGTACTGGGTGGGAAGTTGGACCATAGTGATGACTCTCGGGTCTTCATCTGTGACCAAAGCCACTACAATCTTGGAGTGAGTGGCCAGCTGGGTGACAGCAGCGAGCACATCTGGAGCAACAGGGTGGCCTACCGCATTGGGTCCAGTGGCGGCGTCGATGCTGCCATAGGGAGCGGCGGGTGTAGAAAAGGCCGTGTCCTGGCCAAAGAGAGCAGCAAAAGTACGAACAGCAGCCATGATCAATGCTTAGCACTTGAGTGCAATGTGGAACTGAAAGCGGTCGGTGGCTGATAAGTGATACGTAAATAGGAAAGGAACACGTTGGATCGGAACAACACTGGCTGTGGAAGGTCAACACTTGAATCGTAACTGAATAGAATTTGGTAGCCGACAATCAATGCTTGGGATTGGACTTGCTGATGATGAACTCGGACTTGATTGTAGGTTTCTTGTAGATGATGGCCTTTCGTGGTGAGGTCCCGTAGTAAAAATTTCTTGTTCTTGAGTGGGCAGATCAATAGGCGATTCTACTAGAGAAGATGAAATCCTCAGCACGTGTTGAATCTTTGCTGACCCGTCCTGCTTTCCTTGGTTATCTTGACTTGGAGGTATCCGTACGTCGTAATAGCTAGTACTAGCTAGCTAGCTAGTAGCTAGCTAGCTAGTTAAGTATACTCAGAGTGGTACTATTGTACAGTAGTACGTCGTGCAACTACTATGGGCATGACGCCGGTTCCTTTCTTTTAGCGCTAGCTAGCTAGCTAGCTAGCTACCAGTAGCTAGCTGGTGCTGTTGAATAGGGGGGTTTCGACTAAGAAGGCAGTGATCTGATTGGTTAATCGGCACCACCTAAGTATTTATAT
>ENA-ORBV01004952-ORBV01004952.1-microbial-mat-metagenome-genome-assembly--contig:-NODE-4952-length-24969-cov-11.488751_pt1 | contig 24969 bp, 18 predicted proteins | sample MGYA00237777_ERZ505514 | MGnify/ENA primary metagenome ERZ505514 (study PRJEB26160, sample SAMN06269048) | microbial mat metagenome | isolation source: Oligotrophic lake microbial mat | place... | reverse complement strand
AGCAGAAGACGGCATACGAGATTCGCCTTAGTCTCGTGGGCTCGGAGATGTGTATAAGAGACAGATACAGAACCTCGTCCGCACCATGCTTCGTCGTAGTCAGGATTGATTTGCAATGCTTGGTCAAAGGAAGCAAGCGCTTCTTCATATCTGTCTAACTCTTGAAGTGCAAAACCTCGTTCAGCCAATACCTCAGGCTTGTTTGTTTTGATTTGTAATGCCTTGTCAAAGGAAAAAATTGCTTCTTCATAACTATATAAAACAGCAAGTGCTTTACCTCGTCCGTACCATGCTTCGTAGTAGTCAGGATAGGTTTGCAATGCTCTGTCATAGGATGCTACTGCTTTTTTATGTCTGTTCGACTCAGCAAGTGCATTACCTCGTCCGCACCACGCATAGTCATAGTCAGATCTAATTTCTATTGCCTTGTCGTAGGAAGAAATCGCTTCTTTGTTTCTGTCTAGCCTGAATAGTGTATTACCTCGTTCGTACCATGCTTCGTCGTAGTCAGGATTAAATTCTACTGCTTTATCATAGGAAGCGATCGCTTCTTCGTCTCTGCCTAGCGTAAATAGGGCCCAACCTCTATTGAACCAAGCTTTATAATTTTTTGGATCGATTTGTAACTCTTTATCAAAAGAGGAGAGATGTTCATTACTTCTGTTGGTATTGGCTTCCTCATGTCTACCTAAGCAACGGAGTGCCAAGTTTCTTGAATTCAATAATTTTTCGTTATCAGGATGTATTTGCAACGCCTCGTCGCAGGTGGAGATCGCTTCTTCATATCTTTTTAGACAAATTAAGGCCATCAATCTACAGTGCCAAACATCCTGATTACCTGTATTTATTTGTAATGTCTTATCAAAGGAGTCAATCGCTTCTTCGTTCCTATCTGAAAAAGATAGCAGTAGCAGTAAACCTCGCCTGTACCATGCTTGGTGGTCGTCAGGGTTGATTTGTACTACCATGTCAAAAGAGTTGAGTGCTTCTTCTCCTTGACCTAAAACACTTAATGAGACTCCTCGGTGATACCATGCTTGGTGGTCGTCAGGGTTAGTTTGTACTACCATGTCAAAAGAGTTGAGTGCTTCTTTATATCTGTCTAAACCTGCTAGAGCGAGACCTCTGCCAAACAATGCACTATGATTGTCAGACTTGATTGCTATGGCTTTGTCATAGGAAGCAATCGCTTCTTCATATCTTTCTAACAGAGCTAGTGCATGACCTAGTCCGTCCCAAGCATGACCTAGCACATTCCATACAACATCGTAATCAGGATTGATTTGCAAGGCTTTGTCGTAGGAGGCAATCGCTTCTTCAAACCTGTCTAAACCTAATAGCGAATTACCTCGCAAGTACCATGCTTGGTGGTTGTCAGGTTTTATCTCTATTGACTTGTCAAAAGAAGCAATCGCTTCTTTGTGTCTGCCCAAACTAGATAGCGAATTACCTCGCAAGTACCATGCTTGGTGGTAGTTAGGTTGTATCTCTATTGACTTATCTAAAGAAGCGATCGCTTCTTCGTCTCGACCCAACTTACTCAGTGAAACACCTCGGTTATACCATGAGTTACCATCATCAGGTTTAATTTGTACTGCCCTATTAAAAGAAGTGAGAGCTTCTTCATTTCTATTTAACTGCATTAGCGTAACGCCTCTGTTACCCCATGCATTATGATGACTGGGATTAACTTGCAATACCTTATCATAAGAAGCGATCGCTTCTTCAGCTCTATTCAACACGAATAGTGAAACACCTCGGTTGTACCATGAGTTGTCGTCATCAGGTTTGATTTGTAATGCCCTTTCAAAAGAAACGAGAGCTGCTTCATCTCTGCGTAAATTACCTAGCGCAACACCTCTGCCATACCATGCTTGTTGTCCGTCAGGATTAATTTGCAATGCCTTATTATAGGAGACAAGTGCTTCTTCATATTTGCCTAACTCTTTTAGTTCAACCCCTTGGTTTAATGCGTTTTGATAGGTATCAGATTGTGACATAAATAAATTTGGATCGATTGTAATATGCTTGCACTTTATTCTTGAATTGGCGAGTTGAATTTAATTGACAATCGACCTTCTTCTCATCCATCCTGCTAAGCGCATAAGTTGCTGGCGGACAAAATCTTGAATGGCTGGATGTCTTTTAACCCGATCGGCAGCATAAGGGCCAATTTGATAATAGATTCTTACTAAAAATCTACCAAACCAGTTTGATAAGAGCTTCCGATCTCGAAATACTCTGAATGTATCGAGATCGGGATGACGGTCGTTAGAGTATGCGGCAGTAGCAATGAAACAGCTACTAATTCCAAGGCTAACTGGGCATACTTCTGCTGCAGAAATTTTATTAAGAGCTTCTACGATCTCCTTAAACAGTTCATCCGACTTATAGGTTTTCTTTAAATCTTCAATTAAATCACTATATTTCTCAATAAAGGCTTTTCTCGATCTATCTTGGAATCTCAGAGAATCGTATTCTCTTAGTTGTTTAGTGTCAAACACATATTGATATTTATCCAAACCTTCAACAATAACTTGAGTTTGGCTGACCAGAAACGCTTTTTCTGCTGAGTCGCTATAGCAATTAATAATTCCGTTAAGTAAAGCAAAAAGGTCGAATAGAACCTTTGCGAAAACTAAGCCCGTCTGTCGTGGCAAATGCTCAATATTAATTGGGGTCTTTTGCACGACTGACAAATATGTTCCCATATCTCCAACATATACAGTATAAGCGGAGAGTGCTGACATGTAATTAACAAGAGCTTGGGAAACATCCTCTTTTTCGCTGTAGAAATAGACCGCCCTCTCAAGAAACCTTTCAACCTCCTGAAAAGCTCTATTTTGATTTCTTTCTAAATAGCTAAAATCTGTCATTGCATTAGTACCTATCGTTAAATTCTCAAGACCTTTAAAAGCATTCTCAAAACCAGCACATGAATATATACTGGCTGATAATAAGTATCCAAAGACTGGGTATTTATAGAACCCATTTGACATCTATAGAAGAATACTATTCAATTCAATGTTCCTAGGTTTCAAATATAGACAACCACACGCCCTTCGATTTTACCCTCATACACAATTGAACCATCTATATAAATTTTTCCATTGCTAGGACGAATATTTTGAAAATGAGCTTCTCCTTCGGAATCTGTCCGAACCTTATCGGATGATTGCCCCGCAGCATCGAGCAACCCGACTCCACGAGTACTTACTGATACCTTCTTGTCCTTTACAGGTTTTCCATCACTTTTCTTGACGATTTTGACTGTAACCACTATTGCTTAGCTCCTAATAAAATAGATGTATTGAGGAATCGCTATAGAATAGAGCTTATAAAGAGTTTTAGATATAAACTACTATTCGCCCCGATATCCTTCCCTTGTATTTTGCCCTCCCATTTACATAGACCTCTCCCTCGCCAGGATCGTAGTCAAAGTTAGCCTCCCTATCCGCGTTAGTATATTCAGAGTTTGTTGAAAACCACTAAATCCAACCGATACCCGCTCATGTTTGGCAGGCTTTCCAGTGTCTTTCCACACCACTTTTATCGTAAACATTTTCCATTTAACACAAGAAATAGATATCTGGCATTTGAATACATAAATCAGAAAACAAGTTGCCTTACAGTTGTAATAGACTTGCCCGAAGACAAGTCCATTATCTGGGGGGCAATTTGAAGTCGTTCTTTACACCCACGAGAGCATTTTGGCGACCTGCTGACACTATATGTTCTCTGTAATAGCGGTGTCATTAGCTAATTGAGCTTTTGTTGTGCGCTGCTTGTGCATCCATTGTGCAGACGTAAATAATTATTCGACAGTCCCAGCACATCTTATTGTATAATTCCAAAAATATGCAGAGTATGTGAAATGTCTAAGCGCAGACCTGAACTTTTTCGATTGACCAGAGAAGGATATCATATAGTAAAGCAAATTGTTGTAAGGATTTCACCCAATGCATCCATTAACAAAGTTGCCGAAGACAAAGATCTAAATCGCCGAACCTTTACCAAATTCTATGAAGGTGAAGGGGTAACAAGAGAACTGGCTAGAGAAATTTGTTTTGTCCTAGATGTACCTGAGTGGGAAGCTAACTGGGAAGATATTTGCGAACTTGTGCCGCCCCCGATCGAATCCTGGTCTGCCTATGACGATCGATCTTGGGTTGGTCGCAAAACGCTGATAGAGTCGTTGAGTGAGAAGCTGAGAAAATCATGTCGTCTGGTACTGATGCTCGGCATTACGGGTATTGGCAAGACAGCTCTAGCGGAGAGGATCGCGGATGAAATTCAGGGTAGGTTTAGGAAGGTTCTGAGGTCTAATTTTGATGACGATGAAAGACTGAGTGACTTTGCCTCTGTAGCACAGAGATGGTTGGAAGAATTGGGAGAGTATCTCAAATCTGAGGATAATCAGCCAGAAAAATTGTTAGATAGATTGATCGAGCATTTGCAAGATAATCGTGTGTTGATCTTAATTGATTCGCTAGAAGCCATTCTTACAGGGAATGAAGAAGATGGGTGGGGAGATTTTAAGGATGACTGGTGGCAGAAGTTCTTTAAAAAAGTATTGTGTTTAGAGTCTTTTGCTAGCGGCATAATTGTCACCTCGCAGGATTTGCCAACCAAACTAGAGTCGGAAGCATCTCGCTATCTTCACTATCACCGTGAAGTTTTGAAGGGACTCGATCTAGATGAACAACTAGCCTTGTTTGAAAAAGCTGGCTTTGATGTCAGCCAAGAAACCCAAGAGCGAGAACTACTTATGCGGATGGGCAAGGTTTTCCAAGGGCATCCTTTAATGTTGGGGACGAGTATTGGCGAGATTCAAGAGTCTTTTTCTCATAATGTTATTGCCTTTTGGGGAAAAGTTAGCCCTGAAATTGAAGCGGTAGAGCAAGACATAGTAGAAGCCGAAAGTGATGCTCAAATTGAAGGAGCAGATGATGATTGGAAACTCCATAAGTTGACGCGCAATATTCGACTTAAGGTTTATAAGAATCGCTTAGCATCAGTATTTAGACGACTGGAAATCCAAAGCCCAGATGCCTATCTTTTGTTGTGTGTAGGGGCAAAATATCGCCGACCAGTCCAAGAGGAAGGCTGGTTGATTCAACTAGAGGTTTTCGTCAAGCGGCTCAGGAATGAAGTTTATAGCAAAGAGCAACAAGAGAGAGTATTAGAAGAATTGGAAGGGCGGTTTTTAGTAGAAGGCTCGGTTAATCACAATAACAAGCGTGTGTTAGGGTTGCATAATTTGATTCGCAGTGTCGCATTAGAGCATCGCAAGAGATTATTCCAAACCACTGAGGGTAAAGGTGATGGCTAGTTTAACCGTTGGTCAACAACTCTTTGCCGATTTACAGATCGATTTCGATCGAATACCGTTTGACCTACTTGATGACTATGCTGCCATAAAATACTTCCTCACACTTGAAGACGAACCACCATCTGATGCCAAAAATATCGAAAAAGTCGATCGATATCTCCATGTTTTTAATCATCTCTGCGATGCCTCAGCATGGGAGCAAGCATGGCAAGTATTACAAGTGCGTCCAGAAGATAAACCGACAGTTAAGGAACTCCACGAACAGTTAGGCACTTGGGGTTACTATCGCGAACAGGTCAAACTGTATGAGCAACTGCTAGGTAAATTAAATCCCAACCAAAGTTTGTGCTGTCTTAACAGTTTAGGGAAAATCAGTATAATATTTGGAGATTTGGAAGCAGCGATCCGCCACCACCAAGAGCAGCTAAAACTAGCCCAGGAAGTTGGCGACCTTAAGCAGCAAGCAAGAGCATTAGGTGGAATCGGTGCAGTATATTCTTCTCAGTTCAAATTGATCGAAAGCATCGAATATTATAATCAGCAGTTGAGAATTAATGAGGAATTAGGAGATCGAGAGGAAAAAGGATGGGCTTTGTCTGGTTTGGGATTTACATTATCTAGACTTTCTAACAAAAAAGGTAAGCAAAGCTATTGTCGAGAAGCTATTCAACATCTTGAAGCCTCACTAAAGATTGCCCGTGATTGTAATAGTCAGACACTAGAAACTCAGTCGCTCGACTATTTAAGCTATTTATACTTAGAGATTGGGAAGTATGAGGAAGCGATCGCACTTTTCCAGACCCGATTAGACATCAGCCGTAAAATTGGAGACCGCTTAAATATTGGAAGTATTTTGTGCGGTTTAGGTCGAGTCTCATTGATGGTAGGGCAATCAGAGAATGCGATTGGATTTTTCCAAGAAGCACTGATCATTGCCAGAGAAATCGGTGATTATAGAGGAGAACTGCTCTCAGTGAATGGTTTGGGTCTGGTCTATTGCTACTCATTAAGGCAGTATCAGCAAGCACTTCCTTACTTTGTGAAATCATTGGAAGTAGAGCAAAAAAAATTTAATGTCAAGGTAAACCTATGTATTGCGGTGGTTAATTTAGTCAATTGCTACATAGGACTGAAAGATTTTGAAAAGGTGAAGTTTTACTTGAGTCTGGCTCATACTGCCGCAGCAGAATCCAGTTCTGTCGATTCAAAAGGACTTGTGATATTTGCTGAAGCTAATGCTCATTGGAACCAGTCAGGTATTTGGCAAAAACTGATCGGGCTGAGCCTTGCTATCAAAGGCCTTCTGATTATGCCGCCGTGGCTAAGTACTAATGGGCGGTTGGCGATGCAGGAAGTGATGAAGATATTGTCGATCGATCGAGTTGTGAAATTTTTTCGATCGATCGTGAATCTAGTCAAGAGATTATTAAGCTGGTTGAGGTTCGGTCGATCGACAGGTTAAGCATCAGTCAACAACTTTTTGCCGATTTACAGATTGATTTTGATGCAATCCCGTTCGATCGACTCGATGACTATGCTGCCATAAAATACTTCCTTACACTTGAAGACGAACCACCATCTGATGCCAAAAATATCGAGAAAGTCGATCGATATCTCCATGTTTTTAATCATCTCTGCGATGCCTCAGCATGGGAACAAGCATGGCAAGTATTACTCGTGCGTCCAGAAGATAAACCGACAGTCAAGGAACTGCACGAACAGTTAGGCACTTGGGGTTACTACCGTGAACAGGTCAAACTGTATGAACAACTTCTAGATAAATTAAATCCGATTCAACATTTACACTGTCTTAACGGTTTGGGGCGAACTCACTATTGTTTGGGTGATGTAGATCAAGCGATCGAATACCACCAAAAACAATTAGAACTAGCAGAGGAAACTGGTAACCTCATGCAACAGGCAAGAGCACTATATGGGCTAGGCAAAGTATATTCCGCCAACTTAAGGCTAATGGACGGTATAGCTTGCTGCAAGCAGCATCTGAGCATTGCCAAAGAACTTGGAGATCGAGAAGAAGAAGGTTTGGCTTTGTCTGGTCTGGGGCACGCCTTATATAGAATGTTTGTAGCTAAAGGGAAGCAAAGCCACTGTCAGGAGGCTATTCAACATCTTGAGGCATCGCTCAAGATCGCCAATGATTTTGGCAATCGCTCTATGGAAATTCAATCTCTCAGATATTTAAGTAACACCTATGTGGAGATTGGGCAATATGAAGAAGCGATCGCTAGTTTCCAGTATCAATTAGAAATCAACCGTGAAATCGAAGATCGTCCTGAAATTAGCACTTCTCTGGGAGATATAGGTCGAACCTTAATGATGACAAATGAATCTGAGAAAGCAATTGAATTCTTTCAGGAATCTCTCATCATTGTTAGGGAAATCGGCGATCGTGAAGGGGAATCGGGAGCATTAAACGGACTGGCTGTAGTCTATTGCTATACATTACAGCAGTATCACCAAGCAATTTTTTATCTTGAGCAATCCCTAGAAATAGACCAAAAAAGAAGTATGAAGCATGGTGCATGTATCGCACTTGTTAACTTAATTAATTGCTACATAGGACTCAAAGATCGTGAGAAGGTGAAGTCTTATCTAAAACTGGCTCATGCTGTTGCCGCAGAAGTAGATTCTGTCGATGCAAAAGGGCTTGTGATATTTGCTGAAGCTAAAGCCCACTGGAGCCAAGAAAGTGTTTGGCAAAAACTAATTGGGCTAAGTCTTGCCGCTAAAGGTTTTCTGATTATGCCTCCTTGGAAAAGTTCTAACGGTCGGTTGGCTATGCGAGAAGCGATTAGGATAGTGTTGACCGTTCCTGCTCAAAAAGTTATTCGATCGATAACGAAATCAGTCAGGAAATTTTTAAGCTCTTGAGGTTTCAATCGGAGATTAAGAGTAAAGCTACAGGATGCCATTTTCCACCAAAATCGACAAACATGATTAGTCGAGATTCTTAATTGCTAATGGTTCTACTGGATCGGCAAGAGCGAAATTGAAGACCTTGGCATAGAAATAGAGTTCGGCATCCAAGGTGCGCTTGATGTTTTCGGGACGACGGAAGCCGTGCTGCTCTCCTTCAAATGGAACGTAAGCGACTGGCAGACCTTTCGCCGCGATCGCATTGACCATCATCTCCGCTTGATTGGGCGGCACAATTCGATCTTCCAATCCCTGAAAGAAGATCACAGGGCAATCGAGCCGATCGATCGAATAAATCGGTGAGCGATCGACATAGATATCGCGTTGTTCGGGATAAGCCCCAATTAGACCATCGAGATAGCGGGATTCAAACTTGTGCGTGTCTTGGGCGAGGACTTCCAAATCGCTCACACCGTAATAACTAGCTCCAGCTTTAAACACATCCCGAAATGTCAGAGCCGCTAGTGTGGTATAGCCGCCAGCACTGCCGCCTTTAATGATTAATCGCTCTCGATCGACCAGTCCTCGATCTACCAGATACTTCGCGCCATTCACGCAATCATCAACATCAACAATGCCCCATTGCCCTTGCAGTCTTTGCTGATACTCCCGGCCATAACCTGTGCTGCCACCGTAATTGACATCCAAGATCGCAAAGCCACGCGATGTCCAATACTGCGTACTTAGACTAAAACTGCTAGAAGTTGCTGCGGTCGGGCCCCCATGGGATTTAACGATTAAGGGAGGAAGATCGCCTTCAGGTGCGTTGTAGTCTTGGTTTTGGGGTGGGTAGAAGAATCCGTAGGCAGTGCGACCTGCTTCCGTGGGAAATGCGATCGATTCTGGGCTTGAGAAGTAACCAGACTCAATCGTGACCTCACTAGAGCGGCGGAGGATATCGATCTGATTGTTTTTTAGATCTAATTGGACGATCGAAGTTGGTGTGGTAGGAGAACCCGCAACAAACACAGCCCGTTCAGGCAAGACTTTCAAACATCCTATTTCAGTGTATGGGATATCGATCTTTGTGAGCTGTTTCGTGTTTGGATTGAGTTTTGCCAGATGCCAAATGCCATGCTGTGTGTAAGTGCAGACAATCCGATCGATCGACTCAAAAGCATAAGTGGACATCCCAAACACCCATTGTGGACGACCAAATTCGGCTGCCATTGGGCATAGAGGCTCAACTAATCGATCTTGCCAACGATATAGATTCCACCAACCTGTTCGATCGCTGACAAAGTGGAGAATGCCATCAGGTGACCATTCAGGCTGGAAGATCGATTCATCCGTACCACCTGCGATGTACTTCGAGTCAATTACAGAGCCATCTTTATCAAGTTGACCCACCCATAACTCTGTGCCATCCCAGGGCATGTTGGGATGATTCCAAGTCAACCAAGCGAGTTGTGTACCGTCGGGGCTGAGCCGTGGTGAGGCATAAAAGTGATTACCCGCAACTAAGCCGCGTGGTTCGGTGATTTTGCCTAATTCGCCTGAAAGATCGATCGAAACAATTGAGTTTGTCGCTTCTCGATCGAGTCCTGTGTGGTCTTCACAGACACAAATTAGCCGATTTCGTGGCTCATCCATGGTTAGATCGGCATAGCGATATTTAGTTTCGGGTGTGAGTGGATAGAATAATTTGCCCAAACCGCGATAGATCCGTTGGTCAGCGAAGTTAGCAAAATAGATCGTACCGTTGTTAACCGTAAAGTCACCGCCACCATACTCATGCACTCTCGTCCTGATGTTAAATTCGATCGGGGCGATGTTGTCAAATACCAAGCCATCACTGGTTCGGCGCGAGATCGTATTGCGTCCTTGTTCTTGTGGGCGTGATTCTGTCCAGTAAATATCCTCCCGATCTACGATGATCTGCCCCAGCCCAATTGTTGCTGCCACAATTAGGTCGGAGGTAATCGGCGATCGCCAACTGCCATAGGATTTCACTTCTGTCATGCTGTTTATTCCCAAGAATCAATTACCTCTAGTATTGCCTAGATTTGGGTTGATTTGGGCTTTAACTTCGATCGACTCAACCTAATTTTTGGCGGACTTCTTCAGGATTCCGAAACCCGACAGCTACAGCTTTGCCATCTTTGACAAATAGGGGACGTTTCAGCAGCATGGCATCTTTGGCAAATGCCTCGACCCACTGAGCATCTGTCCAACTATCTTTATCACTGCCGATCGATCGATAGGAGAGTCCTGAAGTATTACGCATCGGTTTACTGCCCAGAGCCTCTACCCATAGAGCGATCTCAGTTCGATCGGGGGATTTATCTTTGGTATCGATAAATTCGTAGGCAATATGATTACTCTCTAACCATGTAATCGCTTTTTTGCAAGTGCCACAACTGGGGATTCCGTAAACTTGAATAGACATAAAGCTCGATACTTACTGCTGAACTTACTGCTGAAAAGAACTAAGGAGATTTCTTTTAAAGAATCAACCCAGCCCCGGTTCTGAAAATCAAAGTCCCCAGAATTGGGGATTTAGGGGCTTCGGAATAGGTAATTTTTTTACCAGAAACCGCCTAACTACGATCGATTCTACACTGCACTCGATCGATCGGCTTTGAGATGATCGAACACTGTCTTATCGCCGATATCGGGTGGAATCGCTTGGAGGACTTTTCGGACGGCAAACACCAAAAATAAAGCCGCCCATACTTCTAGCAAAGTCTGCTCAGCTTGAATTGGTAGTTGACTAATTAGATGTCCTAGCAGTAATAAAGGCACAATTACCGTGAGAAATTTTGTCTCGAACCGATTGAAACAAAAGGCTTCCTTGAAGAAAATCCCTGTTAAAGCCACAAACGTAAATCCAATTCCTAACAATGTGATTGGATGCTGATAAACAGCCATAGCGAGAGGTTCGGGATATTGGATGCTGACAACGATCGAGGCGATACAACCCACTGCCCAAAATGCTTGGAGGGCGCGATGCAAGGCTGCCATATAAATGTGGATATAGACTAAAGCCACACCTAGGGCAAGACAAAATCCTGCATAAAACCAAGTGAGCAAGTTGAGGATTTCAGGACTAGCTCCGAAACCCAAAACTGCGATCGAACCACCACCAAAACACAAAGCTGCGATCATCAGAGCCGTGCGATAGATCACCACACTCTGTCGATCGCTCTGGGTAATCGTAAATTTGCCAAACTGCCCCTGATAGATTTCCGATTCTACTGCTTGCATAACTACTGACCAATCCTACATATACCAATCATTCTACTGCTTTTAGCCAACAGAACCATTGTTTTACTGGGGTTTGATCTCGATACTGCGAGTCGCTTCTTCGGTTAGGAGGACTTTTAGCGCATAGTCACTTTCTCCTTTGTCAGAACTATTCTTTAGCTGCATCTCATAATCACCCGTAGCGGGAAGCTTGCCATCCCAGCTTGAGATCCCAGTGGCTCCACTAACTGGCTTTTTGTCAGGGTCTAAAATTGTCATAAAGATATTAGTACCAGAGACATCAGTTCTCAATCGCTGCCCTTCTTCAGCACTAAAAGTGTAGCCCAGAATTTTATTCGCTTCTAACTTCCCATCTTTTAAGACTTCTCGATTGATTTCGATCGATAGGCTTTGCTTGAAGATATTTGGATCGTTATTGCCAGAAGTAGTATTAGGTTGGGGCGTGCTTGTAGCTTTTTGGGTGGGGAATGGCTGAGCCGAGGACACAGGTGCAGAAGTAGGAATGGGAGAAGATACGACTGTAGTTTTTTGCGATCTCATCAAATTCGATAGGCTAAAAAAAGAAATCCCAGCAACAGCTAGAAGTCCTACGATTAAAACTAGAGAGCCAGAATCTGATTTGGTTTGAGATTTAGCGACGGTGCGTGTGCCTGAAGATCCAGATGTTCCAGATGAGCCTGTCCGAGCGATCGAGGAAGAAGTTTTTGGCTTAATTTCTTCGGTAATGCTAAAAGCTGCTAAGCCTTGCAGGGCTTCTCTGGCTGACTGATATCTCTGAGTGTACTGATAACGCACCATTCGAGTCAGAACCATCGCTAATCCATTGCTGACTTTTGCTCGATCGCGCCAGACAATTTCGCCTGTCTCAACATCTGTCGGTAAATCGGTGGGACTATATCCCGTCAGAGCTTTGATTGCCACCATGCCTAAAGCATAGAGATCGCTGCTAAACGCTGGTCTACCCGCACATTGCTCACTGGGCATATAACCTGGCGTGCCAATTGTCACGGTAAATCTCGATTGTCCATTAGAGGCTTCAAGCTGCGTACCACCTTCTTGTAAAGCTTTCACCGCGCCAAAGTCAATCAACACTAACCTGCCATCTTTTTTACGGCGAATTAGATTATCTGGTTTGAGGTCGCGATGGATCACTCCCTCAGCATGGACAAATTCTAGGATACCTAACACATCCTTTAAAATCCCTACGACTTCTGGTTCAGATAGTTGTCGATCGCGTATTGGCTCGGTTGAAACCTTTGCTAGGGAACCAGTTGTATCTTCTGGTTCGTCGGGTGATTGTTCTGACTGAATTGGCTTAAATTCATCATAGAGAGACTTGCCCTCGATAAATTCTTGGACGAGAAAAAATTGCTGGGCTTCTTCAAAATAAGCGAGAAGTTGAGGTATTTGGTCGTGTTTACCCAACTTTTCTAAGGTTTCTGCCTCAGTGTTAAATAGCCTTCTGGCTTCGCGAATAAATCCTGGATCGTCACTAGCAGGCATCAACTGCTTGACTACACACACAGGGTTTCCTGGTCGGCGCATATCTCGCGCAATGAATGTGCGCCCAAATCCCCCTGCGCCCAGAGTCTTAATCAGTTTGTAGCGTCCATCTAATACTTTTGGTGCCATGACGATCGCCAGCTTTTAATTGACAGTCTAATTCTATGCAAAAATCAGCCGCCTGTCTGTATTTATTGATAAACTTTAGTGATATTTACTATACTCATAGACTTGCCTTGGCTAAGTTTTATGGCTCAAATTAATTTACTCAATACTCGAACCACAACTTTTGGTGATCTAATAGGTAACGGCAAGATCTATCAAGTCCCCCCATTCCAGCGTGACTACTCTTGGGATGAAGAGAACTGGGAAGACCTATGGCAGGATATACTCGTACTCCATACCGATCCTAATGCTAGTCACTACATGGGAGCACTTGTATTACAAAATTCTGCTACTTCCGATCGAGAATTTAAGATCATCGACGGTCAGCAGCGTTTAGCCACTCTTAGCATTATTTCGATCGCTATAATTGAAAAGATTCAACAGCTTGTGGAGCGGAATCAAGATCCTGAAGCCAACCAAGAGCGACAGGAAATCCTCAAACGCACTTACTTGAGCGATCGAGACCCGCGATCGTTGCGTTATTCCAGTAAGCTACTGTTAAATCAAAATAACGAGGCTTTCTACCAAAGCAACCTGATTAATCTCAAAAAACCACATAATATTCGGTCTCTATCAAAATCAAATCAGCTTTTACGGCTGGCTTTTGAATACTTCTCTAAACAGCTAGAAGAAATTCCAGATGTGATTCAAGACGGTGAGAAATTGGCAACATTTTTAACAGATACAGTTGCTAAACGATTATTATTTATTCAAATTAATGTTGAAGATGAACTAAATGCCTACACCGTGTTTGAAACCCTAAATGCGCGTGGAATAGAGCTAAGTTCAACAGACTTGCTCAAAAACTATTTATTTTCACTGTTTCAGGGCCCAGACGATCTAAAAGAATCTCAACGTCAATGGCGGCGAATTACCGACACAGTGCAAATGGAGAAATTCCCTGAATTTCTGCGTTACTATCTTAGTCTTAACCATTTTAGAGTAAGACGTGAGCGTCTATTTAAGACGATTCGGGAATCCGTCAAAAACCCTTCGCAAGCATTTGAATTACTCGATCGACTTGAGAATTACAGCAGTCTGTTTATCGCTCTCGGCAACTCTAATGATGAATTTTGGCGTGATACTCCCGAAAATCGTCAATATATTCGTGAACTTGAGTTATTTAGAGTAAAACAAGCATATCCCACTCTTTTCGCGGCCCATCAAAAATTTTCTAGTGAGGATTTTACCCGTTTATTGAAGCTTGTCACAGCGTTTTCCTTTCGGTATACAGTCGTAAGTAGCCTCAATCCCAGTGAATTGGAAACCTTCTATAACAAGATCGCGATCGCAATTACCAAGGATGAAATTAAGTCTCCACAGCAGGTTTTCCAAATACTAAGTCCAGTCTATGTCCCAGATCGAAAATTTATACAGGACTTTTCTTTGCTCTCAATTCCCACAAAAGGGCAAAAGAAAAGACTGGTGAGATATATTCTTTGTAAGTTAGAAACAGATGCATCAAAGATAGAAGTAAACGAGGATAGTTTTACGATCGAGCATATTTTACCCGAATCGCCTACCGATAGCTGGCAACAATCCTTCACTGATGCTCAAACCGAGGAAATGGTATATCGCATCGGTAACTTAATCCCTTTAGAACCTGCTTTTAATCGGGTAATCGGCAATGAGAACTACTCAATTAAGCAAGAAAAATATCAGCAGAGTATTTACACTTTACCTAAAAAAATTACGGCGGAAGAGTGGACTCCAGACTCTTTGGCATTGAGGCAGAGAGATTTAGCCAGACGAGCAGCTCATATCTGGAAATCTGACTTTCTGACCTAGAATTTTAATTCGTGCTTCGATCGACACAGTGTTTCAAAAATCTCTCAGCTAAATGTAGTTGTGCGCCGAAATGGAGATGTGTGTAGGAAGCATGGACTCGATCGAATTGCCAGCCCTCAGGCGAGAATTGGAGATGGGAGTCATAGCCCTGAAGTTGATATAAAGGGTGATTTGGTAGATCTGTTAAACATGAGCGGTGAAATTCGTGTCCCCAGACTCGATCTCCTTTCTTTACTAGGGAGCTATCTTTTAACGCTGTAGCTTGCCGATAGCCAAGAGTTAAACGGTTTCCCATCACGGCGGTTGTAGGGAAAATACCCACCATGGGATAAGATTTCTGGGCAAAATCGACGATCTGTTCGCACAAATACATCAATCCGCCACATTCAGCATAGGTTGGCATCCCTGCTTCAATCGCCGATCGAACTGATGTTCTGGCTGGTAAATTTTCTGTTAACGCTTCGGCAAACACCTCTGGAAATCCGCCACCAAAGTACATCCCCTGTGTTCCTGCTGGTAAGCTTCGATCGTCGATCGGACTCCAAGGGATCAATTCCGCACCTAAGTGGGTAAGCAAATCAAGATTATCGGCGTAGTAAAAACTAAAGGCTCGATCTTGGGCGATCGCGATCCGAACTTTAGCTTTAACATTCGATCGATCTTGGCTGATATCTGTTGGAGGACTTGTGAGCAAAGGCAACAACTTTGACCAATCAAAGCAGGTTCTACCCAGATGCGCTAGTCGATCGACCACTTGGTTGAGTTCGGCGAGTTCTTGTGTGGGAATTAAACCTAAGTGACGTGCAGGAATTGCAATATCATCCTGACGACGCAGAACGCCTAGGATGTCTAAGTTAAGAGGTTCTAGTGCTTGGGTAAGTAGTTCTAAATGTCGATCGCTCCCAACCCGATTGAGGATGACCCCAGCAATCTGAATCCGAGGATCGAAGGTACGGTATCCATGCGCGATTGCGGCGATCGATCGTGATGTGCTGGCACAATTGAGAATCAGCACGACTGGGAGGTTCAGCAACCTTGCGACATGAGCGGTGCTGGCGGTATCATCTCGACCAGTTGCACCATCAAATAGACCCATCACGCCTTCAATTAGGGCATAATCGGTCTGGCTATGCTTGGCAAAGCATTCTTGGACATAGCTCTCTGAGGTGAGAACAGGATCGAGATTGCGACAAGCGAGTCCTGTAATATGGGAATGGAACATCGGATCGATATAGTCTGGCCCAACCTTAAAAGATTGGACTGATTGACCATTCGATCGCATTGCTGCTAGTAATGCCAAAGTTACGGTAGTTTTCCCGACCCCGCTACGTTCACCCGCGATCACGATCGACATTTAATTAAATATTCTCCATTACTGCGACATCACAACGGTAGAAACTGAACGCAGTTAAAGAATTCTTCGGAATTACCAATCTTGGCAACTAACTCCAAATCCTCTACACAGCGACCAATTGAAACGCTTAACTGGTGAGCGTATATAACACCTGCAAATGCTTCTCCTCTTTGCATCCGAGCATTAGCCTCTATGAGAAAATCTTGATCGCGCCTGAATACCACACGTCTCAATTCCATAGCTCGTTGTAGCACTTCTGGATCGGATGTACCTGCTTTCCCATCTGCACGAACACTCAATACATCTACACCACGTATGCGTAATTCATCAGCGATTGCTCTATGCACATTTTCGTCAATGTAAAAGGCTACAGTCATTTATTTAGCCCTAGAGCCTTTAATCTCGATCCAAAAGAAGTTTCACCTACTCGAATTCGCATTTCTTCAGCACTTTGGAAATCTGCGTCGATCGCAGCATCCATTTCGGATTTATGATCCCAATAATAGGCTAGGGCAGAGTGAATTTGACTCATAGCAAGAAAGGGATATTGGAAATGCATTTCTTCAGCACTCCACCCATAGGCAATTCGCGACATGATCAGCTCACTGACTTTCATCGTTGAATCTGAAATGATCGCTCGACCTTTCTCGTCTAGTTGAATGTGCCTGTAGTCTGTCGCAATTTTCATGGCGAATTCCATAATGAACTTCTAGGATGCCCAACAATCTTAGGATAGCTGATATGCTGGGAAAAGCTGTTATTCTTCATATCTTACCGCCAATGCATCGTCTTGCTACCATCCCAGGAGGCTGGAACCAGTCCACTGATGGGTTAATCTTTGTCGAACAGCAACCCGCTCCAATTGTGATTATTACGGCGGCGGATACTGACATCCAAACACTGGCAGTGGCAGTGACGAGTTTGCCAGAAGACTTTCCTGCGGTGCGGGTGGTGAACTTGTTGCAACTCCAGCAGGAGCTAACGATCGACACCTATGCCGAAGAAGTTTTGGCAAAAGCACAGGTAATGATCGTGCGGCTGATTGGCGGGCAGTCTTACTGGAGCTATGGTTTGGAGGTGGTGAAGGAAACCGCGCAGCAAACTGGCGCGACCTTAATCGTGTTACCTGGAGATGAACGCCCCGATCCAAACCTGATCAGCCATTCCACTGTCGCCTTGTCGATCGCCAATCGAATTTGGCAATATTTAATCGAAGCAGGGGTGGAAAATTATCAAAATTTGCTCAAGTCGATCGCCGCACAATTTCTCGATTATGCTACTGACTATGCTCCACCTCAACCAGTGCCGCGTGTTGGGATTTATCTCGATCGATCTTCCACGCCTAAAACAGCAGATCGAAAGATTGAGGGTACAGCCGCGATTATCTTTTATCGTGCCCACTATCTATCGGGTAATACATCCGCGATCGACGCTTTATGTGCAGCCTTAGTCGAGCGCAATCTCACCCCCATTCCAATCTATGTCTCATCGCTTAAAGAACCTGATGTCCAAGCAGAATTAATCCAGTATTGCAGTAATCGAGTAGACATATTGCTGAATACAACCAGCTTCTCATTAGCAAGCCTAGAGACAGACGCGCCCAAAGTCGAGCTTTGGGAAACCCTGAATCTGCCTGTTTTTCAAGTGATTTTGAGTGGAAGTGGTCGGCAGATGTGGGCAGAGAGTTCGCAAGGACTAACACCGCGTGACATCGCCATGAATGTGGCTTTGCCCGAAGTCGATGGCAGAATTATTACTCGTGCCGTTTCGTTTAAAACTGTGAAGTTCCAAGATACGGCGTTGCAAACTGATATCGTCGTGTATGAACCCGATCGATCGAGGATTAATTTTGTCGCGGATTTGGCTGCCAAGTGGATAAATCTCAAGCAAACTCCCATCTGCGATCGAAAGGTTGCGCTGATCCTTGCCAACTATCCCAATCGTGATGGTAGATTAGCAAATGGCGTGGGATTGGATACGCCTGCGAGTTGTCTGGAAATTCTCAAAGCCCTCAAGCAGGCAGGATATGAAGTGGGTGAAATTCCCGTCGATAGCGATGCTCTGATCAAAGTCTTAACGGCTGGGGTGACGAACGATCCCGAATCATTTGGCACGAGAAACATCTATCAATCTTTGGCAGTAGAAGATTATCAGGTGCATTTCCACCAATTACCCGATCTGGTGCAATCAGGCATCCAATCACGTTGGGGCGATCCTAGAGAAGAGCAGAGCTTTTCGATCGCGGGTATCCAATTTGGCAATGTTTTTGTCGGTATCCAACCCTCACGCGGCTACGATCGAGACCCCACACTCAACTATCACGCGCCTGATTTAGAGCCAACTCACGCCTATCTCGCCTTCTACTACTGGGTAAGAGCCAAGTTTGGCGCGAATGCGATCGTCCATGTCGGCAAGCATGGCAATCTGGAATGGTTGCCAGGTAAGAGTATCGCCTTATCAGAGAACTGCTATCCTGAAGCCGTGTTCGGGGCGATGCCACATTTCTATCCGTTTATTGTCAACGATCCAGGCGAAGGTTCTCAAGCAAAACGTCGATCGCAAGCGGTGATTCTCGATCATCTCACGCCACCGATGACCCGCGCCGAACTCTATGGCAGTTTACAAAAACTAGAAGGATTAATCGATGAATATTACGAAGCTCAAACGCTCGACCCCTCACGGGTAAAGTTAATTCTCGATCGACTCACGCAACTGATCGAACAAGAAAATCTACATAAAGATTTGGGTATAGAAACAGAGCTATCGGATGAAGCGATGACTGCGGCTCTGACCTCGGCTGATGGTTACTTGTGTGAACTCAAAGAAGCTCAGATTCGGGACGGCTTACATATCTTTGGGCAATGTCCGACCGGCCGGCAACTGCGAGATTTGATCGTGGCGATCGCCAGAAATCCCAATGTTAACCGTCTGGGTTTAACCCGTGCAATCGCCCAAGATTGGCAACTCGACTTCGATCCACTCACGGCTGACTTGGGTGAACTGCTTGGATCGATATCTCATCCCAAGCTCCAAAAGTGTCGGATCATCGGTGATGCGGTCGAATCGATCGAATTATATGCAGCAGAGTTAGTAGATAACATGATTTCGCATCACCACAGTCGCGATCTGATTGGTGTGCAAACCCAAAAAGAATTAGATTGGATCGTCGATCGACTCCTCCCATCTCTCCAACAAACCGATCGAGAAATCATTAACCTCCTGCGTGGACTCAATGGTGAATTCATTCCCAGTGGAGCATCGGGTGCGCCCACACGCGGCAGACCAGAGGTGTTACCAACGGGACGCAATTTTTACTCGGTCGATCTACGGGCCATTCCCACCGAGACAGCTTGGGATATTGGGCGCAAAGCGGCGGAAGTTTTGGTCGAGCGATATACTCAAGAAAATGGTGAATATCCCAAAACCTTGGGACTGTCGATTTGGGGTACGGCGATCATGCGAACTGGTGGTGATGATCTTGCCGAAGCCTTGGCTCTACTGGGCGTGCGTCCTGTCTGGGATGGCGTGTCGCGGCGGGTAGTTGATTTTGAGATTTTACCGCTTTCAATCCTCGGTCGTCCGCGTGTGGATGTGACATTGAGGATTTCAGGTTTCTTCCGCGATGCCTTCCCTAACTTAATCGATCTATTCGACAGTGCCGTGAATGCGGTGGCTAGCCTTGATGAACCCGCCGACCAGAACCCACTCGCGGCGCAGGTGAAAGCCGAAACTAGCCAATGGGAATCAGCAGGATTATCGATCGAACAAGCCGATATTCGATCGCGCTATCGGATTTTTGGCTCCAAACCCAGTGCTTACGGTGCAGGTTTACAAGGTCTAATTGCCTCCCAAAACTGGGAAAGTGATGATGATTTAGCCCGCGCTTACATCAACTGGAGTGCCTATGCTTACACTCGTAATGCTGAAGGCAAGTCTGCCACCGAAGCGTTTTCGCAACGACTCGGCTCTATGCAAATCGTCCTACAAAATCAGGATAACCGCGAACACGATCTGCTCGATTCCGATGATTATTATCAATTTCAGGGGGGCTTAACGGCGGCGGTTCGATCGATTTCTGGAAACTCACCTGAAATCTATTTTGGCGATAATTCCTGCATGGCTCAGCCCAAAGTCCGTAAACTCAGCGAAGAGATTAGTCGGGTCTATCGATCGAGGGTTGTCAATCCTAAATGGATTGCGGGGGCGATGCGGCATGGTTATAAGGGAGCGTTTGAGATGGCAGCGACTCTGGACTTCTTGTTTGCCTATGATGCCACCACTCACTGCGTTGAAGATTTTATGTATGAAGGTGTAGCGGCGGCTTATATCTTCGATCCTGAAGTCCAAAATTTTATCCAAACTAGTAATCCTTGGGCCTTGCGCGACATGGCAGAACGTTTACTCGAAGCCAATCAACGCGGTTTGTGGCAAGAGGTATCGTCGGAGATGTTGGAGCAGTTAAAAGCAATAGTTAATCAAGCTGAAGGGTCGATCGAATCGCAAGTCTCCTAATTTTGAAACTCTGATTTTATTGCTTAATCTGGGTAAGGTTAGCTCCATTTTTTCAGCATCTCACGTAATTGCTCTAAGCGAATTGGCTTGGTGATTTGATTAGCTTTTTGAGCTAACTTGAGATTTAAGAAATAAATTATTTACGCCAATCCGCATTTTTTGCTTTCGCCTCAATCATCATTGCAATGATATCTTGCATTTCGTGCTTAGCTCGCCATCCTAGCTTTTGTTTAGCTTTTTCAGGATTTCCATAGCTTTTCATGATTTCAGAGGGACGAAATAGACTTCGATCGATCACTATTCGATCGCTTGCCTCTAAAGACAGTCAGAAAATAATCGATCCTTTATTTACCTTAGAAATCACTGGGATCGCCCACTCCTACTATATCAGCAATTTTCTTAAGTAATGGGATCATTTACTTTTTGGTAAACTCCTATACCAAAATAAGCAAATCCTGTCTCTACGAATTTCTGAAGACTATTACTTTGACCTGTCGCAATCACATAAGAGATAGTTAATAAATAATCGATCCTTTAGTTATTCTAAAATTCTTAGGATTACCCATTGAGATTAGCGGTAAACTTTCTTAAGTCATAGGATCAATTATTTCTTGATGGTCTCTAAGCGCCATTGACTCTAGTTTTACATTGTCTCTAATTCCTAGAGTCTCTAAATTCCGAAACTATGAAACCTCGGCATCTCTAGAAGTGCCGTATACAGTGTGTCCTTTGGTTAATAATAGTGAAGCTAGGTAGGCTCCATCCTGACCTGAGATGCCGCAAATTAGTGATTTCTCATGGTTCGATCCAGTATGTAAGCATTAGAATAAGTTAGATACTAACTATCGAAGTATAAAACATAAATGTGAAGTCACAAGCACTATGACCCAAGCTTTAGAACGGCAAGTAGCACCACAAACATCCTACGATCGCGACTTCTTGATATGGGTAGAGGAAACAATCGCTCATTTACAATCGGGTGATATCAAAAACTTGGATGTTGCCAACTTGATTGAGGAGATTGATTCATTGGGAAAAGCTCAGAAAAGTGCTTTTAAAGGTCAAGTTCGCGCTTTGATAGAACATATTATGAAGCGTTGCTATGTTGATATGCCTCTTGAATACAATGGATGGGAACGGACTATTCGCAACATCCGCCCCGAAATTGAAGATCTCATCGAAATTTCTCCCACTCTTCAAAATGATTACTTCAAGGTTCTGGATACAGTTTATCAACAATGTTTGAAGAAGCTACAGCCAGAATATAAAGATGCCAAATTTCCTGACCAATGGCAATTTACTCGATCGATACACGATCTCTTAAATGTATATTTTTGGAAATTAATGAGCGAGTAGTTTCAGCGAGGGAGCATCTCACTTTGAAGTATAGAAGCGAATTAACCAAGAGAATAACTTAGCTGTGAATAGCGGCAGTCCCATTAAAAAACCATATTTATAAGTATGGTAATAAAACTGAGTTGGTAAATGATAGGGAGATTTATAATCCCAAAATATTGATTTTAAATTGCGATTTTTAGCTTTCTGGACATAGTGAGAAAAGTTATGAATTGGATCTTGTTCTGCAACTAGATTTACCTTTGCTTTGCCTAGAATATAAGCTTTAAATCCTGCTCTAGTTGCTTTTAATGTATACATTCCATCACCAGTATATTGTCGAAATTTATTAGCGTCTGGAGCACCAATTTCTTTAAATATACTAGCTGAGATGCCAACGCAATAACCACTCAATCCATCAACTTCTACGACTTCATTTTCTAAAGCTTTAATTCTATTTTTACCTCTAAACCCAGTTTCTACTAATAGCCCAGATTCTGAAGGATAGCAAGCCGCACCCACAATTGCATTAGGATGACTTCGCAAAAATTCTACGATCAAATCTAGAGTATTTGTTTCAAGCAGACAATCATCATTTAGCCAGATAAAATTAGTTGCCCCTTGATCATAGGCGTACTGCATACCTAAGGCGATCGCACCCGTCCACCATAAGTTTCCATAACCTTTGAGAATAGTAACTTCGGGATAATTTCCTACTACTTCTTCGGCTGTGCGATCGCTAGAGCCATCATCAACCACAATCACCTGATATTTCTGTAAATCACCATTAGTTTTTAAATTCTCTAGACAAGCTAAAGTAAACGCCTTGCGATTATGAACAGGGATAATAATATAAACCGACTGTTTCATTGCTTTGAAGACCGACTGGATAAAATTTCTTCAAATAATTTTAGATAACGCTTTGCTTGCAGTTCTTGAGAAAATTCCCGCTCAGCTTTTGCTCTTGCTTGGTGTGCGAGATTTAAGTAGCGATCGCAGTCCTCTAAAATCCAACTAATTCCATGCGCCAAATCTTCTATATCAAAAGGCTGTGCCAGATATCCGTTTGCTTTATGGTCGATCATATCAGACATTCCACCAATATCAAAAGCCACAACTGGTAATCCACAGGCGATCGATTCAAGGACAGTATTTGGTAAGTTATCCTCAATTGAAGGGGCAACAAACACGTCAGCCGCGTTATATATCAATGAAAGACTAATATCATCGCTGAGTTTACCTAAATAATGGGATTTAAAGCCTAAATCTAACGAGACTTTCGGCTCAGATGTGCCGAATATCAATACTTCGATCTGGGCTTGATCTGTTCTGTCCCTTAGCCTATGAAGTGCTGGTTGCAGTAAATGGAATCCCTTTCGTTGATCGCTAGTAGGGCTAAGCGAACCAAATAGAACTAACTTAGTATTTTGCGGCAGATTGAGAATTTGTCTTGCCAAGAGCTTATCAATCGGCTTATAAACTTTTAGATCTAACCCATAGGGAATTACTTCTATTGATACATTTTCAAATAATGAACTAGCCTTCGCACATTTGGCTAACCATTTACTAGGTGTAACTATATATAAATTTAGTCCTTGCCAATGTTTATGTTTGCGTTTCCAAATCCATCGCGACAAATCCCAGTCATGGTGGCTATCCAGTTGTGGACAAGTGCCACAGTTACTTGTGTAGCGATCGCAATCATAGCTATAGTGACAGCCCCCCGTAAAAGCCCACATGTCATGTAATGTCCATACTATCGGCTGACGAATCTTTGTAATAGCCTCAATAGGAAGAAAACCATCACAAACCCAATGCAAGTTAACAATATTTGGATTGATCTGAGCAATTTGCTGATTAAGATTATTGGGTAACCACTGAGCCGCAAATACCTTGCGATCGCATTGAGGATAAAAACTCAAGGGTAAATTATCAATTACTGGTCTGATTTTTGCTAATCCCTTACTCAGCTTGCCCTTAGGTGCAATTATCCTAAAATCATCACCAATTTTAGTTTGCACTAACATCTGACTATCAACATTAATAGCTTGTAGTCCTTGATGTAATCTATATGCAGACCTTGCTGCACCGCCTCCTATATCCGAGCTACTAAGCATCAGCACATTCATGGCTTAATACCCTCTATAAACAGTGAGTCTGGCTTTCGCACTCTGCCATCAATCATGTCCAAACTATAGCTATTAAAGTCAGGAATACTACTCTCATGTGCTTGACAGATTTTAATATTCACAAATCCAGATTGCTCTAGCATTCTTTTTAAAGAAAAGCGATCGTACATCCAGCGATGAACTTCACCAGAGTTGCGAAACAATCCTTCTTCAAATGCTTTAACAGATTCATTACCAGCAATTAAAAATACAAAAAACTTGGCGATATAAATCCTTACCTTTTTAACTATCAAAGACAAGCTTTTAGATCTTAGTTTTGTAAACAAGCTATTTCCTTTTATTTGTCCCGTCTTTTTTTGCCAATAACTTTCTGCTTCATAGCCAATTCGAGAGAGAATAAAATCTTTATTCTGAATTGTAGGATTAGACAAATATTTTCCCATCTCACCGCCAATATATTCGCGTACAGTCTGATCATAAAGCTCTAGCATCATCCAGTCATAATTTGATGCAGCTTGATCATCACCTTCTGACGCTTTCTCTAAGTACAACAGATAATTCCTGACGATCGCCTCTAGATCTGGCACAACTAAACGAATAATCCCACTCGATTTTAGAACCCGAAAGCATTCATTGACCTGTCTCTTATACACATCTGACGCTGCCGACGAATAGAGAGGTGTAGATCTCGGTGGTCGCCGTATCAT
>ENA-ORBV01004951-ORBV01004951.1-microbial-mat-metagenome-genome-assembly--contig:-NODE-4951-length-24979-cov-6.007550_pt1 | contig 24979 bp, 23 predicted proteins | sample MGYA00237777_ERZ505514 | MGnify/ENA primary metagenome ERZ505514 (study PRJEB26160, sample SAMN06269048) | microbial mat metagenome | isolation source: Oligotrophic lake microbial mat | place... | reverse complement strand
AGATGTGTATAAGAGACAGCTCGATCACTATATGAATCTTTTATTTGAAAATTTTAATCCGACTGCGGCCAAAGATATTATGTGTCGCACCCTTATTTCAATCGGATATGACGGACAGTTGTTCGACTGTGATTTTAATCAAATGTTAGATATATCTTTAGCAGAAAAAACTCAGACAATTTGGGATATTAAAAAATTAGATGATTTAGTTAACCGCCCGATTGCAGTAGGCAACCATTGCTATGGTTGTACCGCTGGTGCGGGCAGCTCGTGCACAGGAGCACTAGCGTAATTGGAGGCACCATGGATCTAGAAACCAGAGAATCTGTAATGGACTATTACGGCAAAGTCCTAAAAACAAATCAAGATCTCAAAACAAATGCTTGTTGCACAAGTGATTCACTGCCGAATTTTATCAAACCAATTATTAAGGAAATTCACAGCGAAGTTTTAGAAAAGTTTTACGGCTGTGGCTCCCCGATTCCTCTGGAGCTAGCCGGTAAAACAGTTTTGGATTTAGGATGTGGCTCTGGACGAGACAGCTTTATCATGTCAAAACTTGTTGGCGCCGAAGGCCAGGTCATCGGTGTCGACATGACTGACGAACAAATAAGCGTGGCGCTCCGACATCAGGATCACCATCGCAAACAATTTGGCTTTAACAAATCAAATGTAACTTTTTTAAAGGGTTTCATTGAAGATTTAGAAACCATTGGCATAAAATCCAATTCTGTTGATGTGGTGACTTCAAACTGTGTCATTAATCTGTCCCCAAATAAAAAACGAGTATTTTCAGAAATTTTTCGTATTTTAAAGCCTGGCGGAGAACTTTATTTTTCTGATATTTTTTCTGACCGAAGAATTCCTGAGAATCTCAAAAATGATTCTGTACTTGTTGGCGAATGCCTGGGGGGCGCCATGTACATCGAGGACTTTCGCAGACTCTTTTTATCCCTAGGATGCCTTGACTACCGAGTCGTTAAAACCAGTTTGGTCACTTTAAATTCACCAGAGCTCGAACTGCAAGTGGGTAAAATACGTTTTTATTCTTTGACCATTCGTGCTTTTAAGTTAGACCTTGAAGATCGCTGCGAAGATTTTGGCCAAGTGGCGTACTACAAAGGAACTATCCCCGAGGCTCCAAATGTGTTTGTGCTCGATGACCACCATGCGTTTGAAAAAGGTAGACCCCTTTTGGTATGCAGTAACACAGCAGCCATGCTAACGAATTCTCGCTATGGCAAACACTTCGAAGTTACCGGCGACACCAAAAGTCACTTCGGCCTTTTTGATTGCGCACCGGAAACCAGCTCCACCGCCCCGGTTGGTGCCTGTTGCTAAATCAATCAATGGTGAAAGACCTCGCTGTTATTATTCCAATAGCACCAGGTGATAATGCTTGGATGCATTTGATTACGGACTTCAGCATCTTTCCTAAAGAGGTTGAGATAATTTTTGTGGGACCCAGGGCGCCCACAGAAAAACTGCCGCCTCGAATAAAGTGGGTTACTTCAAAGCTAGGCCGTGGCCATCAGCTGAACATAGGTGCTGGCGCCACCAACAAAAAATACCTGTGGTTTTTGCACAGTGACTCTCAACTTCCAATAGATGCATTAGATAATTTAGAGTACGCGTTTCATGTAAATCCAAGCGCCATATATTATTTTAATTTGGCTTTTTCTCAAGATGGCCCTAGTTTGATGTTTATCAATTCACTGGGAGTCTGGTTCAGAAGTCATTTTTTGAAACTTCCCTACGGTGATCAAGGATTTTGCGTGAGAAGGGGCGTTTTCAGTCGGCTCGGCGGCTTTAGAGAAAACCTCCCCTATGGCGAAGACCACGATTTTATTTGGCAGGCGCACTTAGCAAATATTCCGGTGCGCTGTACAGGTTCTTGGATTCGAACGAGTGCTCGAAAATACCAGCAAAATGGCTGGAGCAGACAAACTTTGAAGCACCTCCAATTGGGAGCTAAACAGGCCGTGCCCAATTTTTTTAAACTGCTACGCACTAGAGTAATGGCTTGAATATCGGTCTCGCGATTTTTGTTAAGACGCCAGGTCTTTCACCCGTAAAAACTCGCTTAGCAAAATCTATAGGTCATGAAAAGGCCGAGGCCTATTATATTTTAGCAACAAAAACTGTAGCCGCTATTGTTGAATCTCTGGTTGGTGCGCTGCCAAGTGTCCAACCCTATTGGGCCGTGGCCGAAAACTCGGCAATGGATCACGGACTTTGGACCCAGTTTCCAAAAATCTATCAAGGCGAAGGTGACTTAGGGGAGAGGCTTTCACACGTGTATGATTGGATCTTGGCGCACCATAAATCCTGTGTAGTGATTGGAGCGGACTCGCCCCAATTGACGCCAGAAATTCTAGATCTAGGTTGCCGAAAATCTAGCGAAGGATTTGTAATGGGACCAAGCTTTGACGGTGGATTTTATCTTTTTGGTGGCAACCAAGAAATTCTACCTTCAGTTTGGACAGGCATTTCCTATAGCACTAATACTACTGGTAGAGACTTAACGATGGCTTTAGCTCCTGCCAATATAACAACTCTCGAAAAGCTTTTGGATACCGATACATTTGAAGACGTAAAAGACCTATACGTTGACTTTCGTCAACACAAAAACCGCTTGCCCGAGCAGACGGCGCTTTTAAACTGGATTGAAACCAATCTCGTTTTTTGAGAAATCAACTTTCACGATTTACCATTTTATCCACAACAATCGAGACCACCATATCACTGAGCACGTTGACTACAGACCGGCCACGAGCAATCACCCAATCTACCGTCAGTAGAATCGGAAGTATTTCTAAGGGTAATCCCACTGTAATCAATACCAGCGAAAGCGAAACCACACCGGCCTCGGGCACTCCTGTTATGCCAATGGCTGAAATGATAGCAAATAGCATCGCCACCACTTGCTGCCCCATACTTAAATCGATGCCATAAGCTTGCGCCACAAATAATACAGCCATAGCTTCGTATAAAAGAATTCCATCATTGTTAAAATTCGTGCTTAAGCAGGCCCCCAGCCGAGCTGAAGTCTTAGATACTCCGAGCTGATCCAACGATTTCAAGGTCAACGGAAGCGTGGCTAAACTACTATTGCAGCCGATGGCATGTAAAACTGGTTCTTTGGCTTTGTTCCAAAAATGAGCTAGCGGGATACGAGCGATAAACTTTATCCAAATTTGATAAATCAATATCACATGTAAAACTAATCCGGTTAACCCCGCCAATAAGTATACTGCCAATCCACGGAACGGCTCAAAACCGTGCTCACCAACAGTTTTAGCGATGACGCCAAAAATGGCGAACGGAATTAATTTAATAATCCATCCCAAAATGACTTCAAATATCTTTAACGAGGCCGCCACTAATTTTTCAACAACCTCAAACGATTGCCGAAGATCGGGATGCCGCCCTTGAGCCGCTTTTAACCCAAAGCCAAACAAAACTGCCATTAAAACAACCGAAATCACAATATTCTGTCTAAAGGGTCTACAAAATTTGTCGGCACATAATCTACAAACGTTTTTATGATGTCTATTTTTTCTAATCCTTTAAACTTCCCAAGATCAGCGCCTTGAGTATTGAGAGCGTCAAGCTTGAGATAAAAACCCGGTTTAAACACGTTGGAAATCACCAATCCAATTGTGGCGGCAAAAAAAGTATTTATTGTAATAACCATTACCAGGTAACGTGCGTGTTGCCAGCGAATGGTGGACGTGAGAATGGAATCCATAATAGCAAAAAATATTAAGGGCGCAGCAATGGTTTTAATAGCCTCAATAAATAGTTTACCAAATTGACCAAGAACTTGGGCCTGGGGACCCAGCCACAGTCCCGCCAAACATCCCAATCCAATCGCTATCGATATATGTAAAGTCAGAGATTTTTTTTTCACTAGCCTCAAACATGCTTAATCTGCCATACAGCTGTCAATTTCTTAGTTTGGGGGCCCTACAAACAAACTAAGCAGCAGTTTTTAACAAATCTATTTTTTTGACTCTCAGAATCAAGTGGTCCAAAGTCCTGTAAATTGTATTAATAATAGGGCCTATTTTTCCGATACTAAGCTGAGATAGGAGTTGTCTTGGAGAAAACAAAAAACAATAAACCACTCTTGGACAGCATCGCCTTAAGAGCCCACTACTTGGCAACACAAATGATAAATATTGCCAATAGCCGTGCGGACAAAGAAAAAGGCGATCCTAAAATTGGAGGCCACCCAGCAGCATCCGCAAGCACCTTACACATTATGGGTGCCATTCATTTGGTAGTAAAATCTGGCTTTGATTTTGTGGCCAACAAACCACACGCCTCTCCCACAGATCATTCTTATAATTATTTGCTTAACTTATTTTTGCATGAGGATCTCTCGCGTCTAACTTTGGAAGAAATGAATCACGCGATGCACGGTTTAAGACATTTTTCTTTAAATGGCGAATATGTTTTTCAATCCTACCACTCAGCCTATGACCCCGATCATCATGGATTTTTGCCCTCCGGCACGGTGGGAATACCACCTGTAAACGCAGGTTATCTAGCATTGGCCTACCGCTACGCGGAAAAACATGGCTGGAAAGTTCCCCGCGCACACTTTTGGGCGGTAATGGGAGATGCCGAATTTCGCGAAGGCTCTCTTTTTGAAGCCATGCCCGATTTTGCCGAACGTGAACTGGGAAATCTCACTTGGATATTAGACTACAATCGCCAAAGCCTTGATGGTCATCGCCTGACGAATAAAGAAATTATGAATGGTACCGACGATCAACGTATTGAGCGCACAGCACTCGCCAACGGTTGGGACATCATTCAACTTAGACATGGTGCCATAAGAGAAAACCTGTTTAAAAAAACAGATGGTGAAAACTTTAAGAAGTTTTTTGAAGAAGATGCCACTGATTTTGAAATCCAGGTAAATATGCAGCTTAAAGACAAGAAAAAACTTCGCGCGAATTTATTAGATTCTCGCCCCAACCTTAAGAAGTTTTTAGAAGGTATTTCTGATGATGAGCTTTATTCTGCCTTTCATGATTTAGGCGGCCATGATATCGCACTAATCGTGAGAGCACTCGAAGAAAGTAAAAAAAATCCAAAAAAGCCCACACTTATTATTGCCCACACAATCAAGGGCTGGGGCCTGCGTTGCGCAGCTCTACAAAGTAATCACTCTCTCCTGCCTGATGATGATGAGATTGAAGAACTTAAAACCCAACAGGGTTTAACCAAAGATGAGCTCTTTAAACATTTTTCTGACACTACTGAAGAAGGAAAATTTTTAAAAACTCGTGGTGAAAGTCTTTATAAAGAAATTCAAGCACAAAACGAAATCAAAAAACATAATTTGAAGACGGCCCAAGGCGAGCTCGAAAAGCAGTCTGAACCACCGCCCTCACTTGAAATAAATTTAAAAATGGCAAGCTATCCCCATACTCAGTGGATGCTAGGTCAGCTCACCTCTAAACTTACCCGGCTCGCTAACGCAAAACCCAGTGAATTAAAAACCGATGCCGAAAAATCCTGGAAATTCATCTCAGAACAATTAGTGACGATGGCGCCTGATGTGGGTACTAGCACAAATCTCAACCCTTCAATGGATGGTAAGATTTTTGGAGTCCGAGTGGTTGACGACATTGAAGCTCCGCTAGGTGTTAAGGACACAAAATCTCCCGATTTAATTCCTGATCAAAGCAATAATGATCGATTTTTGCGTTTTGATATCACCGAAAGCAACACGACTTCGTGTCAAGGCTCATTTGGCAAATTGCGAGACATTCTCGGAATTCCACTTTGGCCGCTCATGACTATTTACGATTTCTTTATCAAAAGAGCGCTTGATCAGTTTTTTTATAACCTTTACTGGAAGTCTAGCTTTGTTGTAATAGGCACTCCTTCTGGAGTCAGCCTTTCTCCTGAAGGCGCGCAGCATGGCTGGAAGTCTGATTTCCAAATTCCCAATCAGATTGTTTGGGAACCCTTTTATTGTATTGAGTTTGATTGGATTTTATCTGATGCATTTAAACGTCATATTTATCTTAACAATGAGGGCAGAAGTGGCGTGCATATTCGTGGAACTACCCGTGGTGTCGAACAAAAGGATCTCATGGTACGTCTCAAAAAACAGCACCGTTTTCAAACACAAAGTGACGAAGATATTCTCTCCGCTTTGCGCACTAATGTCTTAGCGGGCGGTTACTATTTAATAGATTATCATGGCTTTACAGGTTTTGAACCCGGGGATAACGTTGTGAATATTTTTGCAATGGGCACTCTAGGAACTGAAGCCATCAAAGCCTCTGACGAATTATTAAAACGGGGGATTTATGCCAACGTCATTATGGTCACTTCACCTGATTTACTCGTCGGCAATCTCGCTCATGATAACGATTATTTTCATTTAAAAAACACATTGAACATTAATAATAATTTATATCTCGAGCCAATGCTCAACGGAAAAATGACTACAGGAGAAATTGTGACCCTATCAGGTCGACGTGTACCAATTGTGAGTGTACACGATGGTGAGCCCGGCCTTCTTGACAACATTGGTTCAGTTGTTGGAACAAGGCACGAAGCCCTCGCTGTTCGTAAACATTCAATATGTGGCAGACCCACTGATGTTTATAAATACCACCATATTGATGAATTGGCGATCGTTGAGGCGGTGGGCAAAGTATTATCCGAAACGGCACTTGAACAGGTATCTATTAGTCGAAGCGTTGCAGAACAGCTTTCTGGTTATGCTCACCCCCAAACTGATTGGCGCGCCCTATGGCCCCAAAAAAATGCCCCAAAAAATGAAAGCCATTAAGAGATGAGTATCAACTCTAAATTGCCTTACTTCGGCCAATGGCATTTGGCAAATCAGTCCCGCTTTGCAGAAACAATTCTTTTTATTCACCACTTTGGCGGTTCCTCAAAAACTCTGAGACGCCACATCGAGTTTGTAAATGAATTGGGTTTTAATGCCGTCAGTTTTCAATTGGAGTTTAACGAGCTTAAGTTTCCAATGAAATTGCCGCTTTCGGCAAAGTCGGATTTTGGAATATTTGCAGCCTGGCGTGATCAGATTGAAGTGATACTAAATTTAATTCCTGGCAACAAAATCATATTCTCTTTTTCAAACCCCTCGTTCTCTGCAATAGCTGCTGTTGCGCTCCGCCACGCCACCGACGTGCAAGGCTGTATCTGTGACGGTGGCCCAGCTCTTAACATTATAAGAAGCTGGTGGAACCTAATTGGCGAAAAATATAAACTAAAGAATTTTTTCTTTAAAGCAGCGATGTTCCCGCTCGGATATATTTTTATTGGACCAAATTTTAAGTCGAAGGTCGCTAAAACCCTGTCATCTTTGCCAAAAGGTTTTCCGATTTTGTCGATACGAGGTTGGCAAGATAGTTTAGTTCCTTTTGAGGAAATTGAGGCTTTTTTTGAAGGTCACTCAAACATTGATCTTAAAGTGTTATCCTTACCCGAAGGAGCCCACTTAGATGGACTTAGAAACCACCGCCTAGAATATGTCCCGGCTGTGACTGAATTTTTGACAAAAAATAGTTTGAAAGTTTAAAAAATTCAGAATTCTTGACATCATGCATTGGGGTGTATACTAATTTGCTCACCAATGAAGCATTGTTTTATTAAATTCACAGTCTTATGCACACTCTTTTTTACCTGGGGTTGCGCCGCTCTCTCCAAGAGGTCGGTATCTAAATCTGACAAAACCACTGTCGTCTTTTTAATTGATGGCCTAGGGGTGGATTCTCTCAAAGCTGCTCTCAAACAATACCCTATGTCTGGCTTTCGCCGTCACTTTAATATCGATAACGAGAGTTTTCAATTGGCGCGTGCCACGTTTCCAACACTAACCTATCCCAACATTACTTCTCTGTTGACCACTCGTGCAGTCGATGGACACCCAATCATTGGCAATCAGGTTGTTATTGGTCACAGAAAAATTGATTTTCAATTACCATTGAATTTGGCCCTTCTAAATAAATCCGTTGAACCGTTTTCCATTTTTCAGAAACTCAAAGACCAAAATCTAACCTCAGCTAGTTTTTCTTATCTGTTTGGGCAAAATGCAACCGACCATATAGCTCCCAATCTATCTTATTCAATAGAGTATCAATTTAAAGAATATTCGCACCTTGATCAAAAGCTCATTGACTCACTTGTCAGTTTTTTAAAGCAAAACCCTGCTTCAGGGTGGCCAAGATTTATTTATGTGCATTTAATTGGTTTTGATGGCCACGCCCATCTCTATGGACCTAATTCTGAAAAATCTCTTTCGTATCTCTCGCGCCTCGATTCAAGCCTTGATAAAGCCTTTTCCATTCTTGAATCTGGAGATAGACTGGGGCATCCAGTCGAAACAATACTCACCTCTGACCACGGTTTCGTCGATTCAAATAGCTATGTAGATATCGATAATCTTATTAATAGCCTTGACCATGATATTTTAACATTGAACGAACAACGGTTTTTGACAATTCATAAACCTTCACGCCTATCAGATGAAGAACTCACGAAAAAGTTGGAGCCAATATCAACAGTTAGTGGCGTAGATATGATTGCTCAACGCCTTGAAGATTCTATTGTTGTTAAATCCCCCTCACAAAATTTTGAGATTAAATATGGACCTAAACTTTGCTCAAAGTATTCTTATTCAATAAAAGTGGGAAGCTCTTCACGGTTTCAATGTCCTGATTTTTTCGATCAAGGCGCGGAGAGCTCGGCCTTTCCGTATCTCATCACAAATCTCGCAAATTACTTTAAGTCGCCCATCAGGCCCGACGCTATTGTCGTTGCCAAAGCAGGATATGGATTTACAAGAAGTGCCAAAGGAAACCACGGTGGGCTTTCAAAAGAAGAAGTGCTGGTCCCGTTGCTCACTCGTAACATTTCGTTTGGCTTAAAAATACAAATTGTAAAAACGAGCGAGCTTTTACTCGGGATCTTCTAATTTTTGGTTTAAAAGAGGGCCGTCGCCCTCTTTCAAATTCTGCAATTACTTACGAAAAGTACAATTTAGTTTTAACTTAAGATCGCTTGAATCCTTAAATCCCAAATAATGTTCCATCTGACCCTTGTCGTTGGTGTTTGAAATAAAAGAATAATCACTGAGCCGATAATCAATTGGTCCATCCAACGCACCCACTGTAAATTGTCGGTGCATGGAGGTAATGGGCAAGTCAGTGGTAAAAAACTCTTCTAGAGAAGTCACACCCAGTACTTCAGGAAAGGTGTTGGGATCAGTATATCCCAAAGCGGGCACTCCTCCTACAATATCAAATATAAAGTTCAAACCCTCTTTAACCTCTACAACAAAAACACGACTGAAAAGCGGAATTCCAAGTTCAGAGACACATTCCGCATGCTTTTTGGGAATAAACTTAACAACCGAATATATCGAAACATCATTCTAATTGGCGGAGCCAAGCCGTCACTTCACTCGATCGCAACCTTGCCGAGGATTTACATTACTCAGCCGCCATCACACTTTCCAAAAAAGCTTTGGGTGACGTGCGAAAACACCTGGTTGATCAACTCAAAGTTGCGATTGAAATTGTGACTAAGAACACAGACCCAGATGATGAATGTTACGCCTTAAACCTAGATCTTTTTAATCTTAAAAGATAGTACGGCACTATTCGTAAACTTCTTTTCGATGACCAATCTTAACAACCAAAACGACCTTCTTTTTTTCTTCAATCTGAAAGATTATACGATAATCTCCAACTCGAAGGCGGCGTAAACCTCTTAAGCTATATTGGAGAGGTTTTCCGAATTCAATAGGATTTGTGGCCAGTTTTTTTTCAATTGCCTTTCGAATTTGTTCTTTATTGGACTTTGAAATTGACGAAAGATCTTTCTTGGTCGCCACCACGTACTCTATTTTATACATTCCCTAATCCCAAATATCGCCGTGGGATAGCCTTTTAAACTTTTTAGAAATGCGATCTTCTCCTACTCTAGAAAAATAAAAATCTTCCTGGAGCTCAAGTGCTTTTTCTAACAATAGATGGCTGATGCTAGCCACCGAAGTCTTCTCTTTTTTTGCAATCTTATTCAAAGACTCGAATACATCGTCCTCAACAGTCAAATTGATTCTTTTCTTTACAGTGGGCATGGTTCACCTCAACAGATATGAGTGTACCACCTTTACATCACCTATGCAAGTCATTACTCGGGATCTTCTAGGTATGTGTAACCAGATAAACCAGCCTCATAATATTTCATAAGTACCCGCGCCTCTTGCTTGGTGAGGCTTGAGCGCAATATCCCCGCTTCAGACGCTCGACGTATATTCTCTAGAAGCTCTGACTTTTGATACTCAACATACCCTAATACATCACTTACAGAATCACCCTCAACCACGTGATCGACAGAGTAACCGGTCGGAGTCAATGTAATGTGAACCGCATCGGTATCTCCAAAGAGATTATGAAAATCGCCAAGAATCTCCTGGTATGCGCCCACCAAAAAGATTCCCAAGAAATAGGGTTCACTGCCATTGAGCTGATGAACCTCAAGTGTCGATTTTTTAGCTCGTCCCGGCTTCACGTTAATAAAATTTTCAATTTTTCCATCAGAATCACAAGTGAGATCTGCTAAAGTTGTTCGACAGGTTGGCTCTTCATTCAATCGATGAAGTGGCATGACCGGAAAAACTTGACCCACGGCCCACGAGTCTGGAACCGACTGAAAAACTGAAAAGTTACAAAAATAAGTGTCTGATAGGATTTGATTTAGTTCATTGAGAATATCATCGGCATCCACGAGGTCTTTAGCGATCTTGGCCATCTTGGTAGAGGTTGTCCAATAAAGATTTTCAGCTTTTGCCAATTGCTCTAGCGATAAAACGCCGTATTTAAAGAGCTGCAGAATGTCGCCCTTCATGCCCACCAAATCATGATAACTTTCGTTGATGTTATCTTTATTCAAATTGCGATAGATCTCACTGAGTGTTCTTAAGATATGGTGGTCGGTGGGTTTAACTTCGACGGGAGCATCAATCCTCTCCACCCTGTTTACGCCTAAAACATTAAACACCAAAAGAGAGTGATGCGCGACCATGGCGCGACCAGATTCGGTGACGATCTGTGGGTGCGGCACACCCTGCTCATCACAGATATCCTGTATAATTGAAACCACATCATTGGCATATTCTTGTTCGCTATAGTTTGTAGAACTGTCACTATCGCCAGAACCATCGTAGTCAACGCCCAAGCCCCCGCCGACATCAAAGTATTTTACGCTGGCTCCTAATTTATGAAGTTCAGAGAAAAATCTAGTACCCTCTTTTAAAGAAGATTTAACGGATTGAATGGAAGTAATCTGTGAACCAATATGAAAATGAAATAACTCCAAACAATTCAATTTATCGGCTTTACGAAGAATTTCAATGCCCTCAACCATCTCTGACGGGGTCAAGCCAAATTTACTGCGAGCGCCCGAGGATTCAACCCATTTACCTGCTCCTCTAGAATTCAGTTTTGCGCGAAATCCAATTCTGGGTTGGGCGTTGTACTTCTGTGCAGCGCTCAAGATCATGTCAAGTTCTGAAAATCGATCTACAACAATGAGAGTATTGCGTCCTAACTTTTGCGACAAAATTGCTGTTTCAATGTATTCTTGATCTTTAAATCCATTGCAAATAATCAACGCATTGGGGGTATCAACGAGGGCCAATGCTACCAAAAGTTCTGGTTTGCTTCCACACTCAAGACCCAAGCGGCTGAATTGACCACAGCGAAGTAACTCCTCAACGACATGCCGCTGTTGATTTACTTTAATCGGGTAAACTCCACAGTAACTATTTTTATAGCCATAGCTATCAATGGCCTTTGAAAAACATTTATTGAGAAGTTCAATACGAGACCGGATGATATCAGGAAAGCGAATGAGCATTGGCACGCGAATTCCACGCTCCACGAGATCGGCCAATAACTCTTTGAGATCAAGTCGCGGACCAGTCGGTCCCATCGGAGTCACTTCAACATTGCCGCGATCGTTAATGCGGTAGTAACCAGCGCCCCAGGAGTTAATTCCGTAGATTTCGGCGCTACTTTCTGTCGACCAACCATTTGCTATTTCTTCAGACATCAAGCTCTCCCTATTTTAATATAAGGTTTAAAATTTTACCTGCTTTATAAATTACTTTTACTATGGTTTTGTCGTCAAGATGCCGCGCCACACTACTGTTCGCGCGAGCCGCTGTCAACGCGGTGTTTTCATCAGCGGTTGGAGAAATTTCGATGGTGCCACGGACTTTGCCATTAATTTGAATCGCCATTTCGACAAGATCATCTTTAACCAAATTAGAATCAAACTTAGGCCAGGGAGCCAAGCTTACAAAACCCTCGCCCCCACACCCAGCCCAAATCTCTTCAGCAATATGGGGGCCAAATGGCATCAAAAGTTGGGCCAATGTTTTAAGCAATTTTTTGGATTTAATGTTGGCTTTATAGGTTTCATTCACCAAAATCATCATGCTGCTTACGGCTGTATTTAAATTCAGAGTCTCGATATCTTTTGTGACCTTTTGAATAGTTTTGTGAAGAGTACGATTAAGTTCCTCAGGGATTGTCTCGTCAGTGGCGATAAGAATACCCTGTTCATTAAAGACCAAGCGCCAAATTCTTTCTAAAAATCGACGGACGCCATCGATGCCAGTTTCTGACCAAGGTTTGTCCTTCTCAAGAGGCCCCATAAAGGAAACATAAGTTCGACAAGCATCGGCACCATACTGATTCCAAACATCTGTAATATTGATAACATTACCGCGAGATTTTGACATTCTTTCGCCGTCAGGACCCAATACCACGCCTTGGTGAACCAATTTTTTGAACGGTTCGTCGTGACTGACGAGACCCGCATCAAAAAGCACTTTCTGCCAAAATCGTGAATAAAGTAAATGTCCAACAGTGTGTTCTGTGCCGCCAACATAAAGATCAACCGGCATCCAATACTTTTGATTCTCAAAACTAAATGGTTCCTTTTCATTTTTTGGATCTGCATATCGCAAAAAATACCAAGAACTTCCCGCCGAACCGGGCATAGTGTCAGTTTCTCTTTTGCCTACCTCTCCCGTTTTAGGATCTTTATACGTAACCCATTCCGGATTTCTAGCCAAAGGCGCTTCGCCTTGGTCAGATGGCTCGTAGTCAGCCACTTGCGGCAATAAAACTGGCAACTCATTAAGCGGCAACGCGTGCAATCCTTTTTTGGGGAAATGCACCAGCGGAAAAGGCTCACCCCAATAACGTTGCCGACTAAATAACCAATCACGAAGCTTATAGTTTACAGTTCTCTTACCCATGCCCAGCTGCTCTAATTTTTGAACGACCTTTTCCGTAGCTTCATCTTTGCTCAGGCCATTGATAAAATCTGAATTACAGTGGGGCCCATCACCCTCGAAAGGTAATTCGGTCGGACTTTCTAATACTCTCGTAATTTTAATATTAAATTTTTTGGCAAATTCAAAATCTCGCTCGTCGTGACCGGGCACCGCCATGATGGCACCCGTACCATAATCTGTTAATACATAGTCCGCGATCCAAATGGGAATTTTTTCGCCATTAAATGGGTTAATCGCATTAGCACCAATAGCAACGCCAGTTTTATCTTTATTAGCCTTGCGGTCCAATTCACTTTTTGCAGCCGACGTTTTGATATACTTTTCAACCTGCGACATTACCTTAACTTCAGTTAAAGATTTTACCAAGGTGTGCTCTGGAGCCAATACCATAAAAGTCGCACCAAAAATCGTGTCTGGCCTAGTGGTAAAAACCTTAATAGTCTCCCGGTGACCTTCGATCTTAAAATCGATCTCTGCCCCAACGCTTTTGCCAATCCAGTTTCTCTGTCCCTCTTTGCTACGCTCGGGCCAATCCACACGCTCAAGCCCTTCGAGAAGCTTTTCGGCATAGGCGGTAATCTTGAGCATCCACTGCTTCATGGGCATACGAACAACGGGATGGTTCCCTCGCTCGCTTTTGCCGTCAACCACTTCCTCATTTGCTAAAACAGTTTTTAGGGCAGGACACCAATTAACCGGAACTTCTTTTTGGTAAGCCAATCCTTTTTCTAAAAGCTTCAAAAAAATAAATTGAGTCCACTTGTAAAACTCGGGTTCGCAAGTGGAAATTTCACGCTGCCAATCATAGCTGTAACCCACAGACTTTAACTGTCGCGTAAAGTTTTGAATGGCTTCGATAGTCGTCTTGGCTGGATGAATTCCAGTTTGAATAGCGAATTGCTCTGCTGGCAAACCAAAAGCGTCCCACCCCATGGGGTGCAAAACATTATAACCTTGAGCTCGCTTATAGCGAGCAACAATATCTGTAGGTGTGTATGATGCTAAATGCCCTACATGAAGCCCTAATCCTGAAGGGTAAGGGAACATGTCTAGTGCGTAGTACTTTGGTTTAGGCGAGTTTTCTTGGGACGCAAAAGCCTGTAGAGACTCCCATTTGGCTTGCCATTTTGAGTCAATAATTTTGTGCGAATAAGACATAGGCCCATTTATAACATCTTTCAGTATCTTGGCCTAGGTTTTTAAAGAGATTTTAGTTCTTATCTCTTGGCTATGTTTCTAAAATAGTAAGTTAGGAACAAAAATTTAATGAGTGAGGATTCAAACCCAATAATAGAGCGACAAATTATCGTTGTGGATGACGATATCGTAAACCTAAAGCTTGTTTCATCGGTACTCAATTGGGAAAAGTGCAAGGTATTTACGACCACTTCAGGTGAAGAGGCTCTCGACCTAATTAATTCCGTTGATCCCCATTTAATGATTCTCGATGTTATGATGCCCGGATTAAACGGCTTTCAAACACTTTCCAAAATTCGCGAGCGACAGAAGTATGTTTCAGTTATATTTTTATCCGGAAACAAAAAAATAGAAGACATCGTCAAAGGCCTCTCAGCAGGTGCCGACGATTACATCACTAAGCCCTTTCATCCCAGCGAACTTCAGGCTCGAGTCAAAGCCCAGCTAAGAAATTGTGACATGAAAAACCAATTGATTACAGTTAACAAACATCTTTCTCAGCTCGTGGTGACTGACGAAATCACCGGACTCTTCAATATGCGCACACTATATGACAAGTTAGATGTTGAAGTCGAAAGAGCTCGTAGGTTTAAGCGCCTCATCGGAGTCATTATGCTCGATATTGATTTCTTTAAACTGGTTAACGATAATCACGACCATTTGTTCGGAAGCTTTGTCTTAAGTGAACTTGGTAAGATTATTAAAGATAATATTCGTCAAACAGACTTTGCCGCTCGTTATGGTGGCGATGAATTTTTAATTGTGCTTACTGATACCAACCAAGTGGGCGCGCATCTTTTTTGCGAAAGGCTGCGAGAGCGAGTTGCCGCCGTCACTTTTAAAAGTGGTAAGGACCAAATGAATATAACCGTGAGCCTTGGCTATTCAATATTTGATGGAACTGGCTCTTTAGTCTCAGGAAAAGAATTAGTTCGCACTGCAGATAGAGCTCTTTATAAATCGAAAAATGCGGGTCGAGATTGCGTCAGCTATTTTGCCATTGACGAGCACAGCAAAACTCCAGCCCATCAATTACTTAAGAAGTAATGGGACTCGGTGGCTTAAAGAAAAGACTTGCCGTTAGAAAAAGCATTAAACTTAAACCTGCCACGCTACCACTGGCAGGAACATTAAAAACTAACGCGATTCCCACCCCACTGACCGCTAAAACCATCCCTAAAAGAGCTGAGCCCAATAGTTGATGCATCAAACTGCCACTTAAGCGCCTAAATACTACAGGTGGAGTAATTAGAAGGCTCGTTAACAGAATAGTTCCCATAAGTTTTAGAGTTACAGTGACCACAAGAGCCATTATGACTAATAGCCAGACCTCGTGCCAATTAACTTTTATGCCCTCAATTTTTGCGAGGTCCTTTTGCAGCACCATTAACAAAAGTTCCTTTCGCCAATACAAAATATGAGCGACGGCAGCCACAGAAATAACACCTGTCAATAGACTACCTAGGGTGTCTGGACTTGATATATCCCCAAAAATAAAGTGTAGAACCTCTTCACTTCCAGCCCCTGAGGCCTGAGAAATTAGTAATCCCAAACCCATGAAGCCCGCAAAAAAGACGGCAATTGTAGAATCCAATTGTCCCGATTTTTTTAGGTAGAGAAATGCTATAAAAAGACCAAACAGTATATTGAAAGGCAGAATTAAAATTATTGGTGGCACTCCTAAAATTAGAGATAGACTCAGAGGAGTCATGGCACTATGAGCAATGGCATCACCCAAAAAGTTGAGCCTTCGCCAAACAAAAAACGGTCCCAAGAGGCCACAGGTAAATCCACTTAAGGCGGCCAAAAAGAGGGGGTTAGTGAGCATGATCATGAATGAAACTACTCTCTCCATAGGTTTTATGCAGACAAGTATGAAAGTCGGCAGACGTCGGATCCCCGTCAAAAACAATATTTGGTCCTAAGCAAACAGCTCTTGTGGCCCATTCGCTGACAGCCGAAATGTCGTGGGAGACTAAAACAACACTCATTTTATGATTCTTAACTCTGGTCATTAATTCTTTGAAAATTGAATGCTGCACTTTAATATCGGTTCCCTCTAACGACTCATCAAGAAGCAAAAGTTTAGGCTCACTAAGAATTGAAAATAATAAAAAAACACGCTGCTGCTCTCCCGCAGATAGAGAATGCATAGATCTTTGTTTGATTTTTTCGAGATCAAATTTTACACTCAACAAGTTAACTTCTTGTTCACTCATAGTAACATTCTGTTTAAGAGCCAAAAATTCTTCGACCTTTACCGGAACTGCGGGATCAAGATTAAGTCGTTGAGGGATATAACCCACTAAGCCCCTAAGTTCTTCTGGCCGAGGATTCCTACGGTCGCAAACGACGCGCGAGCCTGATCTCTGGGGCAGAAACCCCATTAAGCCTTTTAATAGCGTTGTTTTGCCCGAGCCGTTGGGCCCAATCAAACAAACGAATTGGCCAATATCAATATTTAGCGAAATGCGATTAAGCGGAGGCTTATCATCGTAACTAAAACTAACGTCTTTAAGCTCAAGTAATTGCATAAAACTCTTTGTGTTTTAATTTAGAATTTAGGAGTATATATGAGTCACTAAAAAACTTAACAAGTGTTTAGTAACTATGTAAATTTTGCAGAGGAACCAAAATTTTGGGTGAACCAACAATATCACTGCCTCCTACGGAGTCCAAAAAAATTATGGCCGGCATTCTTTATGTAACGGTCAGCGCCTTTCTATTGGGGCTAAAATTTTGGGCTTATCGGCTAACAGGTTCTCAGGCCGTATTTTCTGATGCCATGGAGAGCATAGTTAATGTTCTCGCCGCCAGCCTATCACTAGGAATGCTGTTTATTTCTTCTAAACCTGCTGATAGTGATCATCCTTATGGTCACGGCAAGTTCGAGTTTTTTTCGGCTATATTTGAGGGTGGACTCATCGCTTTTGCTGCCGCCATGATTCTAGTAGAATCAGTGCAGGCTTTGGTAGAACCCACGCCTATTCGCCATCTCGATAATGGTATTTTTATTATTGCATTTACCGGCGTCGCTAATCTCCTTCTTGGAACTTACCTTCTGCTGTTGGGTAAGCGTGGGCACTCCCCTAGCCTCATGGCGAGCGGCAAACACGTTATCGCTGATTTTATTACTACAGCCGCCGTCGTGGTCGGTCTTGTTGTCGTTAAGTTTACCAATCTTTTTTGGCTCGATCCCGTCATCGCTATAGCCGTCGCAATTCACCTCGGCTATACGGGCATGAGGGTCGCCTGGGAATCCATGGGAGCACTTGTTGACCGCGAGGATAAATCGCTATTAACGGTTCTGCAGAAAACCTTCACCGACAATTGGTTTCCTGGAATAATTAGAATTCATCATACCCGTATCATGCGCTCAGGAAACTATCATCATATCGATGCTCATGTCATTCTACCTGAATTTTGGGATGTTAAAACAGCACATGCTGAAACCAATAAGTTTGAGAAAAAGGTGATAGATCAGTATCCACATGAAGGTGAAATTCATTTTCATATGGACCCTTGCCGTAGGGCTTACTGCGCCGTTTGCGACGTCGCAGAATGCCCAGTAAGACAGGAAAAGTTTTCTGGTAGAAAGCCACACACATTTGATGAGCTTGTAAGTCCGACAGAGCCGCCAGAGTTCAAATAGGCGAACTCCTTAGTAGCCGCTTGCATACCCTTCAACACGATCATCGGCAGCACCGTAGAGAATGTTTTTGTCTCCTCGTTGGACGGCATTCACACGCCCCATCCAGCTTTCTTCAGTTTGGTGGCCTTTTTCTTTCATAAAATCAAACATCTCAGGAGACCACTTACCCTTATCAAAATAGATGATCGGTGGTTGAAACTGCGCATGAAGTCTTGGCAGATGAATAGCCTCTTCGAGGTTATAATTATTAACTAAAGTTCGGTAAATAACCTGAGCCACGGAGCTAATAATTCTCGGTCCACCCTGAGCACCAAGAACCAAAACAGTTTCTCCATTTTTTTCAACGATTGTGGGGCTCATTGAACTCAATGGCCGCTTTCCGGGTTCAATTGCATTGGCCTTTCCTTGAATAAGGCCATAAATATTGGGCTCATTGGGACGAGTAGTGAAGTCATCCATTTCGTTATTAAGTACAATTCCAAATTTTGGAGTTACAACACCTGAACCATATGACCCATTCAGCGTGATGGTCATTGCCACCGCGTCGCCGTTCGAATTTATTATCGAAAAGTGTGTGGTTTCACTACTCTCATTATTTTTTATATCGACATCTTCTTTTAGAGCCTGAAGCTGGATTTTTTTGTCAGTATTGATCGTTTTGTTTAACGCCAACATGTTGGCAGGAGAAAGAAGATCAGCTACTGGATTTTTTGTAAAGTCAGGATCGCCTATTTGAGTGCGTAACCTAAAACTTCTATGAAAAACTTCAGCTAATAAATGGGACTCTGGGGCTGAATAGGGCCTCCATTTTTTCAGGTCCTGCATTTCCAGAAGTTTAAAAATCGCTGTCATGACTACGCCTCCACTAGATGGCGGAGGCATCAGATATAGTTTATAATTCAAAAATTGAGTGACCATTGGCTTTAACCAACGAACCTTATAACTTTGCAAATCCTCTAGGCTTAAAACGCCACCGCTTTTTTCAACCGCGAAAACCAAATCTTGGGCGATAGGGCCTTCATAAAAGCCTTCTACGCCACGAGTAGCAATTAACCCTAGCCCATCTGCAAGCCCAGGTTGCCTTAAAACATCGCCAGGCAAATAGGGAACTTTGCTCTGCTTAAAGAAATGTTTGTACCCGGCGGGGTTAAAGTTTCCCTTGATACCTTCGGTACGATCGTAAAGCTCGTTACTGATCTCAAACCCTTTTCTGGCGAGCTTAATGGGACCTGAAAGCACATCTTTCCAGCGAAGCTTGCCATATTTTTTATGAAGTTCATAATATCCCTTTACCAAGCCAGGCACAGCGACAGCGGAACCGCCGTAGACAGAATCCTGTTTGTTTTTCTTCATAAAAAAATTGGGATCAGTCTTCTTCGGGGCTACCTCTCTGAAATCTAAAACTTCTGTTTCGCCATTCATCTTTACTAAGGCAAATCCTCCCCCTCCGAGAGAAGCAAAATAGGGATTTGTCACCGACATCATCAAGGCTACACCAACTGCAACGTCGACAATTGTGCCGCCCTGACGATAAAGTTCCTTGCCATATTCAACAGCTAATTCATTAGCAGCTGAAATCATTATTTTTTGGCCAGCCGCAGGAGTTGCAAACGACTCTGTCGATAAAAGCGATAAAATAAGAAAAATTAATGGCATTCCTATTGTAATAGGAATTGGCCTTTGGTAAGTCAAGTCGGGTTATGAGAGGTTTACATTTTTCTTGGGCTAAAACTAAAAATCTTCCGAAACCCAACCAGTATGTGCAATTGATGTGCAATGAATTTTCTCAATGGGCCTACGATGAAGAAAAATCACCGACCTACAAGGGCAAATGGCGAAGTCATTCATTTCACCAATCAGAAAATAGCTTTTTAGATTTAGAAATTGGGCCCGGCAATGGAAATCATTTTGCTTATCATGCTCTAAAGTATCCTGAACGATTAGCCCTGGCCATTGAACTCAAATACAAACCCATTGTTCAAACAGTTCGTCGAACGGTAAACAACGGAAGCCAGAATGCCCGAGTCATTCGCTATAACGCTTACCTCATCGAAGATTTGTTTTCCGAGGGTGAACTCAATGATGTATACATACATTTTCCTGACCCCTGGGAGTTAGGACCGCAATGGAAACATCGACTCATTACTGATGAGTATTTAGAAAAATTATTTTCTATGCAGCGCCCGGGTTCGAATCTTGAATTTAAAACTGACAGCCCTGGGTATTTTAAATGGGCGCTTCAACGCTTTGTCCGAAGTAAATACCAGATTAATTTTGCAAGTACCGATTTGCATAAGTCTTTAAATAAAGATCGGAACTTTCCCACGACCTTTGAAAAAATATTCTTAAAAAAAGGTCAGCCGATTTATTATCTTTTGGCATCTTGCCACTAAGTGTTAGCGTCCGTCCGTACAATGCCTCGCCTCACGGCTTAGGTTGTCAGTACCTCTGTAGGTTACAATTCCATTCTTAAACCAGTTGGCTCTTTGTGTGTAGTCAATGCCATCAATTGAAATCCACTTTTTGTTTCCAGCAAAACTAGTTTGTAAGGGGCCATCCAGGGGATAATGAGCCCCACCTATTTGCGCTCCTTGAAAAAAATCACTCAGATCAACTTTGTTAGAATCTAATTCCACTAGATAGCCTACCAGCGGCATAGCAGGCCCAAATTGTTGAACATGGAGGCTGGCCCCACAGGAGACATCTATCGAGGCACTTCCAGATAATACTGCCTTTTGCTGCGATCCCACAACAAAACTTGCGTCTGTACCTGACACTGAACCTTCTGCTTCTGTTACATGCCATGTTATTGATTTAGTATTCGTTTTCAAAACATAGATTGGTCCGCCACTGTTACCATTTTTAATGCCGTATACCGGTTGCCATATTACCTGTTGTGGCAGATGCGAAGTTTTGACTTCGACAGCAAAATAATTTGGGTTAGAGATGACAAGCGTAAATAGCACTTGGTTCCCTTTTGCCACATGGGTCATCATTGAAAAACCAGTTGAAAAATCCAGCGCCAAATTTTCTTTTTTAAACACTAGTAGAAACGACTTACTGATAAAGATTTCTTCTGATTGATCAAGCGCCTCAATAACAAGGCGGCAGTTCTGCGCCCCTGCTAAATTCGAGTTCACACTTTTGGTTCCCTTATAAATTAGTTGAGACAACTGAAAGTAACGTATGTCCAATAGATCTTCACGACTGACAAATTGGTCACAAACTAAAGTGGTCGTAACAGCTCGACCACTTGGGAAGTCGAACTGAACTTCGTTTACCTGATGAGGTAGAATGACATCTTTTGAATCCTTCGGAAAATCCATTGCCCCTTTTCGTAGAGGCAAATTGCCCGAGTAATTGGAATTGTCGATCACCAACGGTCCCAAATCTTTTACTTTATTTTTTTGATACGAAAAGCTGAACATACAACTAAAGTTTTTTTGCAAATTCAGATTTCTTTTCGATATAAGGTGCATTGGCACTAGCTGTAAAAACCGGTATTTTTTATTTCGCGTTAGGCGCGATTTTTTATTCTCGCTCTTAATGCCTGGGGCCTCACATGAAACATTCAATGACGTTGATTTAGTTTCTCTCAAATTTTGTCCCTCTGGCTTTTCATCAGTAGCACTTTCAATGACAATTTCGTCATCAAGAGAGATTTTTTCAATATTTTGTGCCAAAATTTTTACCTCGAGACTTTCCGCATTTCCTCCTTTGCCCAACAGCGGAAAGATATATTCTGTTTCTTCTTTTTTTTGACAAGCTAAGGCACACGTTAGAACAAGCAAGGAAACGGTGAGTAATTTATTTATTTTCATGAATGACCTCCATTGATTGAAAGCCTTTACTGCATTTGGCGGGTCAGTCTTTAAACTAAGTTTAAACCATTTTAAAAAAAACGATGTCCGAACTCAGGATTTTATTCGGAACCAACCGATAATTACCAGTAAGTCGTATCAACGGTAATATCGCCCTCAACAGACGTCTGACAGCTGACTCTCGAGTCTTTTGGTATATCGTGGATATCGCGCAGATCTTTTTCGGCCTGATTTTGAAGAGATAGATTCTGTAGGCCTTCAATAATTTTAATAACACACTTTGTACAGACCGCTTGGCCACGACAAGAACTCGCCACCGGACGACCATTTTCACGCAAGGTCTCCCGCAAGTTAGAGCCTTTTGGGACTTCAATATCGGGAAACCCTTTGACAAACTTTATCCATGGCATAGTAGTTACTTAAATTAATGGGCAAATCAATGTGGGACAAGGAAAATATACTGATAATTGGCGCTAGCCGCGGACTGGGGCGGGCCTTTGTGAATGAGCTTGATAAAAAATATCCGAACCTCAAGATTTTTCTGGCCTCACGAAAATCTCTAACTTCGACTCAACATCAGTACATTAGGTTCGATGCCTCTCAGTCCGCTGACCAACAGAATCTCTTGAAACTGATTGATGAAATCAAGCCTCAGCAGATTTTCTATTTTGCAGGTGGTGGCCCTTACGGACCGTTTCATTCTTTTGAATGGAAAGATCATGAGTGGGCCCTACATGTTAATTTTTTAACCCCCGCCAAAATCTTACATCATGTTTTAAAGGGACCGAACGACTTAGGACAAATCTGTTTTGTTGGTTCACTTGTGGCCGAAAATAATGAGCATCCACTTGGCTCCTCATATGGTGCCGCAAAAAATGCACTGCACAGTTTAATTCAATCGATAGTTGCGGAAAAAAATGGCAAGGCTAAAATTAGACTGTTTAGTCCTGACTATATTGACACCGACCTTCTCCCAAAAAATGCCCTTCCGCGTCGCATGAAATTACCAATTCTAACTGCTGAAGTCGCCGCTCAAAAAATGTTAACTTGGGTAGTTGAACCCGGGGCAACTTGGCACTATCAATTAAAATCTTAGAGAAAAGATCAGAGGAGTACAAAATGGGTAAAATTGAAAAAGTCATAATTATTGGCTCAGGTCCTGCGGGTTATACAGCAGCATTGTATACCTCTCGTGCTTTGCTCAATCCACTAATGTTTGAAGGCGAAGAAGTCGGCGGACAACTCATGTTAACAAGTGACGTCGAAAACTATCCGGGATTTGCAGAAGGAATTACTGGACCAGAGATGATGGAGATTTTTCGCAAACAAGCGGGCCGCTTTGGAACGAGATTTGAAGCTAAAAATGTGACTAAAGTCGACTTCTCGACACGCCCCTTTAAAGTATGGCAAGGGCAGAACTTATTTGAAACTCGAAGTGTAATTATTGCGACTGGCGCCTCAGCCAAATACCTTGGTCTAGAATCAGAGAAGAAATTCATGAGCAAAGGTGTATCGGCTTGCGCGACTTGTGACGGAGCCTTTTTTAAGAACATGAACGTCGCTGTTATCGGAGGCGGAGATACCGCAATGGAAGAAGCCTCATTTTTAACCCGCTTTGCAAAAAAGGTGTACCTGATCCATCGTCGGGATGTTTTTCGCTCTTCAAAAATCATGTTGGAAAAAGTCAAAAACAACTCCAAAATTGAGATAAGGGTCAACGAGACTGTGGAAGAGGTCCTGGGTGGTAAGGTTGTTGAGAAATTAAAAATTCGCAACACCGTTACCAACCAATTAAGTGAGCTTGCTGTTGAAGGCATGTTTTTGGCGATTGGGCATAGTCCCAACACCCAAATTTTTAAAGGCCTTTTGGAGCTCAACGAAGTTGGTTACATCAAACCAAAATCGGGAACATCTTACACTTCGATCGATGGCGTGTTTGCCGCCGGAGACGTGCAAGACCCTCACTATCGGCAAGCAGTTACAGCAGCAGGAAGCGGCTGTATGGCAGCCATCGATTGCGAAAGGTGGCTCGAAAAACAGGGAGAGTAAATGAGTCAAAAAAAGGGTGTTAATACTGCAGAGCTAGTGCAGAAAATTGAACGTATCACCCGCGAAAAAGTGGCCAGAGATGGCATTGTTTCTCTCGATAGTTTTCGAAAAGTTGCAAAAAAAGAAAGACCCAAAACTCTACTCGTCATCGAAGACGATGAAACCATGCGCGAGGCCATGCGGCGAATTTTTGAAAGCGATGGCTATAAGGTTCTGCCTGCTGCCGACGGCACGCAACTTTCACACGTACTCAACGACGCGCCAATAGATATGATTATTTTAGATGTGGGACTGCCCTGGATTAACGGTTATGAGCTCGCTCAACTATTAAAAGAACATAAAGATTTAAAACGTATTCCACTAATTTTTGTTTCAGGAAAAACCAACGAACTTGATATCAAACGAGGTTTTCAGGTTGGCTGTGATGACTACATCAAAAAACCATTTGAAGTCGATAAAATCAAAAAGACCGTGAATACTTTGCTTAAGCTAGCGAAGTAATCAATACCCCAAATATTTCAACCACGTGCCATAAACATAAAGCGCGGTATAGGCAGGTAAGAGCTCATAACGCGAAAAACTGGCTCCTTTAATATTTATGCCAGTAAATGTGGGGTCAAAGTAATTAGTGCCTAGCTGACTTTGGCTCATCACAAAATCCATGCCTTTTTCAATGCTCGTTTTTAACCAAGCAATATTATTGCCATTTGTTTTTAACTGCCCGTAAGTTTCTACTAACCCCAATAATATCAAAGTTGTTTGTGATAGAGTTGAAGGCCCCCTAAAAAATTCCTTTGTTTTATACCCGCCATTGCCCTCACCCCAACCGCCATCTAAATTTTGTACCGAGACAACCCACTTCAAAATCTGCGGGAGAGTTTTTTGATT